>CESI01064334.1_pt1 | contig 11058 bp, 10 predicted proteins | sample 356301 | NCBI WGS metagenome assembly CESI01 (sample SAMEA2621423, study PRJEB7988) | marine metagenome | biome: marine biome (ENVO:00000447); feature: deep chlorophyll maximum layer (ENVO:xxxxxxxx); material: "saline water (ENVO:00002010), including plankton (ENVO:xxxxxxxx)" | depth 40 m | reverse complement strand
CAGATTACAAGAATTTGTGAAAAAGTAAATGCCTTTAGGTTGTATTTTATTCTGTCGGGTACTGACCGTATCCACCCCTGAAAATCACCGATTTTGACGGCAGCCCAAGCGCATTAACCCCAAAACAGTCTGTGATCCATTTTCGGCCCAACGGTTTAGTGGGCAATCTGGCGCGGGGGAAGTGCCACAAATATTCAATCAAACACCCACCAGTTTAAATATGGAAATCTAGTTATTTATCGAGGTCTATATCGATAAACCCGCCAGATTGACGGTTCCAAAATCCTGCATAAAGACCCCGTTTTGCCAAAAGATCTGCATGGGTGCCATCTTCGACAATTCTGCCCTGTTCCATCACCAATATGCGATCCATTTGCGCGATGGTTGACAGACGGTGGGCAATTGCAATCACGGTTTTTCCAGTCATCATCTGGTAAAGCGTCTGTTGAATGGCCGCCTCAACCTCGCTGTCCAAGGCGCTGGTCGCCTCATCAAGCAGCAGGATTGGGGCATTTTTCAAAACCACCCGCGCCAGACTGATGCGCTGACGCTCGCCGCCTGACAATTTCACCCCGCGCTCGCCCACATGGGCATCATAGCCTGAGCGCCCTTCGAGATCTTGGAGGTTCAGAATAAACTCTTGGGCTTTGGCCTGACGCGCGGCCTGGATCATCGCTGGATCACCGGCATCTGCGCAGCCATATAGAATATTGTCGCGGATCGACCGATGCAGCAAAGCGCCCTCTTGCTGAACCATGCCGATCTGGCCCCGCAAGCTGTCTTGGGTGACATCAGACACGCTTTGCCCATCAATCATGATTTGCCCGGTCTCAATGTCATAAAACCGCAGCAACAATTTCAACAATGTCGACTTTCCCGCCCCAGAGCGCCCAACCAGACCGATTTTTTCACCAGGTTGGATAGTGAAAGACACATCGCTAAGCCCGCCACTTTGACGGCCATAATGATGCGACAAGCCCTGCACTTCGATCTTGCCTTCGGTGATGGTGAGCGGTTGCGCCCCTGCTATATCAACCATCTCAATCGGCTTTGAAATGGTCTCCATACCTTCTGAAACCACGCCCAATTGCCGAAAAAATGACGACAGCGCCCACATGATCCAACCGGTCATCGCGTTCAACCGCAGGGTCAAGGCAGTTGCCGCCGCCACCACCCCAATGCTGGCCTCCCCCTGCATCCACAGAGCAAAAGCCCATCCAACCACGCCCACGATCAACAGCCCGTTCAGCACCACAAGCCCGATTTCCATCAATGTTGAAATGCGCATCTCAACCTGAAAGGTCTGGCGCGTGGCCTCAATCGCCGTCTTGGCATAACCCAGTTCTTCATTGCCTTGGGCAAACATTTTCACCGAATGAATATTGGTATAGGCATCCACCACCCGCCCCGTCACGGTCGAGCGCGCATCCGATGACGCCTTGGAGGCAGGCCCAACACGTTTGATCGTCCAACGGATCAGCACCCCATAGAGCAAAAACCACCCCAGCAGCGGCACCGACAAGCGCAGATCAGCCTGCGCCAGCAACACCCAAGCCCCCAACAGATAAGCCAGTGAAAATGTAATGGCGTCAAACACCTGAAACACCGCCTCGCCAGCCGCCGGTGGGGTCTGCATAATCCGGTTGGCGATCCGCCCGGCAAAATCATTCTCGAACCAACCCACCGATTGACGCAACACATGGCGGTGTGCCCGCCACCGAAACAATGTACCATAGTTGGGCAGTATAGTATTGTTCATTAACAGCACATTCACCACATGCAGCCCCGGGCGCAACACAAGAATAAACAACGCCAAAGCGATTAAAAATGCGCCATGGTTCTGCCAGACCTGCGCCGGATCACCTGACAAAGCATCGACCACCCACCCCATGTAATAAATCAACCCGATTTCGACCAAAGCCACGATAATCGACGTCACCGCCGCCCAGACAAAAACCTGTTTGAAGGGCTGGGAATAGGCGCGCATAAACGGCCACAACTTGGTCGGCGGCGTGTCAGTTTGCGGATACGCGCAATAGGGATCGACCAGATTTTCAAAAAAGCGAAACATGAGATACTCGGGCAAATGAAAGCTACGTAGTTTGTCTTATAACAGTGAGCGTTTTATTCTAGGAGTTGCAAGGCGCAGGCAACTGAAAACAGAGACTTTCGCTTTATGGATCTGATTATTCTTGAAATAAAAACACCACACAGCTCAAGATCAAAAATCCCATAATCCGGTTAAACCAGATTAGCCGCAACGGGGTCTGCAGCAAGCGCCCAATGGCCTGACCCAGCACTGTCCAGCTTGAGGCTGTGCAAACCCCCACAAGGCTGAAGACCAACCCGATTATTACCGCGCTATGCGCAGGAAATTCGATGATGATGAACTGCGAAGTGACCGCAATGGACATGGCCCAGCCTTTTGGGTTGAGCCATTGGATTGCGGCCGCCTGCAAAAAAGTGAACGGCTGCCGCCCGGCATCTTGCGATCCGATCTGGTGTGCGGTAGCGGTGCGCCATGCCACATAGATCAGCAGACCAACACCCGCCCAGCGCAGTATCTCGCGCAATAGCTTGCTTTGCTGAAAGATCTCGCCCAAAAAAATCCCAACGCAAAATATCATAAACCCAAAGCCCAGAGATATGCCCAGAATATGAGGAAGCGTGCGGCGATACCCAAAATGTGCCCCAGAGGCGGCCACCATGGCATTGTTTGGCCCAGGGGTGATCGCAGTGGCTATGGTCAGACCGATTAGGGCAACAAAACTATCGACAGACATTATGAAGGGCATGGTCTGACCTTAAAATGGCACTTCATGACAGACATCGCGGGTTCACACAGCTGATCTCAACAACGCCGCACGGGTCAGTTGAAAGTCTGATGCGATCCAGCGCGCCTCGCATTTTCTTAACGCCTGCCCAAGTGCGGCACCCTGCACAAAAGGCAAAAGATCCGCACTTTTGACAGGGCAAACCACCGCAGCTCCACGCGCAATCAGGGTATGGCTGGTGGCATCAAAATGTGTCTCAAACAACGCGGCACGCAGTAAACATACATCCAAAGCAAAGGCAGCACCCCCACGATACGCCAGTTCAGCCGGACCCTGCATGTTGCCCAACGCAGCACCAATCTGTGCGTGTCGCCGCGCCTCAGCTTTGCTCAAACGCAGTGCCATAATGACCTCTTGGCCTGTGGTCAGCGCCGCCAAACGCCGGATTGGATCAGCGCGCACGCCCTGCGCAACCTCGAGATGGACAAGCGGGGCCAGCGCGCGGTCATCGGCTGCTGGTAACAATTTCAGCAAAACCCCGGTCGCGCGCATACCAGCCAAAGCGGGAGCCGGATCGGGCGCGGCAAGTAGCTTTTTCATTTCACTGCCGACCCGTTCACCCGACAGGCTGGAAAGACCCTCAAGATTGGCGGCAATTGCTGCCAGTGCGGTTGGGTCAAACCCGACCTCGGGGTCACTATACATTGCAGAAAATCGAAAAAACCGCAGACTGCGCAGAAAATCTTCTTGAATGCGCCGGGACGCGTCTTCGATAAACCGAAGCCTTCGTGCCTTTAAATCTGTCAAACCGCCCAGAGGATCAACCACGATACCCTGTGGTGTGGCGTAAAGTGCGTTCATCGTGAAATCACGCCGGCGTGCGTCCTCGACGATATCATTTGAAAAAGCCACAACCGCGCGGCGTCCGTCGGTGGCGATATCACGGCGGAACGTTGTGATCTCATGGGGCTGTCCCTGCGAGACCACCGTCACTGTCCCATGATCGATCCCTGTCGGAATACCCTTCAGCCCAGCGCCTTGGCACAGCGATAAAACAGTTTGCGGCACCGCATCAGTGGCCAAATCGATGTCGGTTACCGGTAGCCCTAGCAGCCCGTTTCGGACACAGCCGCCCACAAAATAGACCTTCTGGCCCGCAGCTGTCAGCGCGGCAAAAATCGCCTGCGTTGCCGCGTTTTCAACCCAAGGGGCGCTTAACCGCATTAACCTATCATCCGCCGTAAAATACACGCTGTTGCTCCCCATATATAATATGGACCGTAAGGCACCGTATAATAGTGGCGCTTGTTTCCACGCCAGCGCCGCGATTGGATCACAAAATTCTGCGGATTCATGACATGCTGTAAGGGCACTGAAAACACCTCAGACACCTCGCCTTGTTCAGCCTTGGGTTCGAAATCACAAGTCATACGCCCCAAAACCGGGGTTACAGCAAACCCCGTGACCGTCTCATGGCTGGGCAGTTGACCTAAAACCTCCACCTCGTTTGGTGCAAGTCCGATCTCTTCGTGCGCTTCACGCAGCGCCGTGATGGAAATATCTGTATCTGCATCATCCCGTTTGCCTCCCGGAAAAGCGATCTGCCCGGGATGATGTTTCAGCGCCGAAGACCGTTTGGTCAACACCAGATGCGGCTGTCCGGCCAGCATCTTATACACCACAAGGACCGCAGCCGGACGCAAAACCCGACCCAGTGGCAACACCACGTCTGGGTTTAGATCAAAATCAGAGGACGTAGCACCGGAGGCCTGTACGGCCGCATGAAAAACCGCAAGCGGATCATGCGCCATCCATTGCCTCAAATCCCACCGTTTTCGGGTCCAAATCATAATTAGCACCGCAAAACTGACAATCAGCGGTCACCCGTCCCTGATCAGTGGTCATGGTGATAATGTCCTTGGCCGAATAAATCGAAAGGCTTTGACGTACCCTTTCCTCTGAACAACTACAGCCGAACCGCACTGTTTGGGGGTCAAAAACCCTTGGTTTTTCCTCATGAAACAGGCGGTATAACAAATCTGTTGGCGCAAGGCTGGGCCCCACCAATTCGATCTCTTCCACCGTATCAAGCAACATATTGACCCGAGCCCAGTTTTCACTGCTATCGCCACTGACAATATCCGCTGCCGCCAACAAGCCACCTTGTCCAGACCCCCCTTCGGTTTCAGCAGCGACAAATGGTGAAGCTTTTGGCATATGCTGCAGCATTATACCCCCAGCACGCCAATGCTCTGCGCCACCACTTTCAGTGGATTTCCCCAAATTCAGATGGAACCGGGTAGGCAATTGCTCAGATTGGGCAAAATACGTCTCGGCGCTACTGGAAATTGATGCACCAGTCAGCGGCGAAATACCTTGATAAGGGGTCATGCCCTGCCCTTGATCAATCAGAATGGCAAAATATCCCTCACCAACCTGAGAATACGGATCACCCTCACTCATCCGCTCTTGATCAAAGCTGGCATAGGCCCGAATACGCGCCGGATCGCCACTTTCACTGGGCCCATAATAATCGGTCGCAATCATGCGCACGGGGCCCTTGGACTGAACCTGTAGCGACAGTTTCCATTTTTGTTTCATACTCTCACCGATCAGCGCCGTTAGAACGGCCATTTCGGCAACCAGCGCCTCAACCTGTGCGGGATAATTATGTTGTCCAAGAATGCCTGCCAATACGCCATCAAGGCGTGACACCCGGCCTCTAATGTCTGCTTTATCAAGTTGAAACGGCAAGACCGTATCATCCCAAGCTGTTTTGGTTGCGAGCGTCATAAGGGTTTCCTTGCGGCCTATCTGTTGGCATACCGACCTCTATATAGTCAGTTCCACTAAAGGTCCAAGGGGGGGTAGCGCATGATCAGACGTTTCGGGGCCATACCAGAGCGCAACAAACAATATACCAGACGCCCGGGTGTCTATGTTATCTTGCCATATCGTGGCATGATTTTGCTCACCTATCAAGCGGATCCGTTTTGGGAGTTTCAACTCCCCGGAGGTGGCATTGATCCTGGTGAGTCCTCGATCCGCGCGCTCCACCGCGAAGTTCTTGAGGAAACCGGCTGGTCCCTCAGCAAGCCCCGCCGGATTGGCGTTTTTCGCAAATTTGTCGACATGCCAGAATATGGTCTGAAGGCTGAAAAGATTTGTACGATCTATCTCGCACAGCCGGGACGCCGAATGGGCCCTCCCCGCGAGGACGGTCATAGCGCCCATTGGGTACCACAGAACTTAGTGCCAGACCTTTTACACAACACCGGTGACCGACATTTTATGACAAATTATCTCACAGGGGCGTGAGGTGATTAAATTCAAACAAAGCGGCAGATATATCATCATCAAGCCGCGCGCCCGGTGCCATGCTCAATTTCAATTTACCAAAAAGCTCGCCCAAAAACATCAGACCGCCTGAATCACCATCACTGGACCTCACCAAGTCCAACAACCCATCCTCATTAAGCATGTCACCATGTTTTGTTTTACATTCTGTAAACCCATCAGAATACAGTAAAAGCCGGTCACCCGTTTTCAAATGTGTCTTGAATATCGAATAAGTTGCATCCTCAAGCAGACCGATTGGCAAGCCGCCCACGCCCAAAAAGTCCATATCTCCATTTGCCCGAATCAACAGCGGATGCGGATGACCCGCCTGTACAAGATTTACCTCGCCACTGTGCAGGTCTGCCGTTCCATAAATCATAGTAAAGTATTCAATTACACCAGAATCACGCGCCAACCTTTGGTTCAATAAATACGCTACCTCGTGTGGTGGCCGCAAATCGAAGCCTCCATCGGGTCGGGCCCGCATCGCAATGTTATAATCAGGAAACTCGTTGTTCAAATACCCCCCAACCTGCGCTGTCATCAGCGCAGAAGTGATACCATGACCCGAAACGTCAATACAATAAAACCCAACATGATCTTGATCGCAGTTCAGAACACCCACAAGATCGCCACCAACATGACCGCAGGGTTGGAGCAATAAACTGACACGCGAGGTCCCAAAATCACGCTGCCGGTCCGGCACCAATGCCTGTTGAATTTTGCGCGCCTGTAACAGATCTTGATCAATCGCATCATAAACTGTCCGTAATTCCTCCAGCGTGTCAGTAACCAGAGTATTCTGCTCAGTCAGAGATCGATGCATGTCGATAATACGTTGCCCAGCTTTAATGCGCACATGCAACTCACTGGCATTCATCGGCTTGGTCAGAAAATCATCAACGCCAATTTCCAAACCCTGCATCACCTCAACCTTTTCACTTCTCGAACTCACAAGAATAAAATAACCATAATTTTCCCGCGGGATCGCACGAAACGCCCGGCAAAACGCCAGACCATTCATGTTGGGCATCATCCATTCGCAAACCACCAAATCAGGTGGATTCATGTAGCAAATTTCAAGTGCCTCAGCGCCAGAACTCGCCACATCAACCACAAACCCCCAGCGCACCAAAGAAGCTGATAATATTTTGCGTTGTATCCTGCTATCATCCACCACTAAAGCACGGCTTGGAATATCCAACCGTGGTTCAAGTTTTGCAGACGATGATCTTGATATTTGCACAACGCTTCCTTCAAAACGTCGTTATAGATCCCCATTATTAACAAGCTATAAACCAATATGCTTTCGAAGCCTTCAACTTGCCAATAGTCCGAAACCGCCAGATCGCTCATTTAAACTACGAATTGCGCCAACATTTCATCGTCGGTTAGGTCGGTATAGGCAAATCCTGCCGCATCCAACCGTGCAAAAAACTGATCAAATTGATCCGGGGTCGTTGTCTCAATCCCTATTAAAACCGACCCGAAGTTACGGGCTGATTTTTTCAAGTATTCAAACCGTGTGATATCATCATTGGGTCCAAACACGCCAAGAAAATCCTTCAGCGCGCCAGGCCTCTGTGGCAGTCGCAGAATAAGATATTTTTTTACCCCAGAATAGCGCTGTGCGCGCTCTTTAACTTCGGGCAGCCTTTCAAAATCAAAATTTCCACCCGATGAAACACAGACCACACGCCGGCCACGAATCGACTGGCCCAGATCTTTCAACGCATCAATCGCCAGCGCACCAGCCGGCTCGAGAACGATGCCTTCAATGTTCAGCATCTCAAGCATGGTCGTGCAAATCCGATCTTCGGCAATGGTTAGGGTATTGGCCAGACCAACATCCTTGAGACGGGCAAAGTTTTTTACACCAATCTGCCCGACTGCCGCACCGTCGGCAAAGGTGTCGACCTTATCCAATTTCACCGGCCGTCCCACTTTGAGCGCGGCACGCAGACAGGCGCCACCTTTTGGTTCAACAAAGGTATAGGTGCAGGTCGTGCCAAAATAGCTAATCAAACCCGACGACAGGCCACCGCCGCCCACTGGCAGAATAATATGATCCGGCACACCACCGAGCTGGTCTTCGATCTCGACCCCAACGCTGGCCTGCCCTTCGATCACATCCTCGTCATCAAACGGCGACAGAAAATAAGCCCCCTGATCGGCACAATATGCCTGTGCTGAGGCCAAGCATTCATCAAAATAATCTCCAGTCAGCCTAATCTCTACGTGGTCACCACCAAACATCTGAGTTTTCTGGATTTTCTGCTGCGGTGTGGTTACAGGCATAAAAACCGTGCCCTGTACGCCAAAATGGGCACACATGAACGCCATGCCCTGTGCTGCATTACCGGCACTGGCGCAGACAAAGTGCTTTTGACCAGCCAATTTGCGCATCGCATTGAACGCGCCGCGCAATTTATACGACCGAACTGGCGAGAGATCTTCACGTTTGAGCCAAATTTCGGCCTGATAGCGAGCCGACAAATGATCGTTAAGTTGCAGGGGCGTGGCTTGAAATACGGCGCGCATTTCGGCTTCGGCGATACGGGCTTGGGTTCTAAAATCGCTCATCGCCGATATTATGCCCAGCGCCTGTTTCAACGCAAGTGCAGAAACGTCAATTTAAGGTCCTATACACAACATAATGGCCATAAACCGTGGTCACCAAACTGGCCCAAATTATGATGCTGACCCACCCCAAAAGCATCTGGTGGAAAACCGACCGCCGCATAATCTCCAGATCAAACTGCGCAGAGAAATAAAGCATGCCGCCCATAAGCCCAAACCCGGGCAGCATTGTCACGGTCTGACCCCATGTTACGGACCATGCGGACACAGTCAGGGTAAGTCGCAATAAGATAAAACAGCAAAAAGGCACCAGAATAAGAAAAGTGAATATAGGCGAAACGATTAAAGTATACGGGTAGGCGTCTGCATAATTCCAAAAAGGAAAAACCAATTACAGCAACGGAAGACTTGCCAGCAAACCAAATAAAAGGCTCTTAAAGAAGCGGGCCAGCATTTGTTTGAAATAAAATTGAGGTATTAATGTCTGCGGGCTTACCTGAATAAAATATAGCCGTGCCAAGCCACACTGTTTCAAAGTATTGTTATAATCGACAGAAACGCCGCAGAAGGCCAAGGCCAACCATGCATAAATTGGCCTTGTTCGGGGCCTACGGGAAGCACCTGATCAAAACTGATCCCGTAGTAAACCGCATACCCGCGCCACAAGATGACAATAAGTCCGAATAAAATCCCTGAAATTTTCATTGCGTCCAGTAGATTTCTGAACCGCCGTAAAACTGACTGCCTCAGCAGTTTCCAAGCCTTCATTGAATATTCTTTTTAAATTTAATTTTCGGAAATGCCCCTGTCGATTTGCGGCAATTCCCCTCTTGCTCAATGGTAAACCTGCCCTGTGGGCCTTGCCCCGCCGCGTAAAACCCGCTATCCGCGCCTGCACCCACTCCGTGAGGTTTGTCTGAGGAATTTCCATGTCTGTGCCTAAAAACTCTGCACCAAAAAAAGTTGTCCTTGCCTATTCTGGAGGCTTGGACACCTCTATAATTCTCAAATGGTTACAGACCGAATACGGATGTGAGGTGATCACGTTTACCGCCGATCTAGGTCAGGGCGAAGAATTGGAACCAGCCCGTAAAAAAGCTGAACTTCTGGGAATTGCGCCCGAAAATATTTATATTGAAGATGTACGCGAAGAATTCGTGCGTGATTTTGTCTTTCCAATGTTTCGCGCCAATGCACTTTATGAAGGGCTCTATCTGCTGGGCACATCTATTGCCCGTCCGCTGATTTCAAAGCGCCTTGTCGAAATCGCGGCACTGACCGGCGCAGATGCAGTGGCGCATGGCGCGACCGGCAAAGGCAATGATCAAGTGCGGTTTGAACTGGCCGCCTATGCGTTAAACCCCGATATCAAAGTGATTGCCCCATGGCGAGAATGGGATCTTTCAAGCCGGAGCAAGCTTATTGCTTTTGCTGAAGAAAACCAAATTCCCATCGCCACCGACAAGCGCGGCGAAGCACCCTTCAGTGTCGATGCCAATCTCCTGCATACATCATCCGAAGGCAAAGTTCTGGAAGACCCCGCTGTTGAAGCGCCCGATTATGTCTATCAGCGCACCGTCAGCCCCGAAGATGCCCCCAATACGCCTGAATTCATCGAGGTCGGGTTTGAACGCGGCGATGCGATGTCAATCAATGGCGAGACGCTGTCGCCTGCAACCATTCTAACCCGCCTGAACGAGTTGGGCGGCAAACACGGGATTGGCCGGCTTGATCTTGTCGAGGGGCGATTTGTCGGGATGAAATCGCGCGGCATTTATGAAACGCCAGGCGGCACCATCTTGCTTGAGGCACATCGCGGTATTGAGCAGATCACCCTTGATCGCGGCGCAGCGCATCTGAAAGACGAGCTGATGCCAAAATATGCCGAGTTGATTTACAACGGTTTTTGGTATTCACCCGAGCGGGAAATGCTGCAGGCCCTGATCGACGCTTCCCAAGAGCATGTGACCGGCACAGTGCGGTTGAAACTCTATAAGGGATCGGCGCATACCGTCGGGCGCTGGTCCGAGCATAGCCTGTATTCAGAGGCGCATGTAACGTTTGAGGACGACGCCGGCGCCTATGATCAAACCGATGCGGCGGGCTTTATCCAGCTGAACGCGCTGCGCCTTAAACTGCTGGCAGCGCGTAAAAACCGGCTGGGTTAAAGCTAGAATGCTCTTACAATAAAATTCGCCCTTGAAAACGTTGTTTAGGTTTGTCTTGCCGCTTTTGACCTGTCTTCGTTATTTTCAAGATCGCTCAGTGCAGATTTGGCGGTTTTTACCTGTTCCGGTAAAGTATAAAGATAGGTAAGTAGCATTTTGGCGAACTCACGGGCTGGGGCCACTTCCCCCTTGGATGT
>CESI01089593.1_pt1 | contig 11060 bp, 10 predicted proteins | sample 356301 | NCBI WGS metagenome assembly CESI01 (sample SAMEA2621423, study PRJEB7988) | marine metagenome | biome: marine biome (ENVO:00000447); feature: deep chlorophyll maximum layer (ENVO:xxxxxxxx); material: "saline water (ENVO:00002010), including plankton (ENVO:xxxxxxxx)" | depth 40 m | reverse complement strand
GAAGTCACGAGTTCCACGTGGGCGTTGGACCATGCTTGGTGCCACTCGCTAACCGTTCATCACCCCTTCGCCTTGAACGGGGCTGAAACTGCGTGTTCATTCTTCTTCATCAGGTGCGACGGTCCACTCGACATCCCACGCATCGTCAGCAAGCGACTCGCTGGTTGATTCCCATTCAACAGCATCCTCTGCATCGCTTTCAGCCTCCGCCTCGTGACTTGAAAGTGCCTCGAGGTCCGGGGCTTCTGGAAGTTCAGGGTGGGGGTGGGCTTCGAGCACTTCCGCTTTGGCAAGTTGGTCGAGTTTTTCCACCAACGTCCAATCGGGTTCAACCGCTTCGAAAGCATCAGGCTGGACGCCTTTGTCTTGACGCACTTCGATGGGCGACTTGACCAACAAGAGGTCGAGATCAACGGGTGCATCGAGTTCTGCCTCTCCAAGTTGGACGCCATCGATGGGGGCATCGGATGAACCGGTGAACGTTTGAGCGGCCTCAACCGGTGTTGTTGGGGTTGTTGATTTTGTTGGGATTGCTGGTTCGGAGCCACCAAAAGCGTCCAATGCATTGCTAAGGGCGCCAGCAGCCGGTGGTTGGGCTCGTTGATGCTCTTCTGCTTTCTTCCTCATGTACAGGGCTTGTTCTTCCGACTGGGCTCGTTCTTCATCCATTTGGGCTTCAACAGCGCGCCACATTTGTTGTTCTTCGCTCTTTTTGGCGAGTTCTTCTTCACGCGCCAATTGGACGTCGCTTGGACGATCATAACGGCGCCAAAACCACCACACGATGACGATAAACAGCCCGGAAACAAGAAAGCCCGTAAGGAGGGTTTCAACGAGGTCTTCCACCCGCTCACTTCCCTTGCGATCAGGCGTTGTTTCCTGGTGTCAGGTGTTCAAAGCCAGGTGCGACTTCGCCCCGTGCGACGACCAAGTCATCCTCGCCACCAGGCAAATGGCTGATGTCGACATCGGCCCCGGCAGGAATGTTACGGTACAGTGGTCGTTGAACAAGGAACTTGTTGAACGAGATGAACAGGGCTGCAATAACCCCCCAGAACAACAGAATGATCGAGAGCCCTTTCGGATTGGATGGGTCCCACACATTAGGCGTGTTGGCGATCATGTCACTGAAGTATGAAATCATCAAGACTGAGAACAAAATTGGGAAGGCGAGGTACATGAGAAGGTCCCACCATCGTCCGACTTCCATATCGTTGTCACCCGTGTTGATGAAATCATCACGGAATGCAGAGACACCGAAGCCCAAGTAGCCCTTGAAGCCAGCTGGAGCGACACCGGCTTCGACACCCGACTTCCAGCGCATGTAGCCGTACTTCCAAATTGAGAAGGCAATAAACAGACCGGAGAACATCAAACCGTAGCCCCAAATGTGGTCTTGAACTTCGAGGAATTCCGGGAAGGCGACGCCTTCACTGTCCAATTTAATCCACATGACGGCGGATGGAATACCGAACAAGAACAACGCTGCACCGGTGAGGGCAACGGCCTTTTCTCGGTTGTAGCCGTGGTCGACGAAGTTTCGAACGCATAATTCAACCGTTGAGATCATCGAAGTCATCGCGGCAAACGATAACGCAAGGAAGAATCCTGCCATCATGAACAACGGTCCAATCGGAGCAAACGGTGCCTTGGCGAACACTTCTGGAAGCGCCAAGAACGTGATGGCTGAAGAACCGCCGGTGACGGTTGCAAGCGGGTCTGGGCTCACGGCGAAGATAGCAGAGAGGACCGCCAAACCAGCAATGATGGAGATGCTGTTGTTGGCCAATCCCATGGTGAAAGCGTTGAGGACGGTGTCCTCATCTTTGCTCATGTAGACCGCATAGGTGATGCACATGCCCATTCCAGCGGAACAGGACCACGCAGATTGAGATAATCCGTTGATCCACACTTCGGGTTCTTTGAGCATCTCAAAGTCAACCGTGAACATGAACATGGCGCCGTCGAGGCTGCCGTCGCCCATGTCCATCCAGAGGGAGAGGAACAGGGTCAAAAAGAGCAGGGCGAACAAGGAGATCATCAGGTAGAAGTTGACTTTTTCAATCGCTTTTGCGCCCTTCCAAATCGCAGCCAGTGTCATGCAAATGACAAGGAATTGGAAGAAAATAACTTGGCCAGGGGATTGAAGGAAAGCGTTCCACACTTCGGTCGTGTCGACGCCTTCTCCGGTCAGTGCTCCACTGATTCCAAGTTGGAAGTACTTGATGGTCCAGCCTGAAACAACGGCGTAATAGAAGCCAATCGCTGTGGAAATCCACGCGGTCCAAAGCCCCATCCATGCAAACTTCTTACCGGCAAAGATTCGGAATGTTCCGATGGTTCCTGTGCGGCTTCGCTTCCCCATGGCGTATTCTGCAATCACAAGTGGAATCGACCACGCAAAGAGGAAAATGAGCCAAGGAACGAGGAATGTACCTCCACCGTTCGCACCGACCATACGTGGGAAACGCCAGATGTTTCCCGTACCGATGGCTGCACCAATGGATGCGAAAATGAGGCCAAGACGGCCGTTAAACTGGTCAGATTGCCCTTCATCGCTCATGCACAATCCCCCTCAAGCCTTGCTTTCTTCTTCAGCAAGGATCGCGTCTGTGAGTATCAAGGCTTCTTCGTCATCTGTCAACATCATTCGCAGGCATATCGCAAGACCGCCCCAAACAAAAGAGGCAGTGATTCCAAACATGAAGAACGACCCAAACAAACTCCCGTAGGCTGCCCTGTAGGACAAGTCAAGTTCGTAATACGCACCGTCGGCCGGGTATTGGTACAGGTCTGATCCAGAGAGGGTTGAAACCGTGGCTTTGTAATGTAATTTACCCGTTGCAGTTTCCGAGATCGGCACCATGCCTCTCAGAATTGTGCCGTTGCCGTTCGACACGGAACAGGATTCACCTTCGACCGCCATCACTGGCACAGATTCCCAAGCAGTTGTCGCCCATTCTCGTGGGCCATAGTCGCTTTGCAAGCGACTTGGTTTGACGGTCCGCCATTCGATCATCGACTTCGATTCACTGTACGGGAAGGCGTTTGAAACACACAAATCAACTGGGATGTCTCCTTCTGGTGGGATTTCCACTTTATCGTCGGCCTCGAGATAATTTTGTTGAGAGATGTTGGCGATTTCTAAGTCAGCACGCTCCCGTGGTCCGTCGGCAATTTCAGCGATGTAGAAGCCTGTTCCCAAGTTGCGAACCGCAATATGGTCAATGTCATCTTCATTCTGGTGGAAGGCGGTTCCAATTTCCGAGGTGTAGCAGTAAGAGCCGTGTACGCCATAGTGCCAATCGCAGAAATCACCGGAGGTTGGGTAAAGATCCGAGGATTGAAGGTTGGCGTATTGAGTCATGTCTGCCATTTGCTGTCCGTGGTACTTGAGTTGCTCATGGTCAGGGCTCTCACAGTCTGTGCAGTGGCCCCACGGGTAGAGAATGAGTTCCGAGTAGGAGTGATGGGTGATGGTCGCCTTGAACTCGCTTGAACCGTCGCCGGTGTCGTCGTTCATCTCGGTCATGTCTTGGATGAACTTGGTTTCTGGTTCGGAGTTACCACCCCACCAGTCTTCATCGGTCACGCCGTCAGCATCGTCGTCTTTTCCATCGACGTGGTCTTCATTGACTTGACCGTCGCCATCGTTGTCGGTATCGTCGACAGGCCCGTTGTAAACATCGTTATTTTGCCCTGCATAACACGCACCGGGGAACAAGGGACCTGTGGCACCAAGAGGAGCGCCCCATTCGAACTGATAGTTGCGGTTGAGGTCGACCCCGTCGCATCCTTCATCAACGGATTCGTCAAGGTCTGGAATTGGTGTCACACCTGTGACGGTGTTGTCGCGGAGGTTCTTTCTCCATCCAGCCGCAGAGCAATCCCAAGCTTCTTCTCCAGGGCATTGACCTGGCATGTAAACTTCACGATCGTAGATGTTGCCGTCCGTGTTCAGCATTGGAATGAGGTAGATTTCACGGGAGTTGACAAGATCGGTGATCCACTGCTCTGAGTAGTCTTCATCCACACCAAGGTCGCCTGGACCACACGCTGTACCATCGCCGTTGGAATCTTGGAACGAGGCGTCCAATCCAAGGCAATCGCCGTCGTCATCAAGGGCGCCGTCACCGTTTGCATCGCCCCATGGATCTTCGTCGATTTCACCATCGCCATCGTTGTCGTAACCGATGTTGTTGTACGAGAAGGCAATCACTTCCATCTGCATGATGACGACTTGGTAAGACATCCATTCGCGGGCGTGGTGGTTGCCAACAATCATGACATCGTGACGCTCAGGATAATTCCCGTTATCGCCAACAAATGGATTGTAATCGCCATCTTGAACATCGCCGGTAATTTTCAACCAAGGGGAGGAGTGACCGTAATACCAACCTTCGTAGGCATTTGCTGTGACTTCTTCACCACGTGCGTTCGTGCCGCCGTTCAGGCCTTCATGGTATTCGAAAATGTCAGGGTTGTCTTCAGCAAGCCGCTGCATGCGGACCTTCATCGTGTCATACGTGTGGTATTCTTTGAACTGCAGAATTCGGTCGTTTGCCGAAGCCCACGGGAAAATCATGTTGTTGTAATCGTCGGACCAAATGTCCTCTGGAGCGTAGCCAGTGGCTTCATCTTGGGCCAGACCAGCGTTCGCAATTGGCGCAAAAAGCGACAGTAAGAGCGGGAGCACAATAAGGGCGCCAAATGAGGGGCGAGTGCGGATGACCTTGCCATTTTGCATCATGGTATCACTTACGCCAAACCGCTCGACTTCTTGAAGCGTTCGCGTTGGTGCCGAGCCCCCGTAGGGGGCAAAACCCTCCAAAACAACAAAAGCACGAGGCGCTTGGCAAGACCATGAGTGGTATCCTTCATCCCGCAGATGGCTCTTTTTGGGCCGAAGAGATGTTCTTGATCAACAACGCAACGATTACGCTGCTGCTGGGCGTGTTTGTCGCTGCTCTTTTGACGCGTTTTCTCACCATGCTGTTGGCCCCCCGCTTGATGAGCAAAATCATTCATTCAGAAAAGGTCCGTTCAGTAGCGGTTCGAAATTCAGACAAGGCGCTTGGCTCTGCCGCAGGTGCCGGTTTAGCCTTGTACTTGGTCAACATGATGATCGGCATGATGGACGAGCCAAACAGTGGCATTGACCTGCCGAATTTCGCTGTCGATTTGATCCCCAATGCACTGCAATTTATCTTCGCAGTCTCGATTGTTCTTTGGGCGTTCCGATTGGTCCCACTCGTCCAAGATGTGGTCGAACTGCTCGACAACGATGATGAGCTGGACGGCACCGAAAAAACCCTCATTTCAGCCGTTGAAAGCATGCTTCGATTCGCCATTGCCGCGCTTGGTTCCGTGTTTGTCGCCGACGCACTTGGTTTCGATTTGACCTCCCTCATTGCTGGCCTCGGTATCTCTGGTTTAGCGCTCGCACTGGCCGCCAAGGACACCATCTCCAACTTGTTTGGAGCCACGACGGTTTTGCTTGACCGGCCGTTCAAAATCGGAGATTGGGTCATCATTGATTCCGTCGAAGGCGAAGTCGTAGAAATCAGCCTTCGAACCACCTTGATCCGTACGGCTGCAGACACCATCGTCACCGTTCCAAACGCCAACCTCGTCAACACACCTGTCGAAAACTTCGGCAAGCGACGATGGCGACGATGGCAAACTGCCCTCCACCTTGACCTCAACTCCGACCCCGCAAAGGTTGCTGACTTTTGCACTCAGGTGCTTGAATCAATCACCGAAAGCCCAGTCACAGTGAAGCCTGAATCATCGTGGTGCCAAGTCAGCACACTGACTGCGACCTCACTCGATGTCTCAGTGAACCTGTACTGGGATGTCGCTGGTGGCGCTCCTGAACGCAAAGCAAAGGAAGAATTGGTCCTCGGCATCATGCAGTTGGCCAAGGACAACGGCCTGTCGTTCTTCGACCCAAGAATGGTTCAAGCGTCCTGAGCCAGTCAGTATGGCGGCGGATCCTTCGCCCAGTAGATTCGATTGGTGAGGACACCAAAGCCAAGGCTGCTTGCTGCTAATGCGATTGACTGCACATCTGTCAAGGTGTTCAATTCATGCCCGAAAAAGGCTACGAGAAGCCCGATGATGGCGACCCAAAGGCCTGCTTTCCACATCCGCAACGTCCCAAGTCGGGCTTGCAGCCTCGACACTTCACCAAGCCACTCGAGGCTTTGCTGCTCAAGGTCTGCGTCGCCGTATGTTCGGGCCAAAAGTAAACGCTCCAACACGGCGTTGTACCTCCATACCCAAGGCCCGCCCATAGCGGTGGACAGGGCTTTTCCTTTCGACCAAGAAGAAGGAACATGGTTGGCCCAAACCTCAAGCAAACCTTGTCGATGATTCGACGTCAATTCGAGGTGGCCTGACCAAAGCCGTTCGATGCGCATCACTGCGGCCAGTGAAGGCAAACGTTCGGATTGGCACACCAGATAATCAGGAAGGCTACGAGGAAGCGCAATCCACATCGCTCCATGTTCTGCAACAGCAAGATGCTCAATATTCACCTCAAGTGGCGGTAATCCGACCGTCGAAGCGGTGTGTGGCGCTCGCCACAGTGTGTGTGGTTTGAGGGTGTCCTCCATGGCTTTGAGCCGTTCATTCCACAACCGTTCGGTGTTCGGGGTGGCGTGCGGTGCGAGCGCTGAATGCAGACGCGCCAGTGAAGTCACAAGACCGTGTACCTGTTGCGGATCTGCATCGAATTTCGCTGGTTCAAATCGAGAATAAATGAGGACCCGGTCGTGCTCTCCCGCAGTCCACCCTCCAATGGGAAGGAGGAGCGGTAAATCCGTCACGCTGCTGTTCCATGGTTCATATCGAGCCATACGCGATACGTCTTCACCAACGAAAAACGGGCAAATCCTTGCGACGTAGGTCTCGTTGATGAGAAGAAGCAACCCGTAGACGTCCTCTGAGATGTGGCTGACCTGTTCGACATTTTTCGGCCATTCGCCCCATTGGACGCCGTTGCCTGGTGGGTTATGCCACCATGCAGCCTCGAGGGCATCCGAAGGATTCCAAAGCTGGACACGTCCAAAGGAAGTGCGCAATTCACCATCCGCAAGCGCCTCCTCCATGGATTGCTGAGCAATCCCCGATGGCCACCACGTGGGGTCTTCCATGCTCATGCCAGACGCTCACAGTTCACAAGCGTGCCGTCTCGGCCTATGGCGTGAAATAGAGCGGGAATGCACAAGCGATGAAATCAAACACCATGCCCTCTTGGGGAGGTTGAGGGTGAGCCAATGGGAATTTCAGAACGCATGGGTGATGTCCTCGGTTTGGCCGTGGAATCCAAACTCATGCGAGAAATCGCACAGCATCCTGTGAGCGTTCAACACCTCGCTATCATCATGGATGGCAACCGCCGCTTCGCCTGGAAAAGCAACGTTGCCACCGGAATTGGTCATCGCATCGGGAAGGAAAAACTTGAGCGGGTCTTGGATTGGGTCTTGGACATCAACATCCCTTGGCTGACCGTCTATGCATTGTCGACCGAAAACCTCAGTCGGCCCCAAGAAGAACTGGATGTTCTGTTCAAATTGTACGTCGAGGGGCTTCATGACATTGCCGACGACCCTCGAATTCATGAGAATAAAGTACGGGTCCAAATCATCGGGCGAAGGGAACTTCTGCCTCAGTCGGTCAACGATGCCATCGACTATGCTGAGGCAAAAACGAGCGATTACGATGCCTTCGTGTTCACCGTTTGCCTTGCTTACGGCTCACGTGAAGAAATGATAGACGCCATACGCTCGATTGCAGAAGAACATGCAGATGGAAGCCTTCCACTGGATTCGATCAACGAACAGGCGGTTTCCGAGCGCCTTTACACGAGCGAGATGCCTGACCCAGATTTGGTGATCCGTACAAGCGGTGAAGAGCGAATTTCCAATTTCTTATTGTGGCAGATGGCCTATTCTGAACTCTACTTTACCGATGTCTTCTGGCCGTCGTTCCAAAAGAAAGACCTCTTGAAAGCCGTTCGTACCTTCCAAGACCGTCGCCGACGCTTTGGGGAGTGAACATCATGGCGGTGTGCGACGAGTGCAAGGGCTGGCTCAACCCTGCCCTTGCAGCGGATTCCGCTGTGCGCCGGGGCAATGAAGTGCTGCTCATTCAGAGAAAGTATCCACCCATGCAAGGGGCTTGGGCCTTTCCTGGTGGCTTTGTCGACCAGGGCGAAGATCCGCACGACGCCGCACTGAGGGAACTTCAGGAAGAAACTGGACTTGTTGGAACCAAAGCCAAGTTGCTGATGGTGATGGGTGATCCAGATCGCGACCCTCGCAAGCACATTGTCTCGATTGTGTATGAAGTCGACGTACCAGAAGACCAAGTTCCCCAAGCAGGAGATGACGCTCAAGACGCTCGCTTTTGGCCCATTGATACGCTTCTCTCAGGTGAAGTTGAGTTCGCTGGCGACCATCTGACCATTCTCAAAAACTGGCTCAATCAATGAGCTTCGCTTCGAGCCATTCAGCAAGTTGACCACGGGCGTTGGGCCATGGTGCAGGCTCAAGCGCTTCGGTGAGGTGCAGCCCGGTCAGAAACTGAGCATGCAAAGCATGCCACGCCTCGCCTTCACAGGCCTCAGTCCATCGAAATAAGGGGTAACCCTCTGCTTCAAGTCGGTCCAAAAATCCGCGTTTGGCTGCACTGATCAACAAGGTTGGAACGCCCAAGAGCACCGCTTCGCTGGCCAACGTTACCGATTGTGTGATGAGGCCGTCGTGGGCTGAAAGGTGCTGCATAAGGCTCCAAGGGTCGCCCTCAAAGGCATCCTCGTCTGCATCGGTGATGGCCAATCCATCAAGCACCTCGTTGGGTACCGCAATGAGTTCATCGCTGTCATGGATGCCAGTTCCGAGCAAACGACGGACAACAATCCGGGGTGGGTCGCTGACGGTTGTTGGCCTGATGCTTGGACGAAGGTGGACGTGGCCATGAAGCCCATCCAAGCGGTGGATTACAGCATGACTGGCCTTGGCCAAGAGCCCGTCGTCAATCGCATCATCCCAGTGTGTGGGGAGCACAAAGTGAGTGGCTGATTTCAATGCCAAGCGATGAGCGACATGGTTTGGCTCTGTGTCACTGATGTACCAGCGTTGGGTGATCGAGTGGATGCCACGTCGGAGGAATGCAGACCGCCATGCCAGCAGTTCAATCGAAGCGCCGACCACGACAATTCGTTCAATTGGTTGCGAACCCTCGGCATTGCATAGGCGAAGAAAACTGTGGCTTGAGCGCCAACGGCTGAAGGCGAGGCGACGCTTCGAGGGTCCCACGGGCCGATTCACCCAGTGCGTTTGGCGACGTGGCACATTTCCATCACCATGGTCGAGCAAGCCTTCAACCTCTGGCCTGCGTGTGGCGATGATGACATCGTTGCTTTGACCTGCACGTAAAAACGGAGCAAGCAGACGAACATGGGCGGGGTGGTCCAAGACCCAGCAGGTTCGCATGAACATGCGTTAAGCGCCCATGTTCTCAATGCATCGCTCATTTGCGAGAAGTTGATGGGGCGCGTGTGCCCACGTAGGCGCATGGAAAAGCGACGCATCGACCCTCCTGGCACAAAAAAATACGCCCCTTATTCGCCCGGTGTCGTGGTTGGAAACACGATCTGGTTGTCGGGTCAAATTGATGTTGATTCAGGCAACACCATCGAAGTTCAGACTCAAGGAGCATTGAATAAAATCGATGCCCTGCTCGGTGAAGCTGGTGCCACAAAGCACGATGTTGTGTTCGCTCAAGTGCTGCTCAAATCAATGGAGTATTACGCACCAATGAACGGAGTGTATGGCGCATGGGTTGAATCAATGGAAGTGAAACCCGCACGCGCAGCCTTTGCTGTTGACGCATTACCTGCTGACGCTTTGGTTGAAATCGTCGTGCAAGCCATCACCACATGAGGTGGCTTGATGCCCGGATCGCCTTACCTTGAGGAGCCTCCAAAGGGCTTACTGACATGGCCAAAGTTGCTCAAAATGACTGTCCCCCTCGCCCTCATTGGCCTTGTAGGGGCAGTCTATCTCGATGCTGTGTTCGAAGTGCTTGCCGTGTTCACGGGGGTGGTGTTCATCACCGCATTCACTCGTCGTTGAATCCCATAGGTATCCTTGAAAGGGTCCACCCAGTGGTCACTGCATGGACGAATGGCCTGTTCAATGCTTCAAAGCCTACGATATTCGTGGACTGTCAAATGGCGACGGTTCCGGTGAGTTAACGCCACCGTTTGCCTACCGACTTGGACGGGCTATGGCCACCTATCTTGAGTGCGATGCGTTTGCCGTTGGGCGAGATATTCGTGATTCCTCGCCTGCACTGACCCGTGAATTGATCCGAGGCCTTGTCGAGGGGGGCGTAGAAGTGCATGACTTGGGCATCGTTTCCACAGGTTGCGTCTATCATGCCTGCTGGACGCTTCCAGTTGATGGTGGCGTGATGGTCACCGCAAGTCACTTGCCTATGCCGACGCATAACGGATTCAAGATGTGCAACGGCACCCTGCCGCTGGCTGGTGAAGAAATTCAAGAATTGAAAGACGTCTTCTTGGCTGGTGAATTCCGAGTCGGTGAAGGGAGCGTGCGCGACACACCGCACTTGGACACCTACATCGACGCCATCATCGAATCCACTGGATCTATCGCACGACCCGTCAAGGTGGCCGTCGATTGTGGCAACGCAGTTCCAGGCCCCGCAATGACAAAATTGCTCGACAAGATGGGCGTTGACCACGTTGATTTGTACTGTGATTGGGACGCTACCGAACCAAACCACGGTGCCGACCCAACACGACCAAAGAACATGGTCGATTTGGGCAACGCTGTTGTTGAACACGGGTGTGAATTCGGCCTTGGTGTCGATGGTGACGGCGATCGAATCGGCGCTGTTGATGAGACTGGAGCCTTCGTTTATCCTGACCGCCTAATTGCGTTGCTTGCCGACGATGTTGTTGGAACAGAGGAAGGAAAAGACCTGCTGATTTACGATGTCAAGTGCTCGATGAACGTCGAGAAAGC
>CESI01307726.1_pt1 | contig 11069 bp, 9 predicted proteins | sample 356301 | NCBI WGS metagenome assembly CESI01 (sample SAMEA2621423, study PRJEB7988) | marine metagenome | biome: marine biome (ENVO:00000447); feature: deep chlorophyll maximum layer (ENVO:xxxxxxxx); material: "saline water (ENVO:00002010), including plankton (ENVO:xxxxxxxx)" | depth 40 m | reverse complement strand
TTAATGATTTCCGCTAACAAAGTAAATAGATGATAAAAGTTTTAAACTACATAATATTTAAAAATTTAAATAATACTTTCTGTAAAGTATATATTTTGTTGTTTTTTATCTCATTTGGTTCTTATTCACAAATTGAAAATTCGAAAAGAAAAATTGATCTTATTCCACCAATGTCTTCTGTTTTAAAGAATTTAAAAATTAATCCAAACAACCCAAATTATTTCTCAATTTCAAAAATATCTGAGACCAAAAATGAAAAGGGTAAATCAGTCTTTGAATCAGAAACTTTTTTAGATCCTGGAGATATTTATATGAAGAATATCCAAAAGGAAAATAAAAAAAATAATCCTAAAAGTTATAGTAAAGGAGACTACTTAGGTGATGTAAAAACAGGTTCAGTTTTTGTAAATGTGATTTGTAGAGATTTTGAATATGTTGATGGAGATAGGGTACGTATTTTAGTTAATGACTCTATTATCATTGATAATTTGATGTTGGACTCGACTTTTTCAGGTTTTAAACTTCCGTTATCGTCAGGATTTAATAAAATCGATTTCACTGCATTAAACCAAGGTTCCTCTGGACCTAATACAGCAGAATTAAGAGTTTATGATGACAAGAATATTATGATATCTTCAAATAAATGGAATCTTTCAACAGGTGCTACAGCTACTTTTATTGTAGTTAAACAGTAAAATCATTTTATTTAATAATTTATATGATTATTTATTATAGTTAAACAAAAGTTACCATATCATTTTTTAGATGGGGCAATTCATTAAAGGATAAAAGAATAAATTTTTCTTTTGAATATAAAAAAGAGGTAAAAGAGGTATTTCTTATTGAAAAATTTAAATCTGCAATTTTTAACTCATCATTTATTTTTAACGATTCAGCTGTTATTGAACTTATTGTTCCTCCAGAACTAAAGACCCCGATATTCTGATTAATCTTAGTATTTTTTAATATTTTTTTTAATCCGTTTTGCACATTTTCTCTAAAATCTTTCCAAGGAACTATACCTTTTACTATAATTTTATTTTCAACCCATAAGTTTAAAAAGTATTTAAATCCTAACATCATATTTCCATTTTTCTTTTCTGGATTTAATTCAATTTCTTTCCATAAATTTTTAATGTATTGATCTGATTTAATCATTTTAGGTATTTCCGATTTCATAGCTTCAGTAGCTTGATGTTCATTTAAATCATTTAGAATAATAGGGTTTGGAATAATTAAATTATTTTTTTTATACTCATTAGAAATAATTTCACAAGTATGTTGTTGCCTTTTTAAAGTACCAACATAGATTTTATCAAATTTAATTTTTTTCTCTACTAAATATTTCCCCAGTTCATAAGCTTGTAATTCTCCTTTTTTTGATAAAACATCGTAATTATCACTTCCTAAAGAAGCTTGAGCATGTCTGAAAAAATAAATTTTACTCATTTTTATTTAAAAAAGATTTTCTATTCTATTTTTTTGAATCGACTGCCACGCTATAGTGCATAATAATCTGGTCATTTTATTTAGATCCTTAAATTTTTTGTCTTTAGTTAATCCTTTGTCAAAACGATAATAGATTTGTTGAACGATCACTGCAATTTTAAATAATCCATAAACATAATAGAAAACTAGATTATTCATTCTTCTTCCACTTTTCTTACCATACATATCAACAAGTTCCATTCTCCCCGGATTACCAGCTTTCGATGTTGGATAATTTAATCCGTTCAATATCATCGGATGGTCGGATTCCATAGTCCAGTAAGCTAAAGTAGTGCCAAAGTCCATTAAGGGATCTCCAAGAGTACTCATTTCCCAATCTAATACCGCGTTAACATCTCCCCATGAATCGTCTTTAAAAACAATATTATCGTATTTATAATCATTGTGGATTAAGCTGTAACTGTATTTAGATGGTTGGTTTTTTTCTAGCCAGTTCATTATTTTACCTGATTCCGGAATGTCTTCGGTTGCAACATTTAAATATTGTTTACTCCAGTTTCTTATTTGTCTTTCCACATAACCTTCTGATTTTCCTAAATCAGATAAATCAATTTTATTGAAATCTAATTCATGAAGTTCTACTAATGTAGATAACCAATTTTGGGCTATTTTAGCGTATTCTTTTGATGTAATCTCTCTTGAATCTGCTTCCTTTCTAGATAAAATAATTCCCTCTATTTTTTCCATTATATAAAATGGTGCACCTACAATAGAATTATCCTGTGAAAAAACATGAGCAATTGGAGCTTTCTTAAAACCTTTGTTTAAACCAGATAATACTTTGAACTCACGACCCATATCGTGACCGTATTTTATTGCACCTTTAGGGGGGCGTCTAAGTACTAGTTCTTTATTTTCAATTTTTAATAGGTAAGTTAAATTGGAAAAACCATTTGAATATTGTTCTACTAATAGCTTATTTTTAACACTACTAATTAATTTATTTTTAAGTAAAAATATTTTTAAAGAAACTTCATTAAGTTCTTCACCATTTCTTACTTTTTGATTCATTTTTTTAATTGCTCATTAACTAAATTTCTTCCCAACTGATACATGTGAACCTCATCTGGTCCATCCGCTAGCCTAATAGCTCTTGCATAAACATAAAAAGAAGCCAAAGGAGTATCTTGAGAGACACCCATTCCTCCAAAAGCTTGTATTGCTCTATCAACAACATTACAAGTCATTTGAGGAACAGCTATTTTTATCATTGCAATTAAATTAGCGCCAATTTTTGTACCGAATCTATCGATTTTATCTGCAGCAGCTAAGGTTAATAATCTTGCCTGCTCTATTTCACATGCCGATTTTGCAATATCTTGTCTAATGCTACTGTAATCTTTTAGTTTTTTTCCAAAAGTTTCTCTTTCATCCACTCTTTTACACATCAAGTCTAAAGATCGTTGAGCGGCACCTATTAATCTCATGCAGTGATGAATTCTTCCAGGCCCTAATCTTCCTTGTGCAATTTCAAAACCTCTGCCTTCACCTAAAATCATATTTTCAATAGGAACCCTAACATTTTTTAATTCAATTTCTGCATGCCCTTCTGGAGAATCTAAATACCCAAAAACTCTCAACGGTCTGATAACAGTTACGCCTGGAGTTCCTGCTGGAACTAAAATCATGCTTTGTTGAACATGTCGGGAAGCTAAAGGATCCGTTTTACCCATCAAAATATAAATTTTTGTATTTGGATTCATTCCCCCTGACGACCACCACTTAAGACCATTGATTATGTATTCATTTCCTTTTTTAACAATTGATGTTTCAATGTTTGTAGCATCAGATGAAGCTACATCTGGTTCTGTCATTAAAAAAGCAGATCTTATTTCTCCATTCATTAAAGGTTTTAACCATTTTTCTTTTTGTTTCGAAGTTCCATATTTTGCAATTACTTCCATGTTTCCGGTATCTGGAGCAGAACAATTAAATATTTCTGATGAAAAAGAGCATCTTCCCATTAATTCAGCTAGGGGAGCATATTCTAGATTGGTTAATCCTGGGCTTAGATCACCATAGCCTTTAGGAAGAAATAAATTCCATAACTTTTCTTTTTTAGCTAGATTTTTTAATACTTCTAATTTTGGAGAGTGTTTCCAGGGATTATTAAGCCTAAATTCTAAAATTTCATTTTCATTTGGAAAAATATGGTTTTGCATAAAATCTTCTAATTTTTTTTGAAGTTTTAATGACTTTTCACTGTATTCAAAATTCATAAGTAGTTTTTTATAATTTATCTTAAAAGTTATCGATTAACGGAGAATGTAATAAACCTCCGTCATTTACAATTGTGGATCCTGTCATATAAGAACTAGCGTCTGAAGCTAAAAAAACAGCTAGTCCAGCCATTTCATCAGGTGTTGAAACTCTACCTAAAGCAGCATTTTTTAAAAAACTTTTGTAGGATTCTTTATGCTGAAGTAAAGCTTCACTTAATTTAGTTTTAACATAGCCCGGACATATCATATTTACTCTGATATTATCTTTGCCCCATTCGATAGCTTGATTTTTTCCTAGCATAATTAAAGCAGTTTTACTAATATTATATGCTGCCATCATTTTAGAGGGATGTAGCCCTTCGACTGAACTAACGTGAATAATACTACCTGCTTTTTGTTTTTTCATTATTGGATATACTAGATTACTAAGGGATATAGCGGAGTTTATATTTATATCCATAGTTTTTTGATATATAGCTAAAGGCATTTTATCAATCGATCCATAATATGGGTTTGTTCCCGCATTATTTATGAGTATATCAATTCGACCATATTTCTCTAACACTTTTCTAATTAGTTCTTTTTGTTGGTCTTCTTTAGCTACATGACATTCTATTCCAATTGCAGATAGTCCTTCCGAATTAAATTGAGAAGCGACTTTTTCAACAGCATCTAGTTTTCTACTGCTAATTACTACATTAGCACCAAATTCAGCTAATCCTCTTGCCATAGATTCCCCTATGCCTTTTGATGCTCCTGTTATTATTGCTACTTTATTACTTAAATTAAATTTTTCTTTAATCATGATAAGGTGTGTATATTAGCATTAAACTAAAATACCAATTTTTAATATAAATAATAAGATTTGAAAACGATATTATATAGCTATAAAAAATATCTAAAATCAAAAAATAAATTAAATTTTAAATCTTATAAAGATTTACATAACTGGAGTATTAATGAAATATCTGATTTTTGGAAATCAATCGTTGATTTTTTTGATATCGAATTTGATAAACCTCCCACATCTATTTATAAATTCAATAAAGATTTTTTCAAATCACAGTGGTTTAATGATTCTAAAATTAGCTATTCAAAGAATGTTTTTAAAAATGAAAATCTCGATACTCCTGCTATAAAATATCAAAATGAAAATGGAGAATATTTAGAAATTTCTTGGAATTCTTTAAAACAAAAGACTTTAGAAATTCAAGAGATTTTAATTAATAATAACATCAAAATAGGAGACAGGGTAGTTGGGTATTGTTCAAATACTCCCGAAGTAATTGCGGCTTTTTTAGCAACAAATTCTTTAGGCGCAATTTGGTCCTCATGTTCTCCGGATTTTGGTTATGATTCTGTTTTAGATAGGTTTAAACAGCTACAGCCAAAATTTTTATTTTACCACTCAAATTACTTGTATAATGGAAAAGAATTTTCTTTAGATTCAAAAGTTTCAAATCTTAAAAAATCTATAAAATCTATATCTTATACCTTAGATTTAAATACTAAATCACAATTTAGTACTGTTTTTAAGAATATTAAATTAAATTATATTTCAGTTGATTTTAACCATCCTATTTGGATTTTATTTTCCTCAGGTACAACTGGTAAACCTAAAGCTATTACTCATAGAACTGGAGGGATGATTTTAGAACATTTTAAAGCTCTTGCAATTCATCAAAATGTTTGTAAAGAGGATACTTATTTTTGGTACTCAACAACTGGCTGGATGATGTGGAATTATTCTCTAAGTAGTTTATTAATGGGTTCTTCACTATGTATTTATAATGGTTCTCCTGTTTTTCCAGATGATGGTGTGCTTTGGAGACTAGCTAAAAGAGCAAAAATTAATCATTTTGGACATGGTGCGGTTTTTTATCAAAATTTAATCTCAAAATCCCCTAAAGAGTTAGACTCATTTGATACTTCTTATTTAAAAACTATTGGATCAACAGGTTCTCCTTTGTTTAAAGAAACTCATTTAGGATTAAATAAAATATTTCCAAAATCCCATATTATTTCATTAAGTGGAGGAACAGATGTTTGTACAGCTTTTATAGGAGGAAATTTAGATCTTGAGGTTATTCCTGGTGAAATTCAATGTAAAATGCTTGGGGCCTCGGTTGAGGTATGGAATACTAAGGGTAAAAAAGTTATAAATGAAATGGGAGAACTTGTTTTGACAAAACCTTTTATATCTATGCCGGTTTATTTGTGGAATGATCAGGATAATTTGAAATACAAGCAAAGTTATTTTTCAAAATTTGATAATATATGGAATCATGGGGATTGGGTTACTATGACTAACAACGAAGGAATTATTGTACACGGTCGTTCGGACTCTACCCTAAATAGATCAGGAGTTAGAATAGGAACCTCCGAAATATATAGTGCCATAAAATATTTAAATTATATAGAGGATAGCCTTATTGTTCATATTGATCATTCCACTGAGGATAAATTAATTCTTTTTATAAAATCCAACTCAAAAATTAATAATAATGAATTAATTACCTTGATTAGAAAAAAATGTTCCCCTAGACACGTTCCGGATTTGATTTTTAGTTGCCCTGACATTCCCTATACAATAAGTGGAAAAAAGGTAGAAGTACCAATTAAAAAAATATTAATGGGAGATAATTGTAATGATGTAGTAAGTAAAGATTCCTTAAGAAATCCAGAATCTTTGACTTGGTTTATTGAGTTTTATGAAAATTTTTCTAAAAGCTTAGCCTGATTATTTATAGATTCTATAAATTCAATTTTTAAAGTATCTATAAGTTCTTTAGTAGATGGACAATCTTTTATTGCTGTAACCCCTTGACCAGCTGACCATATAGTACTCCATGCTTTTGCTTCATTTTCAACATCCATTTCGGCTTTCTCACCCCACATTTCTTCTGTTATACCCATTAATTCCAAACTAGGTTTTAAAAAATTAGCATTCACACCTGAAACTGCAGCAGTATAAACAATGTCACTAGCTGAAGAGTCAATTATCATTTGTTGATATTTTTCGTCTGCTCGACTTTCTTGAGTATTAATAAATCTCGTTCCCATATATGCTAAATCTGCTCCCATTTGCATTGCAGAAGCAACATCTTTACCATTTGAAATACATCCAGATAAAAGAATAGTTTTGTCAAAAAAGCTTCTAACTTCAGATATGAAAGGCATTGGATTTAATGTTCCCCCATGTCCTCCTGCTCCAGCAGCAACCAAAATTAAACCATCTACTCCAGCTTGTGCAGCTTTTTCAGCATGTCTTTTTTTGATCACATCGTGGAACACTAATCCTCCATAGGAGTGGACAGCACTAACAAGTTGACTAACAGCACCTAAAGAGGTTATTATTAATGGCACTTTATGTTTTATACAAATTGCTAAATCTTTTTGAACTCTAGGGTTTGATTGATGGACTATTAAGTTAACACCAAATGGAGCTGGTTTTTTACCTGTTTCTTTTTCGAAATCTTCAAGTCCTTGTTTTATTTCAATTACCCATTCTTCAAATCCTTCAGTTGTTCTCTGATTTAATGCAGGAAATGTTCCTACTATACCATTTTTACAACATTCTAAAACAAGTTTTGGTCCAGATATTAAAAACATTGGAGCAGCAATTGCTGGAATGTTTAATTCATTTATAAATTCAGGTTTTTTCATTTTCAATTTTTTTATACGTTTCCATATCCTCCATCAATACACATTGATGTGCCGTTCACAAAAGAGGATTCATTACATAACAGCCATGCGATAGTATCTGCTACTTCTTTAGTATTTCCAATTCTCTTCATTGGATTTACTAGAGTATTAAATTCTAATATTTTTTTTGGAACTCCCTCAATTAATTTTGTTTCTATAAAACCAGGACATACGGCATTTACTCTTATGTTATGTCCTCCATATTCAATAGCTGCAGATTTTGTTAATCCAATAACTCCGTGTTTAGAGGCGCAATATGCAGATCCACCACCAACACCCTTTATTCCAGCCATGGAAGCAACGTTGACAATTCTTCCAAACCCTTTTTTAAGCATACATTGAATTTGAGCTTGTAAACAACAAAACACACCTGTAAGGTTTATGTTAATGGTATTACTCCAGTCTTTAATATCTAAATTATGAATTCCATCAAATTTACCTCCTATTCCTGCATTATTAACAGCGAAGTCAATGCTTCCTTCCTTTTCAAAAATATTTAGAATTACCTTCTCTATTTCTTCACTTTTAGAAACATCCAATTTATAAAAAACAGCTTTTCCACCATTAGATAATATTTCTTCTACTGTTTTTTTTCCAGTGGTTTGGTTGATGTCAGTAACAATTACCTTAGCACCTCTAATGGAAAGAGCAACTGCCGTTGCTCTTCCTATTCCTTCACCCGCGCCTGTGACTAGGGCTATTTTATTTTTAAATTCTGACACTAATAAATAAAATTATTTTATAAATCTAATTTTACAGTAGCCATTCCCATAGTACCCATTTCTGGCATTCCGGGGAATAAAGAATATCTCTGATTAGTAACATTGTATAGTGCTATATCGATTTGAGTTTTAGCGTTAATCTTGTAACCAATATTTGTGTCATAAATATTTTTTTGAGGCACAATACCTGAGTATACTCCCATGTTTGCATTGAATCCATCGTCATACTTGTGAGATGCTCCAAACACCCATTTTCCTCTATTATAATTTAGACCTGTTTTTACTCTATGTTTTGAATGATTCATCGAGTATGTTCCTGTTTCACGAATATCACCAAAATCATCGTCTTCAAATTCTGTTTGACTTATTACAGAGTAATTAGCAAATAAAGTTAAATTATCGCTTGGTCTGTATTTAAGCGCTGTATCAAATCCCCAATAACTAATTTGCCCAAAGTTTTTGTATCCCATCATAAGACTAGGTACACTAGTTCCGGTAGGCGCTTGATCAGTCTCTATAATACCAACTGGTCCTTCCATCTGAGCAGCTCCTCCTTGATATAATCCCGCTATAGTTTGCGCTATTCCAACTTGAAGTGCACCAGTAAATCCTCTATTTCCAGCTTCAGCAAAAGCTAATGGATAAATAGTACCTGCAAGATCAGTTCCTAATCCAGTTAAGTCAACAAAAGGACTAAGCACAGTTTGAGCAATAAAGTTTTCTTTTTTAGTATTGTAAATGTCCACTGACCATGTTAAATTATCAGACATCATTCCTTTAAAACCAAATTCATAGGTTGTATTGATTTGAAGTTTACTTGCATCTCCCTCCTCTAAACCAATCACATTACCAGCACCATCAACTAGTTTTCCTCTGGTAATTGCTCCAGTTCCATTTATTGTAGCTAATGTAGTACTGCTTGACAACCAAGGTATAAAAGATTTTATGGTTGAAGCTAGAGCACCTAATCTAGCATCAAAAGCTCCAGCTCCTAATCCAGGAAGTAATCCGGCAGATATTGCTCCAAATGCTCTTGAATGATCCATCCCTTGACCATTATTAACACCAGCTGCAGATAAACCTCCTATAAATCTAGTTTTTACGTTATTAAAAGTTTGACCAGACATATTACCCATTAACCAAGCATTAGCTACTTTATTTCCACCAAACATTAATGGTTGAACAGGTAAGTCTAAAAATAGTGTCATTGCATCGTTTGGTGTGTGAGCTTTATTATAGGATAGTCTGAAACTATGTCTTGGAGTTGGTTTAAAGACTAAACCAGCTCTGGGTGAAATGGATTTTGCACCCCCTAAAAAAGCATAACTGTCATAACGCCCAGCTAAAGAAAGAATGAATTTATCTCCCAGTTTTGTTTTAGAAGAAGCATAAGCTCCGTATAATCTGTAGTCAGTAAAACCTTCATTTCTACCAAATGTTCTTTTATAAGATTGAAATCGAGCTAATTTATGCTCAAAACCTATAGATACATCTGTGTTTAATTTTTCAAAAGGAATTTCATATTGAACTTGAAGTTGAGATTGTTTGCTATCTATGTAACTTACTCCTCCTGTTCTATAATTAAAACCTATTTTATCTCCAGTTGTTCCATTAACGTTGGCAGTGTAATTGTATTGAACAAATAAATTTTTAGTATTCATTCTAAATTGAAGAAACCCCTGAGTTATGTTAGCAAATACTTCTCCTGTACCTGATGCCCAAGCATTACCAACAGTATTTCCAATTCCAGCTACAGTAGTAAGTGAAAAATTATTACTTGGTCTGTAATAAAGTGTTGCATCAGCACCTGTTACAGATCCATCTCTCATGTCTGAAACAGTTCCAACTTGTGCTCCGTCAAGTGGATCCACTATATTTCTAGTTCCCGTAGCTCCAAAGATAGATGTGCTTTGAGAACTGTTTAGATCCCATTCTGGAGTTTCAGAATGTCTTAAATTGAATTTGTAACCAAGAGTTTGGTCTGCATTACTAACAGCATGTCTAAAAAAAACAGACTTCATTAAGTTGTTTCCTTCAGCCATTTTTGATCTTCCACCATTTGAAATCCCTCCAGTTTGTAATTGAACGGTAGTTCCGGGATATTTAAAAGGATCTTTACTTAGATAATGAACAACTCCAGCATCCACACCAGGTCCGTATAGCGCAGCCTGAGGACCTCTAATAATTTCTACTCTTTCAAGATCGATCATGCTTAGGTTAGAATTGCCAGGATCAAAAAAACTTAAACCTACTTGAGAAATATCCCTGTAATCTAGCATAACAAGAGTAGAAGTTGAAAAAACATCTACATTATCTCTTAACGTTACATTTGTTCTGTTAGGTCCTTGATTATCCACTTGTACACCAACAATATTATCTAAAAGTGTTGCTGCATTAAAAGTTGGTCTATTTTCTATTTCACTTAATAGAACAGTAGAAATCGAAGTTATAGTTTCTGAAACTTTTTCAGGTTTTCTAAGTCCAGTAATTGTAACTTCATCTAATTCTTCACCAGCTTGAAGAGTAATGGAAATAAGTTGACTTGTGGATACCACAGATAATGACTGAGTTGCATAACCTAGTGAACTGAACTCTAAATTCCAAGGAAGTGCCTGGTTTGAAGATAGTGTAAATATTCCATTTTCATCAGTAACCACGCCATCTGAAGCTCCTTGAATTTTTACATTAATTCCAAAAAGAGAACTGGCTCCATCTGAAACTTTTCCAGTTACAGTATTTGTTTGAGCATTAACCATGAAAAAAGTGGCTAAGACAAAGGTTAAACTCGATAAATAAAATTTAAATTTCATAATTGTTGTTTTGGTTATAATTTATAGTCTTTCAATGTTATAATAAGTTCAAATTTAAGAATTTCTTAATATATGTGGCAAAATAATACTAATTATCCGGT
>CESI01019324.1_pt1 | contig 11118 bp, 10 predicted proteins | sample 356301 | NCBI WGS metagenome assembly CESI01 (sample SAMEA2621423, study PRJEB7988) | marine metagenome | biome: marine biome (ENVO:00000447); feature: deep chlorophyll maximum layer (ENVO:xxxxxxxx); material: "saline water (ENVO:00002010), including plankton (ENVO:xxxxxxxx)" | depth 40 m | reverse complement strand
GAAGTATCTCCATGACCTGGAAAATGTTTTGCTGAGCCCATAATACCCTGTGATTGCATTCCCCTCAAATAAGCTAAAGATTTTCTAGTAACATTAACTTTATCTTCACCAAAAGATCTACTACCAATTATTGGATTATTAGGATTGGTGTTGATATCAGTAACTGGAGCAAAGTTAATATGAACACCCAATCGTTTGGCATGAATGCCAATTCTCTTTCCAACTTGATATATCATAGAGTCATTTTCTACAGCACCCAAAGTCATATTAAATGGAAAAGAAAAAGCATCATCCAATCGCATTCCTATTCCCCACTCAGCATCCATTCCAATTAACAAAGGAACCTTTGAAATCTCCTGAAATTTATTAGTAGCTATTGCTTGATCTTTTAAGTTTCCTAAAGAAAAGATCAAACCTCCTAAGTGATTTTTTTTTATTTTATCAGATACTTCTTTCATTTTCTCCGGACCTTGTTTAGTGGCTACCCATATAGTAAAAAGCTGACCTATCTTTTGATCAACTGACAAACTAGTATAAACACTGTCAACCCATTTTTTTTGATTTTCTTTGTCAGAAGTAATTAAAGGACTTTGAGAGTATATGGAAATAGTGAATAAAAATAAAAATAACGTAAAAAAAATATTTTTCATTTGATAACTTTTACTGGTAAACTAATTTAAATATTAAAAAAATAGAAAAAATCTATTTTTAGATTAAAGCACTAAAATTAGCTATTAAAAAAACGTGCATGCCAACTTTTTTCAGCAGGGATTTCCCAATTTTTATTAAAATCTTGGATATCTACAACCAAATTATTGAAAACAATAGTCTTTTTGGAAACAGATTTATTCTTTACTAACTTTTTAAAATCATTTATTGATTTATATGAAACATATTCACCTTGTTTAAATGATATGTTCATTTTATCTAGAAGGTTTACACCATATTTAGCTTCTAACTCTTGAACAAAATAAACACACTTATCAATGGAGCAACCAGTAGCTGAAGTATTCGATTCGTTTAAAGCTATTATTATAAATCTATTATATTTAATTTTATAAGCTGTCTGAAGTTCCGAACCGTGAGCTGTCCAATTATTTAAAAAAAAAGAAAGTGATTCTTCAATTTCTTTTAACTCAAAATCAAGAAACTTTCTATCAGACTGATAAATCCAAACCCTTGAACTCTTATCCATTTTCGAGAAAGAAGTAATCATAAGTCTGATGCTTTATTTATTAGTTCTGCAATGTCTAAAACCTTTACATCTTCTTCTCTTTTTTTGTTTTTAATTCCGTCGGTCAACATTGTATTACAAAAAGGGCACCCAGCTGCTATAATTTCAGGTTTAGTATCTAAAGCCTGTTCAGTTCTTTTTATATTAACCTCTTGATTACCGGTTTCAGATTCCTTAAACATCTGAGCTCCTCCAGCTCCACAGCATAGACCCTTTTGTTTACAACTTTTCATTTCAGAAAGTTCAGCGTCGAGTTTTTCAAGTACTTCTCTTGGTGCTTCATAGATATTATTTGCTCTACCTAAATAACATGGATCATGGAAAGTTATTCTTTTACCTTTGTATGCACCACCATTGACCGTTAATCTACCTTCATTTAATAATGATCTAATAAATTGTGTATGATGAATAACATCATAATTACCACCAAGTTCAGGATATTCGTTTTTTAATGTATTAAAACAATGTGGACATGTAGTAACTATCTTCTTTATATTATAACCATTTAATACTTCAATATTAGTAAGGGCCTGCATTTGATATAAAAATTCATTTCCTGCTCTTTTTGCTGGATCTCCAGTACATCCTTCCTCAGAACCAAGAACAGCAAAAGAAACATTTGCTTTATTAAGTATTTTAGCAAATGCTTTTGTAATCTTTTTAGCTCTTTCATCAAAACTTCCAGCACATCCCACCCAAAAAAGGATTTCAGGGGTTTTACCCTGTGCTAATAAATCAGAAAAAGTGTGAATTTCTATATTACTCATAATTAATCATGTTTACCGTCATCAAAAACTTGGATTGTAACTTCCTTGTCAACTAAGTCAGTGAACTTTCCATTGTATCTAGTAGCTTTAACTAGGTGATTGTCTACCCAATGATAATTACCTCCTCTTGGTTTTCCCATTACCATACTATGAAACTTGAACCCATATCTATTTAACCAATCTTCGGTTATAATTCTATGATCCTCAGTCCTGGAGGTGAAAAAACAAATAATATGTCCTTGGTCATACCAACTATTAAGTGTCTTTAAAGCATCTGTATAAACATTAGCCGTTGCCATTCTTTCTGGTTCTTCGTTTGGAATATCATCACATATTGTTCCATCAATATCAATAAGATAATTTTTAATTCCCTTAGGTAATACAGGACTGATATGTTCCCCATCTTCAATTTTTTCACTTAAAATTTTAGCTACTTCTTCTTTTTTCATTTAAATAATTTTAGTTTAAAATTCATTCTTCCAATTTAATTTATCCATTTGATTAAATGGCCATGGAGCTCCATTGTTTTCAATATTTGTCATCATATTATTTAAGTCTGAGGGTGCAGCGGATTTTTCCATTACTAAATATCTTCTCATTTCTATAATGATGGAAAGAGGATCAATTCCTATGGGACAAGCCTCCACACATGCATTACACGAGGTGCAAGCCCACAATTCTTCTGTAGTAATATAATTGTCAAGTAATTGTTTTCCATCCAACTTAAACTCACCATTATTTTTATCGATGTTTCTTCCTACGTCTTCCAACCTATCTCTGGTATCCATCATGATTTTTCTTGGTGACAATTTTTTTCCTGTTTGACTAGCTGGACATTCGCTAGTACATCTACCGCACTCTGTACATGTATATGCATTTAATAATTGTATCCAAGAAAGATCGAAAACATCAGAAGCTCCAAATTTTGGAATCTCCTGATCTGCTGGAGGATTTGCAAACGGATCTGCATTAGGGTCTAACATCATTTTCACTTCACTAGTTACTGATTCTAAGTTTGATAACTTTCCCTTTGATTCAAGATTAGCAAAATAAGTATTAGGAAAAGCCAATAAAATATGTAGATGCTTTGAATAAAATAAATAATTTAAAAAAAAGAAAATACCTGTAATGTGTAGCCACCAAGCAGATCTTTCAATAATAATTACTGTATCAACTGAAAAATTATCTAGAAATGGAATCATGTATTGACTAATTGGAAAAGAACCAGCAGAAATATAAAGAGGGTCTGAACTGTTAACTTGTAACCACAAATCAGAGCCATTCATGGTCAAGAACAGACTCATTAATATTACTTCAATATATAAAATTAAATTAGCATCGCTCTTGGGCCAGCCTCTCATTTCATCATTCCAAAATCGTTTAACTTTTACGATATTCCTTCTCATCCAAAATATCAAAACAGAAATTATAACTAGAAAAGCAAAAATTTCAAAAAAACCAATTAAAAAATCATAAAAAGAACCTAAATATGGAGCAAATACCCTGTGAGTTCCAAAAAATCCATCAAACAAAATTTCTAAAAGTTCTATATTGATAACTAAAAAACCAACATAAACTATTAAATGTAAAAGTCCTACAATAGGTTTATCTATCATTTTAGATTGTCCAAATGCAATTTTCAACATTTGAATCCATCTTTTCTTTTTATTATCAGTTCTATCTACAGAGATACCAAGATTGATGTTTCTGTACATTTTTTTAACATTGGTTGAAAAAAAATAAATAGCACTAGTAAATAAAATTGCAAAAATTATATTTGGAATAAAGGATATCAATTAGTATTTAAATTTTTTATATGTAACAAAAATATTAAAATTTTATTATGCGCGCATAATAAAATTTATCTAATTTATTTACTTTGATTTGTAAGGTTTATTTTTTTTGCCAAAAACAGAAAAATGAATATATCTATTTGGATTCAACCTAATATCTTCAAGCAACAAGTCTATTGATTTAGAAGCATCATTTAAATTATTAAACAATGAATCATTTTTTATCAACTTTGATAAAGTTCCCTCACCACTGTTCATGTTTTCCAAGATCTTTGAAAGATCCTCTGATGAGTTTTTAAAATTAGCAAATGTAGTATCTAGATTTCCATTATTTAATGATGACGATATATTTGATAAATCCTCTGATATCTTTGAAAAATTTGTAATGGTTAAATCAACTTCATTTTTATTTGACTGTACAATTGACTTAATTAATGAAGAAGTTTCTTTCAAGTCACTAATAGTTAAATTAAATTTTGAAACACTTTCACGTAAGTTATTTCTTGTAGAGTCGTCAAATACTCTATTTATTTTAAACAAAACAGAATCTGCACTCATAACCATAGATTCAATTTTTATCTGAAGATTAGTAATTTTTTTATTAACTAAATCTGTTAAACCAGGTGCTATAGCAGATTTCAACGTGTCATTACTAACTGCATTAACAGCTTTATCATTTGCAGGAATAATAGCTAAAGCTTTACCCCCGATTAAACCTGTTTCATATATTTGAGCCAAGCTATTAACAGAAAACTGAATGTCATTTTCTACTCTAAATTTAACCAGCAATTGATTTCCTTTATAAAAAGAGATATTTTGAATACTTCCTACTGGGAGACCATTAACAGTTACCGGAGTACCATTTACAACACCCTCAACATCTGAATAAACGGCATAAAAAGTTCTATCACTAACAAAAATATCATTAGATTTTAAATAACTAAATCCAAAAACAAACAACCCTATTCCTAAAATAACTAAAATTCCTGTTTTTACTTCGTTGGTCAATTTCAAAATTTATTATTTATGTTTAATTCAAAGTTATGAATAATTTGTTCATTTATGTTAAATGGAGTTTAACTTAAAAAACTCTTTAATTGAAATTCTTTTACCATTATTAAAAGCTACTATTATTGCATCTTTAAATCCTGATTTTTTAACTTTAATAAGAAATTTTTTTGCTTGATTATAGCTATCAGTATTCTCATAAAAATACTTGTAATTATTTCCAGATTTAGAAAAACTCAATTGTTTTAGTCCATTAAAATTATATGACTTAAGTTCTAGAAAATTAGATCCAGATGCAATCTGAATCTTTAAATAGGTATTGTTTGAATCATTTTCAACAAAAATATTGGAGGATAATTCTGTGAAATTCTCTAAAATAGTATTTTTATATTTAATTATGGCATCTGCTATTGTAGTTGACATTTCGTTTTGACCTTTCTTGGAATTTAAATATTTACCTTCTTTTTTATTTGTCAAAAAACCAGTTTCTACTAAAACACTTGGCATGTAAGTATATTTTAGGACAATAAAGCCAGCCTGTTTTACAGTTCTATTTTTTCTTTTTAAATTCTTTGTAAAAAATTCTTGAATTAAGTTTGCAGCTTTAATACTTTGATCCAAATACTCTTCTTGCATTAAGACTAAACTTATAACAGATTCTGGGTTATTAGGGTTAAATCCTCCATATTGTTGTTCATAATTATCTTCCTTAAAAATAACAGAATTTTCTTTTTTAGCAATTTCAAAATTTCTTTGATTAGCATGTAAACCTAAAACAAAAGTTCCTGCTCCATAAGCGTTAGAATTGTGTGCATCACAATGAATAGAAATAAATAAGTCTGCTTTAGCTTTATTTGCAATTTCAGCTCTTTTAAATAAATTAACAAAAACATCTTTTTTTCTGGTATAGATAACTTTGATATTATTATTATTTTGTAATTCTGCACCGACTTGTAATGCTATTTTGAGTGCAATATTTTTTTCATAATATCCATTTCCTCTGTTGCCAGGATCTTTTCCACCATGTCCCGGATCTAAAACAACTGTAAAAACTTCACTTTTGGATTGAGATAAAAGAATGTTACAACAAATTATTATAAATAAAGTTAAAAGTTTTCTTAAAAGATGGTAAAGGTTATTATTCATAAAAAATTATCTTACAAAATATATGTAATTTTACCGATAAATATTATTGTTCTTGCATACAAATAAATTATATAAATCAGAATTCCTTAAATTAATTTTTATTTACCTATTATTTTGTGGAATAAAAATAAATTATTCACAAGATATTAAGGAAAATGATTCTATCTCAAAGAATGATTCTCTTGTTAAGAAACCTCTTCTTCTGGGCAAAATAACTCGCAATGCAAAAGGCTTCATAAAAATTGATAAAGAAAAAGGTAAATTATACTTATATGACCAGGCAGAGTTGTATTATTTAGATACTGAACTTAAATCTGGTATAATAGTATTGGACTACAACAAAAATGAAGTGACTGCTGGTAGAATAAAAGATTCAAGTGGAAAATTAACTCAACCTCCATCTTTTAAACAATCGGGTGATGTAGTAAATCCTGACTCTTTGAGATTTAACTTTGATACTAAAAAAGCTATTATTTGGAATTCTAAAAGTGAACAGAGTGGTATGAATGTTTTAGCATCCGCAACAAAAAAAGAAAATGATTCAGTTTATTTTATTAAAGATGCCAAAGTAACGACATCAAAAAAGAAATATGATCCTGAATATTTTATCAGAGTAAGAAAAGGTAAATTTATTCCCAATAATAAAATTATTGCTGGATTAAGTAATTTATATATTGAAAATGTCCCAACCCCAGTTTTTTTACCTTTTGCATATTTCCCTTTAACACAAAACAGAAAAACAGGTTTTATATTTCCAACCATAGGACAAAGCAACCAAAGAGGATATTTTTTTCAAAATGGAGGTTATTATTTTGCTTTTAATGATTATTTTGATATTACTGTCTTAGCTGATTATTACACAAATGGAAGTTATGGGTTTAGAAACGAATCTAATTATATAAAAAAATACAGATATAATGGTTCTTTAAGTGTAAGGTTTGAAAACTTAATAAACGGAGAGAAAGGGCTTCCTGGGTATTCAAGAGCTAGTATTTATAATTTAAGATGGTCACATAGACAAGATTCTAAAGCAAATCCTAATAGTAGATTTTCAGCTTCTGTTAATTTGGGAAGTAGTAATTATTTTAGAGAATCTGTAAATCAACTTAATACTCCAAATTTTTTAAACAATACAATGAGTTCGTCAGTATCTTATTCAAAAACATTCAAAGGATATCCATCAGTTAATATGTCATTAACAGCTTCACACTCACAAAATACTAGAACCAAAAAAGTCAATTTAACTTTACCAACTTTAAACGCAAGTGTTGAAAGAATTTACCCATTTGTAAAAAAAAATGGTAATAGAAAAGGGTTTTTTAAAAATATAAATTTTCAATACTCACTCAGAGGAGAAAATAGAATTAATACAACTGATTCATTATTTTTAAAAAAAGAAATGTTTAACGATGCCATGTATGGAATGAAACATAGCATTCCAATTAATACTAATTTTAAGATTTTTAAAAATTTTAGTTTTAGTGTTGGAGGAACTTATGAAGAAGTTTGGACTGGTCAAACAATTAAAAGAAATGATTATGATATAAAGAACCAAACCGTCGGAAAAAAAGATTCAATAAAAGGATTAGATAGATTTAATAAATACAATTTTAACGCAGGTATAGGAACAACTATATACGGAATATTTAATTTTAAAAAAGAAAAAAAAATTCAATCAATTAGACACGTTATTAGACCATCAGTTAGTTATGGTATCAGTCCTAGTTTCAAAAAATACTATGATAAATACATAATTGATGCAAATGGTAATACCAGAGAATACACAAGGTTCGAAAATGGATTTTTTGGAGTACCAGGGAATAAGTTATCTAGTAGTATTGGTATTTCTGTTAACAATGTTTTAGAAGCTAAAGTCAGAGATAAAGACAGTACTGCAATAGAACCTAAAAAGATAACATTATTAAATAATTTAAACCTAAGTACATCTTACGATATTGCAGCAGATTCGTTAAAATGGAGTCCAGTTCGCATGTCTGCTGGAACTACTTTATTAGAGGATAAATTAAATATTAATCTTGCAGCAACATTTGATCCATATGATATAAATGAAAATGGTATTAGAATTAATAAATTTAATAGTAATGGTTTTAGGATGACAAGCGCTAATATAAATTTGGGTTTTACAATAAAAAGCAAAAATTCAAAAGATTCCTCTAAAGAAAGTGACAACTCTAGAAGTGGAGGAAGAAAGGATGATTTGTTTGGAAAAGCAGAAGATTTTGCTGATAGTTCATTCGATAATGACAATGAAGAGGAAGAGGAAGAAGACGGAAATGATAAAAAAATAAAAAAGGTATCCTTTTATGAAAATAAAATTCCTTGGGATATAAGGTTAGCTCACTCCCTAACATATAATAACAACAGAAAACAAAATGAAATTTCAAATAATTCTTTAATGTTTTCTGGAAACGTATCCCTATCAAAGAAATGGAGAATAGGAGGATCCTCAGGATATGATTTTAAAAATGCTGGTATTACTTATACTCAATTAAGATTTGAAAGAGACTTAGATAGTTGGAAAATGAATTTTAACTGGGTACCTTTTAGTGAAAGAGCTTCTTGGTACTTTTTTATAGGTATTAAATCAGATTTATTGAGTGATTTAAAATATGACAAAAGAAGTTTACCCGATAAAAGATTATAATATGAAAATTTATTTATTTTTAATAATAGCATTATTTAATATTAATTTATATTCACAAGATAATATGAAAAAAATTATAACTACAACAAATGCTCCTGCTCCAGTTGGCCCCTATAATCAAGCAATATTAATAGATGGAACATTATATATGTCTGGTCAGGTTGCAATTGATGTTACAACTAAAAAATTAGTACAAGGAACAATTGAGGAAGAAACTGAAAAAGTAATGCAAAATATTAAGGCAATACTTAATGAAGTGAATTTCACCTTTGATAATGTGGTTAAAACAACAATTTTCATCACAGACATGAATAACTTTAGTAAAGTAAATAAATCTTACGGCAAGTATTTTAATGAAAGTACAGCTCCTGCAAGAGAAACAGTTGAGGTTTCAGCTCTTCCAATTCGAGCTAGAGTTGAAATTTCAGTAATAGCTAAAGAAGTGAACTATATAATAGATTGATGATAGGCTACTAACCCATCTATTGGTTTCTTTAATATTTTACCACATTTTAGTCCTTTAGATTCTAAAGAATTTTTAAGATTTTCTTGTAAATAAAATCCTATAGATCCAACAAAATGTAAAGGAACTTCATTATAATTTTCAAACTGATGAATTTGATTTTTAATAAATAAGCTAAATCCTTTTCTTATCAGTTTTTTTGAATACTTTAAATCTTTATTTTGAACCAAAAATTTAGCAAACTTTGCTAAGTAAGTATTAGGATTAGGTTTTTTATATAAATGATCTTTAATTAACTCTGCTTCTAATTCAAATTGGCTTTTGAATTTTTCCTGAAGATCTTTAGGCATTTTATTAAAATAACAATCTCTAAGAAGTTGTCTTCCAAAATAATTTCCACTAGCATCATCCATTAATATATATCCAAGAGAAGTGATTTTTTGATGCACCATTTCACCATCATAATAACTACAATTTGATCCGGTCCCTAATATAGAAACAATAGCTTTTTCACCAGGATTACAACATGAGTAAATAGCTGCATATGTATCTTCTTTAATCTGAATATTAGCGTTTTGAAAAATAGGTTTTAACACTTTTTTAATCAAATCTTCAGGTGGCTTAGTACCACATCCTGCTCCATAAAAAAACAATTCAGTAACTTTTTTTCTAGTTTGATAAATCTCATAATTATTGATGACCCTTTCCTCTAAAATATGTTCGGAAAGAACTTGGGGATTTAGTCCAAGTGTTTGGGTTTCAAATAATTTATTGCCACTATTGTCGATTGCTATCCAATCTGTTTTCGTAGAACCGCTATCAACTATAAGTTTCATTAACTAAATTTATAAGGAATTTACACGAAAAGCTAAATCAATAAGCTTATTAGAATAGCCTGCTTCATTATCATACCATGAAATTATTTTGAAAAAAGTATCGTTTAACTGAATTCCTGCATTTGCATCAACAATAGATGTTCTTGCATCTCCAATAAAATCTTGAGAAACAACTAAATCTTCAGTAAAACCCAGTATGCCATTTAACTCGTTTTCTGAAGCATATTTCAATTCCTTCATTACATCACTATAACTCGTATTAGAATTTAATTTTACAGTTAAATCCACAACTGAAACATTAGCTGTTGGAACTCTAAATGCCATTCCTGTGATTTTACCTTCTAAACTAGGAATTACTTTTGTAACTGCTTTAGCTGCTCCAGTGGATGCTGGCATAATATTAAGTAATGCACTTCTTCCTCCTCTATAATCTTTCTTTGAAGGTCCATCTACAGTAAATTGAGTAGCAGTGGTTGCATGAACAGTAGTCATAAGTGCTTCTGCTATTCCAAACTTATCATTTAATACTTTAACAAGTGGAGCTAAACAATTAGTGGTACATGAAGCATTAGATACAATTTTTTGATCTTGTTTTAACTCATTATCATTAACACCCATAACAAACATTGGAGCATCAGGTGATGGTGCGGAAATAACAACTTTTTTAGCACCACCATCAATATGAGACTGGGCTTTATCTAAAGAAGTAAATATTCCTGTACATTCTAAAGCAACATCAACATTAATAGAGTCCCATCCAATTTGCTTTGGATCTCTTTCTGCGCTGATTCGAATTTCATTTCCATCTACAATTAAATGACCATTTTTAGTTTCAATATTTGCATTACAAGTACCATGTACAGAATCATATTTCAATAAATAAGCTAAGTGTTCAACATCAAGTAAATCATTAATCCCAACTATTTGAATATCATCTCTATTTAAAGACGCACGCAACACCATCCTACCTATTCTTCCAAATCCGTTAATTCCAATTTTAATTTTTGACATTTTATGTTAATTTTTAATTTAGCGATCAAACTTAAAAAAATTTATTGACTATGAGGTTTTTAAACTTTTTTTTTAAGTATAAATAAGTATTTAATAAAATAATTTATAAAAAATAAGATTAAAGTAGTATTTAGGTATTCATTATTTCAGATACTCTTAAAAGTTCAGAATTAATTTTAGATTTACCTTTTATGG
>CESI01040252.1_pt1 | contig 11149 bp, 11 predicted proteins | sample 356301 | NCBI WGS metagenome assembly CESI01 (sample SAMEA2621423, study PRJEB7988) | marine metagenome | biome: marine biome (ENVO:00000447); feature: deep chlorophyll maximum layer (ENVO:xxxxxxxx); material: "saline water (ENVO:00002010), including plankton (ENVO:xxxxxxxx)" | depth 40 m | reverse complement strand
ATCTGTTACGTCTGCTGCTAATCAAATTTACGATGGCATGCACAATATTATTAGGCAGCTTAGGCCTGGTTCATTAGATAATTTAGGTCTCAGCGAAACAATTAAAGATGAAATGAATAAGTGGCAGTCCCAACACCCAGATCTTCAGGTTAATTTAACAATCAAAGGCGATATAGGTTTGTTAGGCGAGGTGATAAATATCAACGTTTATAGAATCATTCAAGAAGCAATGAATAATGTTGTCAAACATGCTAAGGCTTCCACCATAAAAATATCTTTACTAAAAACAAAAGATTCCCTTAAAATTGAATGCAAAGATAATGGTAAAGGTTTTGATCTTAAAATTTTGAAAAAAACTAAACAATTTGGATTGATGGGGATTAAAGAGAGAGCTCAAGCTTTAAATGGAAAATTTGATATTAAGTCTAATGCAAAAAAGGGTACGCATCTCACAATAGTCATCCCGGCTAAATAGGAAAAGGAAAAGCAATGAGTGATATTAAAATTTTATTGGTTGATGACCATGCCGTAGTCAGAATGGGCTTTAAGATGCTTATTGAATCTGAACCTGATATGACTGTAATAGCAGAGGCAGAGTCAGGCGAATTAGGAATTAAAGCGTATAAAGAGCACAAACCAGATATGGTAATTATGGATATTACTATGCCAGGAATAGGCGGTATTGAGGCTATTGATCGAATTTGTACCTATGATAAATCTGCAAAAATATTAGTGCTCTCAGCCCATGAAGATTCAGTTCATCCAACCAGGGTATTGGCGGCAGGGGCATTGGGGTATGTTACAAAAAGAAGTGCGGCAGAAGAATTAATTAAAGCTATCAGAACAATTAAGACTGGTAAAAAATTCCTAGAACCTATTATTGCTCAGCAAATGGCGATTACGCAGTTATCTGGCGAAAATAATCCAATAGAAGTTCTATCAGATAGGGAGTTTGAGGTTTTTATGTCCCTTGCAAAAGGTAAAAGTACGAATGAAATTGCTGATACAATGTGCTTGAGTCCGAGAACAGTTGGAACTCATCTTTATAATATAAAGCAAAAACTTAACGCAAATAATTCAGCAGAAATTGCTCTTATTGCTATTAGATGTGGGTTGCTTGAACCATAATTTATTTTTTTGAAACAATAATTCCTGAAATTATGATAAGTAAAATACCAAATATACTTAGAGCGTCGAGTATTTCGGAAAAAAAAATCAAACCTAATAAACTTGAAAAAAAAATCGTTAAGTAAGATAACCCTGCATTCTTAAGCGTGTTGCCAACCCTATAAGCTTTTGTTAGAGCCAGCTGAGCAATTGTGGCTGATAAACCTAGTCCTAAGAGAATCCACCAATGCTCAAAAATTTCTGAATTAATATTTTCAAACAACATTAGAAATGACGCACCAAATGATGATAAAAATGTAAAATAAAAAACAACTAGAGTATCAGGTTCGTTTACTTTACCAAGTTGAGCCATAAACAAATAAGCAAGGCCTGCCCCTAATCCAGATAGCAGACCAATAAAGCCTGCATATGAATCATTTCCAACTAGTATAGGCTTTAATACTAAGAAAGCCCCAAAGAATCCAATCAACAACATAGAATATACATGAAGACCTGGCTTCTTATTTAAAAAAAAAGGAATAAGAAGCGCCACAAATAAAGGGGAGGTGTAGTTTAAAGATATTGCTGCACTTAGGGGCAGGTGACTAATCGCATAAAAAAATGCCAATAGTGATAAAAATCCAACAAAAGATCGAAAAAAATGTAATCTTTTATAATTTGTTCTAAGACTTATTTTTTTGTTAACTATAATTACAATAATGAAAATTAGGCTTACAAAAGATCGATAAAATACAAGCTCGATTTCAGAAAAATAGGGACTTCCTAGCTTTACGAACATTCCCATAAACGCAAAAAAGAATGTAGCTATGATCATCCAAATCACTCCATTTTGAACTCGAGGCATTTCAATCCTTAATTGTTGAAAAAAATTATAATGCGATGATATTGTTGATAAAAACCTTAGCTACTTGCTAAATCTGATTTTATGTAATAACCTTCTTTTAAATTATATATTACCAGGAGTTAATTGATGAAAAATCCATTAGATTCTATCAAAGGCACTTTAATAGGAGGGGTCGTTTTAATGTTTGTAATTATTGCTATCCTTGATTCGGGAGAGCCTGGTTTAATGAGTGATGCAAATAATATTTACCTTGGATTTATGAGATGGTTTCATGCTGTTGCCGGTATTGCATGGATTGGTCTTCTTTATTACTTTAACTTTGTACAAGTTCCAGCATTGAAGGATGCTGCGGCAGATGGAACTGCAGGTGGAATCACTAAACACGTCGCACCTCTTGCATTATTATGGTTCAGATGGGCTGCTTTAGCTACCTGGTTAGCTGGTGCGGCTTTACTAGGTGCAAATTTTTCTAATGCCTTTTTATTACAACCTGGATGGGAGCCTATCGGTATTGGCTCTTGGCTTGGTACTATCATGTTATTTAATGTCTGGGGCTTAATTTGGCCAAATCAACAAAAAATTCTTGGCATGAAAAAAGCAACAGATGAGGAGAAGGTAAAAGCTAGGAGGGTTGCTTTATTGGCTTCAAGAACGAATACACTGCTATCAATACCTATGTTGCTTCTAATGACGAACGGACTATCTCATCGAGCGCTTCTTGGCTTATAATTAATACCTAAAGGATTCTACGGCGACTTTAGGTCGCCGTTTTTGTTTGTACTATGAGAAAACTATTAACTAACAGCTTAATGTCAACATACCAAAGGCTACCAATCTCCTTTAATAAAGGAGTGGGGGTATGGTTGCATGCAAAAAATGGAGATAAGTATTTGGATGCTTTATCTGGCATTGCTGTTAATACACTAGGCTACAGTCACCCAAAATTTGTTAAAGCCATATCTGATCAAATAAAAAATTTGATCCATGTTTCCAATTTATACAATATTGAAGAGCAATGTTTGTTAGCAAAAGAATTGGCATTTTTATCAGAATTGAGTGCTACATTTTTCTGCAATTCAGGCTGCGAGGCTAATGAGCTTGCAATCAAAATGGCAAGGCTACATGGACATGATTTAAAAATACATGGACCAGAAATCATTGTGATGGATAACGCATTTCATGGAAGAACGATGGCAACGCTCAGCGCTTCAGGAAGTAGAAAAGTACAAGCGGGTTTTGAGCCACTAATGACTGGCTTTGTTAGAGTTCCATTTGATAATATTGATGCCATTCAAGAAATTGCTAGTAAAAAAAATAAAATTTCAGCTTTATTTGTTGAGCCAATTCAAGGTGAAGGTGGTGTAAATATACCTGATGATTTCGAAAGTTATTTAAAAGAACTTAGAGATATTTGTGATAAAAATAATTGGCTACTAATATTTGATGAAGTGCAATGTGGAGTTGGAAGGACTGGAAAATGGTTTGCCTATCAAAATAGTAGTATAAAACCTGATGTTGTAACACTAGCTAAGGGCTTGGCTTCAGGTATACCCATTGGTGCGTGTATTGCCAATGAGAAAGCTTCAAGTCTAATCTCACCTGGTAAGCATGGCTCTACATTTGGAGGCAACCCGTTGGCAATGGTTGCAGGTTTGAAGACTTTAGAAATCATGAAAGAAGAGAGTTTATTAGGCAATGCCATGACACAAGGCCAACTTATTATTTCACTTTTAAACAAAGAATTTGAACATAATGATAAAATAATTTCCATTAGGCATATGGGTCTGATGATAGGCATTGAGTTAAAAAATCCTTGTGCAGCATTGGTTGAATTAGCAATGAATAATAAATTATTAATAAACGTAACTTCAGACAAAACGATCAGACTATTACCTCCATTAATAATGAACAATGATGAAGCTAAATTACTTGCAAGAAAACTAGTTAAAACTATTAATGAATTTCTTAAGAAGACATAATTAAAAAAAATGGCAAAAGTTAAACATTTCTTGAAGCTTAACGATTTAAATATTGATGAACTCTCTTATCTTTTTAAAAGAGCCGCAATCATTAAAGCAAACTATAAAAGCTATAAAAAAACCTGGACACTCGAAGACAGAACTTTAGTGATGATTTTTGAGAAGGCCAGCACAAGAACAAGGCTTTCCTTTGAGGCTGGAATGAATCAGATGGGAGGAAGCGCTGTTTATTTAAACACGAGAGATTCTCAGCTAGGAAGGGGTGAACCTGTTGAGGATGCTGCCCAGGTAATTTCAAGAATGTCAGACATAGTAATGATCAGGACCTATGAGCAAGATATTATTGAAAGGTTTGCTAAAAATTCAAGAGTACCTGTTATAAATGGTTTAACTAATGAATTTCACCCCTGCCAAATTCTGGCTGATATTTTCACCTTTATTGAAAAGAGAGGAGAAATCAAAGGTAAAAGAGTGGCATGGATAGGTGACTCAAATAATGTTTGCATGACATGGCTTCAAGCATCAGAGCTATTAGGCTTTGAACTACATGTCTCCACACCAAAGGGTTATGAGGTTCAACTGGATGATATCGATAATAAGAGTTATTTTTTTCAGCATGAGGACCCAATGGAGGCTGCAAAAGGCGCTGATATTTTAACGACTGATGTTTGGACAAGTATGGGTTTTGAATCTGAAAATAAAGAAAGGCTGAAGGATTTTGCAAGTTGGCAAGTTGATAAAAAAATGATGGATGTTGCAAAAAAAGATGCATTATTCATGCATTGTTTGCCTGCACACAGAGGAGAGGAAGTTTTAGGTGAGGTTATAGATGGACCACAAAGTATCGTTTGGGAAGAGGCTGAAAATAGACTTCATATTCAAAAAGCATTATTAGAGTATTTGTTATTAGGAAAACAATAAACATGATCAAGGACGTAAAAAAAATTGTATTGGCATATTCAGGTGGTCTTGATACCTCAGTCATTTTAAAGTGGTTACAAGATCAATATGATTGTGAGGTCGTTACATTTACAGCAGACCTGGGGCAGAAAGAAGAGATTGAGCCAGCTAGAGCTAAGGCACAGTCAGCAGGTGTAAAAGAGATTTTCATAGAAGATCTTAGAGAGGAATTTGTAAGGGATTATGTATTCCCCATGTTTAGGGCTAATGCCGTATATGAGGGTGAATACCTTTTAGGCACATCAATAGCGAGACCGCTTATATCAAAAAGACTGGTCGAAATAGCTCACCAAACTGGTTGTAATGCTATTTCACACGGTGCGACGGGTAAGGGTAATGATCAAGTTAGGTTTGAGCTGGGAGCCTACGCTATTGATCCAGACATAAAGGTTATCGCACCCTGGAGAGAATGGGATCTTTTGAGCAGGGAAAAACTGCTTAAATATGCAACTGAAAATAACATACCCGTAGAAATGAAACATAAATCTGGAGGCACTCCCTACAGTATGGATGCAAACTTACTGCATATTTCCTATGAAGGAAGGCATCTTGAGGACCCCAAAAATGAGCCAGAAGAATCTATGTGGAGATGGTCAGTAGATCCAAAAAATGCGCCTGATAAAGCGCAAGAAATTACTGTTGGTTTTGAAAATGGAGACCCAAACAGTCTAAACGGTAAAAAATTACTTCCGCATGAAATATTAGAACAGTTAAATACCTTAGGCGGCGATAATGGTATAGGTAGATTGGACTTAGTTGAAAACAGATATGTTGGTATGAAGGCGAGAGGATGCTATGAGACACCCGGAGGAACAATACTTTTAAAAGCACATAGGGCCATTGAATCATTGACACTTGATAGGGAGGTTGCCCATTTAAAGGATGAATTAATGCCGAGGTATGCATCCTTAATTTATAATGGCTATTGGTGGAGCCCTGAAAGAATCGCCTTACAGGCGCTCATAGACCACACCCAGAAAAATGTAAATGGATGGGTTAAATTAAATTTATATAAGGGTAATGTCATATTAGTTGCCAGGGACAGTAAGGACTCATTATTTGATTCAGAGGTCGCCACATTTGAGGAGGACGATGGTGCCTTTGATCACCAAGATGCAGCAGGATTTATTAAGCTTAATGCGCTTAGATTAAGATTAAATAAGAAAAGAAAAAAATCATAGGAGCACAAAAAAAATGCCATCTTTCGATATAACCTCAAAAGCAAATCTTGAAAATATCAAAAACGCTGTTGATGTCACAATGAAAATGATTGTAAATCGTTATGATTTCAAAGGGACAAGTGCGAAGGTAGCGCTTAACGAAAATGATATGAAAATAGATATTAATGCCGATTCCGAATTTCAAATGGACCAAATCAAGGACATCCTTTTTCCAGCATTAGAAAAAAAAGAGCCTGATAGCTCTAAAAGAATGAGTCCAGAAAATATTGAGACTGTTTCTGGTAATAAGCTTAAACAATCCCAAGCAATTAAAAGTGGGATCTCAATGGAACTATCAAAGCAAATAATTAAGACAGTAAAGGACTCAAAAATAAAAGTGCAATGTAGCATCCAAGGCGATGAGCTTAGGGTTAAAGGTCCTAAAAGAGATGTTTTGCAGGAATGTATAGCACTAATAAAGATCGAGCATAATGAATTCCCTTTAAATTTTGGTAACTTCAGAGATTAATTTTAATGGCACTAACTCTTTACGAAAAAATTTTTAATAGGCACGTGGTTCGTGAGGATAATGACACCTACTTGATCTATATTGACCGCCATTTAGTTCATGAGGTCACCAGTCCCCAGGCTTTTGAAGGCTTAAGGATAGCCGATAGAAAAATTTGGCGAACAAATTCTATACTGGCTGTTCCTGATCATAATGTTCCTACCACTGATCGTGAAAAAGGAATCCTTGATCCTATCTCTAAAATACAAATAGACACTTTGGATGAAAATTGTAAAAAAAATAAATTAATGCAATTCCAAATGGATGATGTTAGGCAAGGAATAGTTCATGTGATCGGTCCTGAGCAGGGATCAACACTCCCTGGAATGACAATTGTTTGCGGGGATTCGCATACGAGTACTCATGGTGCTTTTGGTGCATTAGCGGTTGGCATAGGAACTTCAGAGGTTGAACATGTTTTAGCTACTCAGTGTTTAATATTAAAAAAGTTTAAAACTATGCTTATTGATGTAAGCGGTACTTTAGGTGATCATGTCTCAGCAAAAGATATAGCATTGCATATAATAGGTCAGATAGGTACGGCCGGTGGGACGGGGCATGCAATTGAGTTTGCTGGATCTGCTATTAAGAATTTAAGTATGGAAGGCAGAATGACCTTATGCAATATGGCTATTGAAGCTGGCTCAAGAGCGGGCTTAATTGGTGTTGATAATAAAACGATTGATTATTTGAAATCAAAACCATTTTCACCCTCTGGGGAGAATTGGGAAAAAGCCGTTATCGATTGGAAAAATTTAGTCAGTGACAAAGGTGCTCAATTTGATAAAAAAATTGAAATTGATGCTTCATATATTGAGCCCCAAGTTACATGGGGGACCTCACCTGAAATGGTATGTAGTATAAATGATAAAATACCCGACCCGCTTCAAGAAAAGAGTTTATCAAACCAAAAAGGTTACCAAGGTGCCCTGGAATATATGGGGCTTAAACAAGGAACAAGTATAAAAGACATAAAATTAGATAAAATTTTTATAGGCTCTTGTACAAACTCAAGAATTGAAGACCTTCGAAAAGCAGCAGATATTGTCAAGACAAAAAAGGTAGCAACAAATATTAAGCTAGCATTGGTGGTGCCAGGTTCTGGATTGGTTAAGAGCCAAGCTGAAGAAGAGGGCCTAGATAAGATTTTTATAAATGCAGGCTTTGAATGGCGTGATCCTGGCTGTTCCATGTGTCTCGCCATGAACGCGGACAGACTTGAACCCCATGAGCGATGTGCATCTACTTCAAATAGAAATTTTGAAGGAAGGCAGGGGCAGGGTGGAAGAACCCACCTTGTTAGCCCAGAAATGGCAGCCGCTGCAGCCATTCATGGCAAGTTTGTTGATGTCCGAGAAGCTTCATAATGTTACCAATTAACAAACATCATGGAATCGTTATACCTTTAGATAGAGCGAATGTAGATACTGATGCAATCATCCCTAAACAATTTTTAAAATCTATCAAGAAATCCGGTTTTGGCCCAAACTTGTTTGATGAATGGCGATATCTTGATCATGGTGAACCAGGTATTAATCCAGAAAATAGAGAACTTAATCCAGATTTTATTTTAAATAAACAGAATTATCGAGAAGGGACTATTCTATTAGCAAGAGAGAACTTTGGATGTGGCTCTAGCCGTGAACATGCACCTTGGGCATTGCTTGATTTTGGGATTAGAATCATCTTGGCCCCAAGTTTTGCTGACATATTTTATGGAAATTGTTTTAAAAATGGAATCCTTCCAATTCAAATAAATGATGAATTGACTGATCTATTTTTTAAGAAAGCATTATCTGAAATGGGTTTAAATTTAACAATTGACCTAGAAAAGCAATTAATTATTGATGATGATGACGAATATGATTTTAAGGTAGATGAATTTAAAAAAAATTGTCTTTTGAAAGGGCTTGATGATATTGGCTTAACTCTTGAGTATGGAGAAGACATTAAAGACTTTGAAAAACATTACTATAACCAGTATCCGTGGTTGACAAAATAGGAGATACAATGAAAATCGCGATTTTACCTGGTGATGGGATTGGTCCTGAAATTATTTCACAAGCCGTCAAAGTATTAAATTTTTTTGGTTTAAGTAAGTCATTGTCATATTCCTCAATCGGGGGGGCAGGTTATGATGAGTTTAAAGACCCCCTCCCCGAAGTAACTTTAAAAGTTGCTCAAGAGGCAGATGCCATTTTACTTGGAGCCGTTGGTGGCTGGAAATATGATGAACTCCCGAGAGAGATGAGACCAGAGAGAGGGTTACTAAGAATTAGGCAGGCACTTCATTTATTTGCTAACCTAAGGCCAGCCTTAATGTTTCCTGAGCTTGTTGATGCATCCAGCTTAAAGCCAGAAATTGTGTCTGGACTTGATATCATGATTATTCGCGAGCTTACGGGCGATATTTATTTCGGTGAGCCTCGAGGAATATCAAAGAATGAAAAGGGTGAGTTAGAAGGGCTGAATACGATGCGTTATTCAGAGTCTGAAATAAGAAGAATTTCTCATGTTGCATTCAAGACTGCTTCAAAAAGATCAAAAAAATTGTGCTCAGTTGACAAGGCAAACGTCCTAGAATCTACAGAATTATGGAGAAAAGTCATTAGCGAGGTCGCCTCAGAATATCCGGAAGTGGAATTAAGTCATATGTATGTTGATAATGCAGCAATGCAGCTTGTTAGCAAACCCAAACAATTTGATGTGATGGTCACGGGAAACATCTTTGGAGATATCTTATCGGATGAAGCATCAATGCTGACTGGCTCAATTGGAATGCTTCCTTCAGCTTCGTTAGATCAGAACAATAAGGGGATGTATGAACCAAGTCATGGATCAGCCCCTGATATTGCTGGAAAAGATATTGCAAATCCATTAGCAACTATTTTGTCGCTATCAATGATGTTTAAATATACATTTAACGATAATGACAAGGCAGAAAGAATTGAAAATGCTGTTAGAAATGTTTTAAAAAAAGGATTTAGGACAAAAGATATTTTCTCCAAAGATAATATACTTGTCGGCTGTGAGGAGATGGGAAATAAAATTATTGAGGAATTAGAGCATGTTTAAGGTGGGTATAGTTGGATGGAGGGGAATGGTCGGTTCTGTTTTAATCCAAAGGATGCACGAGGAAAATGACTTTGAAAGTATAGATGCTCACTTCTTCTCAACCTCACAGTCTGGTGAAAAAGTTAATATACTAAACTCTCAAGAATCTTCACTATTAGATGCTTTTGATATTGATGAATTAATAAAAATGGATATTTTGTTGTCATGTCAGGGCGGAGACTACACAAAAAAAATACTCAATGCCCTACGGGAGAAGGGCTGGTTAGGTCATTGGGTCGATGCTGCATCAACCCTGAGAATGAATTCTGATGCCATGATTGTCCTTGACCCCATTAATAAGGATGCAATAAATACAGCCATTAAGGCTGGCAATAAAAATTGGGTTGGTGGAAACTGCACTGTTTCCTTAATGCTATTAGCAATTCATGGTTTATTTAAAAACAATTTAGTTGAATGGGTTTCGTCCATGACGTATCAGGCTGCTAGTGGGGCTGGAGCGCAAAATATGAAAGAACTCTTAATTCAAATGGGTGAACTGTCAGAATCCTTAAATAATATAAAGCCTGATTCAAATATCCTTGACTTAGATAATGACGTTCAGTTGACGATGAATTCTGAAAAATTTACAAAGAAATTATTTACCGCTCCACTTGCTGGAAGTTTGATCCCATGGATAGATGAAGAATTAGAGAATGGTCAGAGCAGAGAGGAATGGAAAGGCAGTGTTGAGACAAATAAAATATTAAAATCAAATGGATATAAAGCTTTTAATGTTGACGGTTTGTGTGTTCGAATTGGAGCTATGAGATCCCATAGCCAAGCATTAACAATTAAATTAAATAAAGATTTTTCAATTAAAGAAATTGAGGAATTAATAGCTTCAGCAAATCCTTGGGTACATTTTGTTCCCAATAATAAAGAAAAATCAATAAAAAACTTAAGCCCTGCGGCTGTTTCAGGTAAACTTTCAATTGCTGTTGGAAGGGTAAGAAAACTGAATGTTGGCGAAAATTTACTGTCTGTATTCACAGTAGGCGACCAATTATTATGGGGTGCAGCAGAGCCAGTAAGACGAATGCTTAACATTTTAACGAATAAAAAATAATGATAAAGATGACAAATTTATTAAAACAAATTGCATACACTTTATTTTTCTTAATTTTTTCAGCTAACGCTCTAGCTCTTCAATTAGGTCAAATTTCAGTAAACTCAACACAAGATCAGCCCTTAAATGCTGAAATCGAATTAGTTGTATCTAGTGGAGATAACTTAGATTCATTAAAAGCAAAAATTGCAGGTAAAGATATTTATCAGGCGCAATCAATAGAAAGAGTTCCTGTACATGAAGATATCAAAATTACTGTTATCAAAGATAAAGAAAAATCGAAATTAAAGCTTAGCTCAGAAAAACCAGTTCTTGATCCATTTTTAGATT
>CESI01019074.1_pt1 | contig 11153 bp, 5 predicted proteins | sample 356301 | NCBI WGS metagenome assembly CESI01 (sample SAMEA2621423, study PRJEB7988) | marine metagenome | biome: marine biome (ENVO:00000447); feature: deep chlorophyll maximum layer (ENVO:xxxxxxxx); material: "saline water (ENVO:00002010), including plankton (ENVO:xxxxxxxx)" | depth 40 m | reverse complement strand
TTTATTTTATATTTATTAGAAATTGCCTTTAGATCCATTCTCTCTCTCAATCCATGTATTCCCCAGTATTCTCCATTTAAATAGACTAAAGCAGGTTTGTAGCTCATCACATCTACATTTAGATTTTTACATATTTCAGAAATCCAACCGTCGACAAATATTTCGTTTCCCCATCCGGAAAAAGAAGACCTTAAAATAATCTTATCAATTTTATGTTCAACTTCTAAAAGAGCATTTACTTTGTTTTTTTTATGTGTATAAAATCTAAGACTTTTTTGAGGAGCTAGAGGGGTAATATATCCATGAATTCTAAAAGGAAAACTGCCGTTTAAAAACATTTGATTTTTGTTAAATATTTCAATCTTCCCAGTTTGTTTTCTCTTTTTAAACTTGTAGAAATTGCCTGATGTTTGATCTTTTTCTCTGTCAAAATTATTTCCTGGAACATAACATCCATCTTCAGCATCAAATAAAGTTCTGGAATCAACCTTTAAGTTTACTATTGAAAATTTAAGTTCAGATTTTAAGCCCAAAATGTAGTTATATACTGCCGAGTCTACTATTAAATTATTTTTTAATGCAAGTACTTTAATCTGATGAAATGAAGAAAATTCACCTATAGGTGCTCTCCAATTATTCACATAGTTACTATAATCTTCAATTGCTGTTGGAATGTTAATTAGTTTTGGAATTAATTTTTTTAGATTATAGGTAATTTCATTGGATCCTGTAATTGTATCAAAATTGGAAATCAGTTTTAAATTTAAATCATTTCCAGTTTTGAATTTAACTAAAATGGAATCTTCACTGTAACTTCCAGAATTATAATTGCTTGATATATTGGATGAATTATATCCATATAATGGAGAAAAAAAGTTTTTTGTTCTTTTTGAGTTATTGCAGCTTATTAAAAAGATAATAACTGTAAATAAAATTGACTTTTTTTTCATTTGAATTTATCTCATGCAAAAGTACAAATACTTCTATATAGATTTAATTTTTTTATTTTCTTACTAATTAAATCATCTTATTATTAACAGTTATATGTTTTTAAAGGAATAATTAAATATTTTTGTCGTTATGGCATTTAGCTTAGAAAACTTAAAAAGTTATAAATGAAAATTGTAAGATTTATATTTTCAAAATTTTTCTGGATTAATATTCTGTTAGCAAGTGCAACACTATACGGTGTTTTTTATTATACTATGGACAATTTAGATAAATACACCAACCACAATATTAAAATTGAAGTTCCCAATTTATTAGGCATTGAAATAAAAAATTTAAATGATTCTCTAGAAAAATTAGAATTAAGGTATGAAATAAGAGATTCAATATATTCTGAAAACCATCCAATGGGTATGATTATTCAACAAGATCCGAAACCACATTCTGAAAACTTCCCAAATTATATCAAGCCCAATAGAAACCTATATTTAACTATTGTAAAAAAACAAGAAATTTACAAATCAATTCCAGATCTAATGTCCAATGTTTATTCTAAAAATATTGGCAAATCAAAATTAGAAATGCTTGGGTTTAAAGTTGAATTAGAAATGAGAAATCATAAAGACAGAGATAAGGTTCTTGAAATTACCCACCAAGATGAGATTGTTAAAGCTGGGAGAAAACTATTAAAAGGAGCTACTTTAAAATTAATTTATGGATCTGGCAACAAAGGAAAGCCAATTGAATTGCCAGATTTTATAGGAATGAATATTTATTTAGCAATCATTAAAGCAAGTGAAATAGGTCTCGAACTTGAGATTAACTACAATGATTCTGTTCTCGATTTTAAGGATTCAAATCGTGCGGTAATTTACAATCAATATCCAGATCCCCAAATTAACAACAAACCTTTTATTTCAATAGGAAGTTTAGTAATAATAGATGCAAATCTTTCCAAACCGTTGGATAGTATTTATGCCAAAGACACAGTAGGATTAAATTATAATATTTGAGAAATTTTTTTTCGCTTTTTTTCTTTTTAAGCCCATTCTTTCTTATTTCACAAGAGAGTCTTTTGCCCCTGAGAACCAATATTTCATTGTTTAATGTTCAATCTTCTAAAAGAATACAATCCATAGAGGATTTAGATTTTATTTATTTAACAGACACTCTTAGTTTGCCATTAATTGATGATTTTTCAACCAATAAATTCAAAGTTTACAAAACAGATACTAGTGGCACAAATATTTCAGATTCTTCGTGGAATTATTTGTTCTTCTTAGATGGGAGTTTAGTTCCTTTAACTAATTCCTACATGTCTTCGCCAACATTTACCTATGCCTTTGACAGCATAAATTCTAACGGAATGGATACTCTAATTATGCTAGCAATTCAAAACGATCCAGATACTTTAATAATAAATAATCTATCGTATTACCCTATAACCAATGACACAATAATTTTATGGCCAAATAGCACTATTGTAGATTCACTTTGGACAGCTGCTAGTCCTGATACAACTTTTTCTAATTTTTCTTCAGATTATCATCAAGATTCTATCTCTTTATACTTTGTTTTTCCTAAAACTGAAGACTTTGATAAGATTTGGTTAGATAATGATGTCTTCTTAAATTATAATTATCCTAAGAATCCTTGGACTCTTGGTGTAGTTACTTTTGATGGTTTAAATTCATTTGGCAAACCGTATGATTGGACTACAGGAGCTATAGACTGGTCTGATCAATTAACCTCTAAACCAATTTTTTTGGGCAATAAAGACATTAGTGATTCATTGTATATATCTTTCTATTTTCAAGCTGGAGGATTTGGAGAAACCCCAGATTCAGACGATTCATTAATACTAGAATTTTATACTCCATCTAAACAAGAGTGGAGCTCGATTTGGTCTACCAACGGGTTTGACAGCGATCAATGGTATTACGAACATATTCAATTGGATTCTTCAAAATATTTTCAAGATGGATTTAGATTTAGATTTAGTTCTTATGGAAGTCTAAATGGGAGTTTAGATCATTGGAATTTAGACTATGTTTATTTTAACGAAAGTCGATCATTATACGATACGCTTATGCAAGATTGGGCATTCACATCACCTCCTCTAACCATGCTTGATAATTACAGTTCTGTTCCTTGGAAACATTTTAAAAATACTACTTCTGATATTCTACTAAAAAATGCTGTAATTCCATCTTACAATTCCTCTTATAACCCAAAATTATTACAACCTTGTTCTATGGATTTATTTTATAAAAATATATTACAATCTACTTTCCCTTATTCGGCCTCTGTTCTAAATGTTCCAGAACAAAGTTATTTTGATATGTTATATGATTTCGGATCAGATTTTGAGCTTAATACTTCACTTACGGATACTTTTGTAGATTATTCTTACAGGTTTTATCTATCTACCAATACCAATCCTGAAAGATTAGGCGTAAATGATACAATTACACATCGTCAGTCATTTCAAAATTATTATTCTTACGACGATGGTTCTGCTGAAGCAGCTTATGGTTTAATAGGTAATGGAGTAGAACTAGCCTATAGGTTTTCAATTTTAGATGGTATTGGAATAGATACTTTAAAAAGTATTAAAATACACTTTTCTCCATCTGTAAATGACGCATCTAACGATCCGTTTTTCCTTCAGATTTGGGACGACAGCATGGGTAGTCCAGGAAATTTAATCTACACTACAGACGATTTTGATTTTCCCGTGCTTTATTATCCAGAATACAACTCAGGTTTGAATGGTTTTTTTGAATATGAATTACCTTCTCTAATTGCAGTAAGTGATACATTTTACATAGGTTGGAAACAGACTTCATCTTCAAGATTAAACATAGGTTTTGATAAAAATATTAATAGAAAACTTGATATATTTTACAATTTAGGTTCGGGTTTTCAAAATACAATATTTGATGGTTCTCTTATGATGCGTCCCGTTTTTGTTTCTCCAATGGATAATTTGGTGAATTATCCAGAGCTGTTTAGTAAAGATTTAAATATTTCTTTTTACCCAAATCCTGCAGATGATTTAGTACTAATTTCTAATGAGGATGTCAGTTTGGTAGAAATTTACGATTTGAAAGGAAGATTGGTAATTAATTTGGATATGGTTAGTAAAAATTCATTTTCTGTTAATAATTTACTCAATGGAATTTATCTTGTAAAATTTAAATTTAAAAATGCAGAAATTCAAGTTGAAAAACTAATTATCCACCACCATTAATGAGCCAAGAAGTTAAAAATATTGACGACCAGGGTGAAGAGCTTTTTGAACATTACAATTATGTAGCTGATAATGGCCAAGAAAAATTAAGAATTGATAAGTTTTTAATGGATCGAATAGCCAATACGTCAAGGAGTAAAATTCAAATTGCTGCTCATAATGGAAATATCCTAGTTAATAAATTACCAGTAAAACCAAATTACAAGGTAAAGCCTAAAGATGAAGTTTCTATAGTCTTACCCTATCCAGTTAGGCAACTAGAGTTAATTCCCCAAGATATTCCAGTTGATATTATTTATGAAGATGATCAATTATGCTTGGTTAATAAATCTGCCAATATGGTAGTTCATCCAGGGTATGGAAACTACGTTGGTACTTTGGTAAACGCATTGTTATACCATTTTGAAAAATTACCTGAATTACCATCAGATTACTTTGGTCGTCCAGGATTGGTTCATCGTCTAGACAAACATACTACAGGTGTAATGTTAGTAGCTAAGACAGAAAATACTTTAACTAATTTGGCAAAGCAATTTTTTGATAGGACAACTAAAAGAAGATATCATGCACTTGTTTGGGGGGATGTTGAAAAGGAAGAAGGAACAGTGGATTTATATTTAGGAAGGTCTTTAAAGAATAGAAAATTAATGACTTGTTACCCAGAGAAAGATCATGGAAAGCATGCGGTTACTCATTACAACGTAGTTGAAAGGTTTGGGTATGTTACATTAATAGAATGTAGGCTTGAAACAGGAAGAACTCACCAAATAAGAACTCATATGAAACATATTGGTCATCCGCTTTTCAATGATTTGGAATACGGTGGTGATAAAATTATAAAAGGAACTAGTTTTACAAAATACAAGCAGTTCGTGGAAAATTGTTTCAAGCTTTTACCAGGACAAGCACTTCATGCAAAATCTCTTGGGTTTTACCATCCAACTCTTAAAAAAGACTTAAGTTTTGATAGTGAGCTACCAGATTATTTTGAAGAAGTACTTAATAAATGGAGGCGATACACTAACTCTAGCAGTTCTTAATATGTTAAAGTTTTCAACAATTTATCATATAATTCCAAGTACTTTTTACATTAGTTGGACAATCTAATTTATGTACCTAATTTTTGATACTGAAACTACTGGCTTACCTAAGAAGTTTAACGCGCCAATCACTGATTTAGACAATTGGCCAAGATGTGTGCAAATTGCCTGGCAGCTTCATGACTACGATGGAAGATTAATAGAGCACAATGATTTTTTAATTGTCCCAGATGGTTACGATATACCTTATCAATCAGAAAAAATTCATGGAATATCTACTGAATTAGCTAAAAGTAAAGGAGATTCATTAAAAGAGGTAATAAATTCTTTTAAAAATGTTTTAGCCAAAACAAAGGTCTTAGTTGGTCAAAATCTAAAGTTTGATTTAAATGTTGTAGGATCGGAGTTTCATAGACAAGGATATGATAATGCATGGCTAAAAATGCCAGTTTTAGATACCTGTACAGAAAAGTCAGCATTCTTATGTAAACTTCCTGGAGGAAGAGGAGGTAAATTTAAATATCCAACTCTATCTGAATTACATCAATGCTTATTTAAGAAACCTTTTAAGGAAGCACATAATGCTACTGCTGATGTTGAGGCAACAGCTAGATGCTTTTTTGAACTTATTAGAAAAGGATCTTTTCAAAAATCAGATCTTTATTTAGATGATGAAAAATATGCTGATTTCTTTCTTAAGAACACTTCAGAATTCTCTGCAGCAGGAATTAAACACATTAACTTATCCAAAGAAAGTAAAGCACTTTTAGAAGAAATACCGTCCGAAGTCGCTAAATCTATTAGTTCTAAAGAAGATATTTCACATTTAAAAGATGTGCCTTTTTCCCATCTTCACAACAAAACCCAATTTTCTGTTCTTCAATCTACTATTCATGTAAAAACTCTAATTGATAAAGCTGTAGAGTTTGGTATGCCTGCAGTAGCATTTTCTGATTCAGGAAATATGATGGGGGCATTTCAATTTGTGGAAACGGGTTTTAAACATAACCAATCCATTAATAAAAAAATTGAAGAAGCTAATGAAAATGCCAATGTTTCAGAAATAGAAATCCAAGATTTAGAAAGAAAAAAAATTATTCCAATTGTTGGGTGTGAGTTTCAGGTTTGTCCTGACAGAAATGACAAGACTTATAAAAATAACGGATATCAAGTCCCTTTTTTAGCCAAAAATAAAAAGGGCTATCAAAACCTTATCAAATTATCTTCAATTGGGTTTATAGAAGGGTTTTATTATGTTCCTAGAATAGATAAAAACATCATTTTAGAATATTCAAATGATTTGATTGTAACAACTGGCGGGTTGTATGGAGAAATAGCTCAATTAATTTTAAATGAGGGAGAACAAAAAGCTGAGCAAGCGCTTATTTGGTGGAAAGAAAACTTTAAAGATGATTTTTATATAGAAATTGTTAGACATAGTTTGGAAGAAGAGGAAAAAGTAAATGAGGTTTTACTAAGATTTGCTAAAAAACATTCTATAAAATATTTTGCCTCTAACGATACTCATTATTTGAACAAGGACGACGCTGGTGCTCACGATGTTCTATTGTGTATTAAGGATGGAGAAAGAAAATCAACTCCGATTGGAAGAGGAAGAGGTTTTAGATTTGGTTTTATGAATACGGAATATTATTTTAAATCTCAGAAGGAAATGAAAACTTTATTTTCAGATATTCCTGATTCTATCATTAACACTAATGAAATAATTGCAAAGTGTGAATCTTATCGTTTGGCGTCGGAAGTACTCTTACCTGAGTTTAAAATTCCAGATGAATTTAAAGACCCAATGGATCTTGAGAATAGTTCTCTTAAAATGGGCGAAAATAACTACCTAAGACATTTAACTTACCAAGGAGCAAAAGTTAGATACAAGGAATTATCCGATGAAATAAAAGAAAGATTAGATTTTGAGCTAGAGATTATTAGAAATACTGGTTATCCTGGGTATTTCTTAATTGTGCAAGATTTTTGTTCTGCAGCCAGAGATATGAATGTTTCAGTTGGACCCGGCAGAGGTTCCGCAGCAGGTTCTGCAGTCGCATATTGTACAGGAATTACTAATGTAGATCCAATTAAGTACAATCTTCTTTTTGAGAGATTTCTTAATCCCGATAGAGTTTCTTTGCCAGATATTGATATTGATTTTGACGATGAAGGAAGATCAAGAGTGATTCAATACGTTATTGATAAATACGGTTCTAGTCAAGTAGCACAGATAATTACTTATGGTACTATGGCTGCAAAATCTTCAATTAGAGATACCGGAAGAGTTTTGGATTTACCATTACAGCAAACAGACAGGTTGGCAAAGTTAGTTCCTGATGTTAAATTGAATAAATTATTTAGTTGGACTAAACAAGATGTGAAAAGTAATATTTCACCAGATCAATTAAAAAATGCAGAAGAACTAATTAATAAATTAGAAGAAGAAGGAATTGAAGGAGATGTTATTAGACAAGCAAAGCTTGTTGAGGGGTCGTTAAGAAATACAGGAATTCATGCCTGTGGAGTAATAATTACTCCATCAGACATTAGAAATTTTGTACCTGTTTCATTAGCCAAAGATTCTGAAATGTGGTGCACTCAATTTGACAATTCTGTTGCTGAGTCTGCAGGCCTCTTAAAAATGGATTTTCTAGGTTTAAAAACTCTAACTCTTATTAAGGATACTATAAAAATTATAAAAGCGATGTCAGGAAAATCTATTGATATAGATGAAATACCTCTTGACGATGTGAAAACATATGAACTTTTTCAGAAGGGAGAAACAGTTGGGATTTTCCAATATGAATCTCCTGGAATGCAAAAACATTTAAAATCATTGCGACCAACTGCTTTTTCGGATTTGATTGCAATGAATGCACTTTACAGGCCAGGTCCTATTGAATACATACCCAGTTTTATTAAACGAAAGCATGGTAATGAGGAAATAGAATACGATTTACCTGTAATGGAAGAATTTTTAAAAGAAACTTACGGTATTACAGTATATCAAGAGCAGGTTATGTTATTGTCTCAAAAGTTAGCTGGATTTTCGAAAGGTGAAGCAGATACATTAAGAAAGGCAATGGGTAAGAAAAAAGTAGACTTGCTTAATAAAATGAAGCCTCAGTTTCTTAATCAAGGTCAAGAACGGGGACACGATACTGAGATTTTAGAAAAAATATGGAAAGATTGGGAGAAGTTTGCATCCTATGCTTTTAATAAATCACATAGTACTTGTTATGCCTTGATTGCTTACCAAACAGCTTATTTAAAATCCCATTACCCTGCAGAATATATGGCTTCTGTACTTAGTAATAATATGAACGATATAAAATCTGTTACTTTTTTCATGAAAGAGTGTAATAGAATGGGATTGAATGTTCTAGGGCCAGATGTCAATGAAAGTTGGTACAAATTTGCTGTAAATGAAAAAGGCGAAATAAGATTTGGACTTGGTGCTGTTAAAGGGATAGGAGAGGGTCCAGTTAAAAATATTTCTGCAATTCGAAAAGAGTCTGGAAAGTTTAATACAATTTTTGATTTTATTAAAAGGGTTAGTCTTAAAGACTGTAATAAAAGAGTAATTGAAAGTTTGGCAATGGCAGGAGCATTTGATTCATTTAATAATTTTCACCGTGCTCAATTTTTTAATGTAGACGAGAAACAAGTTTCGTTTGTCGAAAAACTATTAAAGTTTGGTCAGGCTTTTCAGTCTAAAAGTAATTCCCAGCAGGTAAATATGTTTGACGCTATTGGAGAATCTCTTGAATTGGCAGAGCCGCAAATTCCACCGACAGAAGAATGGAGTACTTTTGAGCTTTTGACAAAAGAAAAAGATGTAGTTGGTATTTATATATCTGGACATCCATTACAAGATTACCTTTTAGAACTTAAATATTTCTGTGATATTAATCTAAAAGTTCTAAATGAAAACCTACAAGAACTTCCGGAAAGAGAGTTTTCTTTTATTGGTTTAGCAAACAGTGCTGCAAATTTAGAGAGTAGAAGAGGAACTAAATACGGAGTCTTAGAGCTTCAGGATATGGAAGGTCAAATGGAGTTTAGACTTTTTGGAGAACAATATTTGAAATTCATGCATTTTCTTGTTCCTGGTAATTTTTTACATATAAAAGGAAAGGTTCAACAGCGTCCAAAATATTATAAGTCAGATGAATTTCAAAAGGAATTTCGAATTCAGCAAATTGATGTTTTAGATGATATTCGTGATAAATTGTCTAAGTCATTGTATTTAAAATGGGATTTCGAAAGTTTAAAGGCCGAACAAGTCGAAGACTTAGAAAAATTAATGGAAAAATACAAAGGCAAAAAACAAGTTATTTTTGAGCTATTAGATTCTGAATCATCTACTTATGTGACCTTAAATTCAAGAAAGTTTATGTCAAATGTATCTAATGAGTTAATATATGAGATTAGTCAGCTAGATGGCTTTTTAGGTTATTCTATTAATAAATCAAATATGGTAAATTATTTACAAAAAATAAGCAATAAATAGCTTTAGTAAAAATCATAATTTCTCAACGTATTTAAACAAAATATATATCTTTGAGTAAATCTTAAAATTTTTAAAATGGCATTAGAATTTACTGAAGAAAATTTCGAATCTTTAGCGTTAAAATCAGATAAACTTGTAATGGTAGATTTTTGGGCAGAATGGTGTGGTCCTTGCCGTATGGTTGGTCCTCTGGTTGAAGAATTATCTAAAGAATATGACGGTAAAGCTATTGTTGGAAAAGTAAATGTTGATCTTCATGGTGGAATTGCTGCTCAGTATGGAGTAAGAAATATCCCAACTATTGTTTTTCTTAAAAATGGAGAATTAGTAGATAAAGTTGTAGGTGCAGTTCCTAAAGACCAATTGGCTGAAAAGTTAGATAGTCATATTTAATTTTTGCACCAATATTGTACTTTCACTTAGTTGTATTTATTCTTTGTTGTCACTTTTGATAATATAATAATATTGCTGGTCGTTTAACTATCTTCCCTTACTGCTTTCTGTATTATAGTTATTATTATATTATTTCTCAACAGATAACAGATTATTCCAACGGTTTAGATCGTTGTATCAAATAAATGATTTATCTCTCAAATTATAGACCCATCGTCAACAAAATATTTGGAATGATAATTTCATTTTTGAAAATAGTAATTTCCAAACAAGAGTTGTCGAAACAATTAATTTTCTGCTAATAAACAAACTATATAGTCATCTGGATATTTGTAATTACAGGAAAGATTCGTATTCTAAGCTTGAAGAATCATCTCCAAAAGACCATTTGTTAATTACTGATGATTCTATCGAATTTTGTAAAAAATCAATTGCCTCATCAAGTTCCAAACTGAACCTTTATTATTTCCCATATCTGCTGTAAGTCGGCAGCATTTGCAGTTTATTACAGTGGTATCTTCATTAAGTTGAGATTGAATTTTGACTTATGTATTAAATAAGATTAATGACAGACAGAGTAGTATTAATCTAGAAATCTTATTTTTATTTTTTAAGTAAAAGTAAAAAAACAAATTTCAATCTTATAATATTCTCACATTGATTACGTTTCTTTATATTTAATAAAATCTATTTTTAAAAATGGTGACTTACTAATGAAAATTGTACTTATTGGATATGGAAAGATGGGGAAGCTTTTAGAAATAAAGGCTAAGGAGAGGAATCATATTATTTCTAAAATTTTAAAAAATCACAAATGGACTTCTCAAGACCTAAAGGGTTTCGATATGGCTATAGATTTTTCAAGTCCAGATTCTGTCGTAGATAATATTCATAAAGCATTTAAGGCAAATGTTCCGATTATAGTGGGAACAACAGGGTGGAACAATGATTTCGATAAAGTAAAAAACTGGTGTATTGAATATAACGGAGCAATTTTATT
>CESI01099346.1_pt1 | contig 11159 bp, 8 predicted proteins | sample 356301 | NCBI WGS metagenome assembly CESI01 (sample SAMEA2621423, study PRJEB7988) | marine metagenome | biome: marine biome (ENVO:00000447); feature: deep chlorophyll maximum layer (ENVO:xxxxxxxx); material: "saline water (ENVO:00002010), including plankton (ENVO:xxxxxxxx)" | depth 40 m | reverse complement strand
TGGGCGCCAGTGACTGGTAAGATCGTGAGCGAGTTGGTGGTGGACGGGAAGAGCTCGATCGACCTCACGGCGTTCACCCCTGGGCGGTTCATGACGACGGCGCAGAAGCGGGGGAAGAAGATCAAGGGCGTGAACGTCGGGGAGCAGTGGTGACGACCGACGAGATGCGGTGTTTAGCGAAGCGTTAAGAGTAGGTTTGCGTATATTTCAACCAACGGAGCTATGAACAATATCAAGCGCAAAGCGGAGGGTAGACGTACAGGAGCCGGCAACGAATTGCCGCGAGACGTTGTATTTCACTCGTCTTACGTCAGCGAGCGGTCTTATATCCCTTACGCCTTGAGGTTCTCAGCCCCGTCGGCGGCGCGGAGGGCGCCGAGCTCGGTGGGCGCCATCGTGCCGCAGATGGTTGACTTGGAGAACGCAGCCTCCGCGTCGGCGCCGCCCGCCACCTCCTCCTTGATCTTCCCCTCGATCCACTGGTACGTAACAGCGAGGCCGTCCGCGAGCTTGACGGATGGGGCGTAGCCGAGCTTCTCCTTGATGAGCTCGTTGTTGGAGTTGCGACCGCGCACGCCCTCCGGCCCGGGGATGTGCTTGACGGCCATGTCCGGCTTTCCCGCAAACCCGAGCGCCAGCGCCTGCATCTCGTTCATGGTCACCATCTCGTCGGAACCCAGGTTGACGGGCTCGGCAAAGTCGGACTTGGTCAAGCGAAGGATACCCTCGACGCAGTCGTCGATGTAGGTGAACGAGCGGGTCTGCTTGCCGTCGCCCCACATCTCAACCTCGGTCGTCGCGGTTGCGGCTTTGCGGCAAAACGCGGCGGGCGCCTTCTCGCGGCCACCCTTCCATGTTCCGAAAGGGCCGTAGATGTTGTGGAAGCGCGCGATGCGGGTCTGGATGCCAAAGTCGGACTGGTAGTGCTTGTACACCTCCTCGGACGCGAGCTTCTCGAGGCCGTAGGCGTCCTGGGGCTGCGCGGGCCACGCGTCGGCCTCCTTGAGCCCGGCGGAGAGCTCCGTGGTGAGCTGCGCGCCCTCGGGGTAGATGCACGCGGAGGAGGCGTAGAAGACACGGGCGACGCCCTCGACGCGGGCAGCCTCCATCATGTTGAAGGAGATCATGACGTTGTTGTAGAAGATGACGGAGTGGTTGGACTGGATGAAGCCCATGCCGCCCATGTCCGCGGCGAGGTTGAAGCAGTGGTCGCAGGTTTTGAGAACCTTCTGGCAGTTCTCGAAGAGGCGGAGGTCGGCGAGGATGAACTCGTCGCAGAACATCTCCTCCTGTGACGCGATATTCGGTGGGATGGAAGAATTCGTCAGTCTCGGCGGTCGGTTCGGTTCGTCTCCTGTGAAACGCATCGCGGAAAGCTCGTCGAAGGTGGCCCATCGCCCATGGGTTATCCGCAAATTTCACTTCAATCGGCGGAAATCGGCGCGACGGGTCCCCTTCGACGAGGCGCGCGCCGTGGGATGAAACGGGTGAAATCGATGCCGGGACGCACCGGCATGTGTTCGTTGCGCTTCCAGTCGCAGCCGACGATGTAGTGACCCTCCTCCTTGAGCCTCTTGGCGAGGTGCGAGGCGATGAAGCCGCCCGCACCGGTGACGCAGATCTTCAGCTTCTTCTCCGGCCAGTAGGGCTCGGTGCCGTAGACGCCGCGGAGCTCGTACCCGGCAGCGGCCATCTTTACTTTATAAGATGAGGGAAGGTGTTTGGGGGGTTGTTGGGATCGAAAGGGCTCGTGAGAGGCCTTAGCGATTTGCGCACGCGTGGAAGCGGCGGTGAGTAGTGGCGTCGGCGATGACGACCGCCGTGGCAATAAAGCGCTTTACAGCCGCTGAGTGGACGGAATGGCCGATAAAGGTAAAAAACGAGACGTGGCTTCTCCGTGAGAGGTGGAGAAGCTGTCTGGCCAAAAAGAAACCGCCGTATTTTTGATCGACTCCCCCGTGAATAAACCACGGTCAATGACCCTCCGTCGATGCAAGGGAGTCTATTAAATCATATCCGCCGACGCTTCACCCGTTCCAAGTGATGCCAGTGAAGATAAGGACCGATTGATAACGCCATTGGTCGCAGAACTCGACGGCTGCGAAAAACTCTCAAAACTCTCGCGCCCGCAATTGGCGCCAGTCATTGTTGCGGCGCTCGATTTCAGCATCTCGACATCATGCACGCTGTGACCCCCGTCGCCACGGCGATGGCCGCCGACCTCGTCCCGTCCGTCGAGGCGTACCTCGAGGCCAACGGCCTGAGCGACACCCTCAAGGCGCTCAAGTCCGAGGCGAGCGCCAAGAAGATGACGCCGTCCAAGTCGGTGCGTGCGCCCGAAACGCCTCTCGACATCGCTCGACATCGCAATTTTTACGTCTCCACCGCCGTCGCCAGATGCGACGCCCGCCCCGCGAAATGCGACCAGCGCTGACCCTCGCGTCCCGTTCCGACCCCGCAGGCTGTCAAGACTGACCTCGTGGAGATGGCCAACGTGTACATGGAGGCCAGGTGAGGACCTCGACCGCCCCGACCCGTCCGCCCGATCTGACGGCGGGGCGATATTTTTTCTCCGAGATTCCCTCGGAGCCGCCGCCGCCGCCGGGCAACAACCTTCGCCTTCCCGCGTCCCCGTCGCGTCGTTTCTTCTGCATCGCGATCGCTGACGCGCCTAATTCTTTCGTAACATTCGCAGGGGCATCAAGCGCAAGCTCGCCGCGTCCGACTCCGACAGCGACAGCGACAGCGACAGCGACTCCGACTCCGGCGACGAGCCCGCAGCCAAAAAAGCCAAGACCGCCCCGGCATCTTCCGACTCCAGCTCCGACTCCGACTCCTCCTCCTCCGACTCCGACTCCGACAGCGGCGAGAAGAAGGAGGAGGCGAACAAGGCACCCGCCAAGCCCGCCAAGTCCGACTCCTCCTCCGCCACCTCTTCCGACTCCGACTCCAGCGACAGCGACTCGGACTCCGATTCAGACTCCAAGCCCAAGGAGACGGAGAAGAAGGACGAGCCCAAGGCTGAGGTCAAGGCTGACTCCTCATCCAGCTCCGACTCGGACTCCTCCTCTTCCGACTCCGACTCCGACTCGGACAGTGGCGAAAAGAAGGAGGAGGAGAAGGCCGAGGTCAAGAAGGCTGACTCGTCATCCTCCTCTTCCTCCTCCTCGTCTTCCTCTGACTCCGACTCCGACTCTGACGAGAAGGAGGAGGAGAAGAAGGACGAGCCCAAGGCTGAAGTCAAGGCTGATTCCGGCTCCAGCTCATCATCGTCCGACTCGGACTCCTCTTCCTCTGACTCCGACTCGGACTCCGGCGAGAAGAAGAAGGACGAGCCCAAGGCTGAGGTGAAGAAGGCGGACTCCTCCGATTCGGATTCCTCCTCCTCCGACTCTGACTCCTCCTCCTCCGACTCCGACTCTGACGAGAAGGAGGAGGAGAAGAAGGACGAGCCCAAGGCTGAGGTCAAGGCTGACTCCAGCTCCAGCTCATCATCGTCCGACTCGGACTCGGACTCGGACTCGGACTCCGATTCCAAGCCCGCGGCCAAGGCCATCGAGGACAAGAAGGATGACTCCTCGAGCAGCTCCGACTCCGACTCCTCCTCCTCCGACTCGGAGTCCGAGGAGAAGAAGGAGGAGGCCAAGGCTGAGGTCAAGTCCGATTCGTCCTCCTCGGACTCGGACTCCTCCTCCTCGGACTCCGACTCGGACTCCGACGAGAAGGAAGAGAAGAAGAAGGACGACGACAAGATGGACGTCGAGGAGGCCAAAGCTGACTCCTCGTCCTCGTCCTCGTCGAGCTCCGACGACGATTCGGACTCGGACACGGAACCCGTCAAGATGGACGCGGACGCCGCCGTCGCCAAGCCGGACTCGAGCAGCTCCGACTCCGACTCGGGCTCCAGCGACAGCGACAGCGACAGCGATAGCGACTCCAAGCCGGCGGCGATGGACGTCGACGAGAAGACGGAGCCCGAGGCGAAGGCGGCGGCGTCCTCCGACTCGGACTCCTCGAGCTCCGACTCCGACTCTAGCGACTCCGATTCCGATTCCGGTGAGAAAAAAGAAGACGCCGCCGCCGAGAAACCGGCCGTAACCAAGGCTGATTCCTCCTCCTCCTCTTCGTCCTCCTCCTCCTCCGACTCTGGCTCGGACTCTGACTCAGACTCCGACTCAAATTCGCAGGGTAAGAAGGAGAACGCGGCTCCCAAGACGGAGGCGAAGGCGCCGGCGCCCAAGGAGGTTGACGTTGAAGAAGCGCCCGCCACCGACGGACCCGCGGGGCCCCGGACGCGCTCGCAGAACAAGCCCTTCCAGCGCGTCAACGTCGAGGAATTCATGGGTAAGAAGGGTAGCTGGGACATGAGCTACGAGGCCACATTCGGGGAGGGCGGCGTCGGGTGGAAGGCGCAGGCGGTGCTCGGGCAGGTTAAGGGCGACAGGTTCAGGCACGAGAAGAACAAGCGCAAGCGGAGCACCTACAGGGGCGGGCTCATCGACGACGCCAAGGTCAACTCCATCAAGTTTGACTACTCGGACGACGAGAAATGATGACGGGAGCCGCATATTACACACGGGGGGTTCGGCATATTATAGCGCGATGTTTAAATCGACTTCAATTTTTGCTTGAACTACTCTCACGTCGCGTCTCGGTCCACCGATCGCGTCCCGATATCAACGCGCACCCTCGCGTTTTCCGCCCGCAGCCTCGCGTTCTCCGTTCGTAACACGTCCACCTCCCGTTCGAACGATCGTACCCGTCTTCGGAGCTCCGACACCTCCCGTTGCATGCCGTCAGCCGCGGGGTTCAACGAAGAAAACGGAGCTTCGTAGACATCGTCGAAGCTGTCGTATGTGTCATCCACGGTTTCGAACCCGAGTGTCTGGTCCAGAAACGACCCGGCGCCGCTCAGCCCGGGACCGGTGGCGGGTTCCATCGCTATGTCGTCGAACGATCCGCTCCTGTCGAAGCTTCCGGACATGTCCACGGAAATCACCGGAGCCACCCCGCCGACGTTCCTTCGCACCCGCGCCCGCCGCTCCTTCCCTTTCCGTCGCCGCTGCTTCTTCTCCTTCTCCCGTTGCTTGTTCGTCGCTTGGACCAGCGTCGACAGCTGCAGCGGGACCACGACGAGCGCGGTCAAGATGAACGCGACCGTCGCCACCCGGCCCTGCGCGGTGACCGCGTCGAATGGCTGTAAACAAAAACACGCCGTCAGTATAATTTCCCACACGTACGCGAATAAAAATAAGCTCACCTGCCCGATGCCCGTCAGCGTCAGAAACGACCAGTACAGCGCGTCACCGACGTCGCTGATGTCCGGGTTCGTCTCGTACTCCAAGTCGTAGAAGATCTCGCCCGCGATGAGGAACACGCACAGGAACTCCACGGCGACGCTGGTCACCTTGCCGAAGATCTTGTCGTCGCCGTCTTCGTCGCTTCGATCTTTCAACCTGTAACAAAACACGACGTCATACTAATTGCCCATGTGTAAATAAAAAGAAACTGTAAATGAAAAGAAACTCACCCGCCGTTGACGTCGTCGGCTAGTCGGAGCAGGCGAAGCAGACGGAAGAGCCGGAACGTTCTTAATACCCCGCTGCCGCCCAACGCGCTGCCCACGAGCGTGGGTAAGACCGCCGCGAAGTCCACCAATGCTACCGGTGATCGAAGGTATTTGAAGCTGAACTCCTCGCTCCACGCGCGCAGGCAAAACTCAAAGAGGAAGATGGCCTCCACGGTACCTTCGCCGCTGGCGACCGTCGCTGGGTCGATGAACCCCGCTCTCGACGCCACCGCGTCGGGGACCCAATCAGGTAGTAACGTGGCGATCGCGATGGGGTCGGAGACGAAAAATCCTCCGTTGCCGCCGTCGAACAAGGACTCGCTCACGGAGATGCCTAGCACGAACGCGGTGGTGGCGATGGTCCAGATGCCCGCCGCGTCGACCCGCGCCAGTAGGTCCTTGACCTTCTCGCGCGGCTCCCGCGCGTGCCACTCCACCTTCTCGAACGCGCGCTGGGTCCGCGCCGCCTCGCGAAGCCCCGCGTCGAACTCGTAGTCGTCGAACGAGCCCGAGTCTCGAGAGTCGAAGAAGCACCGAGTGGGAAGCATGACGTGTTGTGCCGACGCGCGGTTTCGCCGCCGCGTTCGATGCCCACGGACCGCCAGCGCCGACCGAGTCGCCCCGAGCGCTCGGCGCGCACCCATGTCGGCCGCACGCGCCGGCGACGCCGCCGGCGCGACGCGCGATACCGTCCACATATCGCGCCCCTTCTGCGGTGCGTGGGTCACACGCTCGGATAAAGTGAGCCTGAAAACGCCGACACATTTTTCGGCTTCGGCCGGATGGGTTTAAGGTTACTGTCTGGATACCATACGAGTATCAGCCGCATTTGCGAAAATGGGTCCAAATTTTTGGGTCCAACCTTTTTCAAACGAGCGGCGCCGACAAGTTGTTTTCTTCACGATCGCGGCGGGGCCATCAGAGCTCTCTCGCGCCGTTCATCGGCCTTTAGACTCCGGATCGGACGACCACGATGGCGGTTCCAGCCGCTCAGGTCCAGGCGGTGCTGGACATGTCCAACCTCACCGCCTTCGAGCAGCTCCTCGGCGGCCTCACCAGCGTCGACAACGCGGCGCGCACCCAGTACGAGTCTCTGTTCAACGAGTGCAAGAAGCAGGGCGACGTGCTGTGCCTTCAGCTCGTCAAGGCGCTGCGAACGTCCGCGATCGTGGAGACCCGCGAGATGGCGGCCATCTTACTCCGCCGCGTGCTGACCAAGGACGAGGTGTCCCTGTGGGCCAACCTCCAGCCGCAGACGCAGGCGGGCATCAAGGGCGAGCTGCTCAAGTCCTTGCACGAGGAGCAGAACAAGCGGATCGCGGGCAAGGTGGGCGACACCGTCTCCGAGCTCGCCGCGGGCGTCTACGAAGAAGGATGGCCGGAGCTCCTCCCGTTCCTCTTCCAGTGCGTCACCGGCGGCGCCGATCCCCTCAAGGTGACCGCGCTCAACGTCTTCGGCGAGCTCGCCGCGTACATCGGCGACTCGCTCGTCCCGCACCTCGCCACCCTGCACGGCATCCTGGGCCAGTGCCTTCAGGCGGCCGACATGGAGGTCAAGCTCGCGTCCCTCCGCGCGTGCTGCGCCTTCGTCGACTCGCTCGAGAACCAGCACGACAGGGCCAAGTTCCAGGATCTCCTGCCCGCGATGCTCCAGACCCTCGGCGGCGCTTTGCAGGGCGGCGACGAAGCTTCGGCGCAAGACGCGCTTTCCATGTTCGTGGAATTGGCGGGATCTGACCCGAGGTTCGTGCGTAAGCACCTCGCGCACGTCGTCGACGCCATGATGACGATCGCCGAGCACAACGACCTGGAGGACGGCACCAGGCACCTCGCCACCGAGTTCCTCGTCACCCTCACCGAGGCGAGGGACCGGGCGCCGGGTATGATGCGTAAACTTCCCAACTTTGTCCCGCGGCTGTTCAACTGCCTCGTCGCGTTCTTACTCGACGTCGAGGATGAGCAGGAGTGGCACACCGCGGAGAAGGAAGAGGACGGCGACGCGGGCGAGGGCGAGAGGTACGACGTCGGGCAGGAGTGCCTCGATCGCGTCGCCATCGCGCTTGGCGCCAACACTGTGCTTCCGTGCGCGGCGGCGACGATCCCGGCGCTGCTCGGCGACGGGGACTGGCGCAAGCGTCACGCGGCGCTCGTGGCGCTCGCGCAGATCGCGGAGGGATGCGTCAAGGGCATGAACAAGGACGTCGCGGGCGCGGTGGCGCCATGCCTCGGCGCGGCTACCAACGATCCCCACCCGCGCGTGCGTTGGGCGGCTGTCAACGGAATCGGCCAGCTGTGCACCGACCTCGGTCCCAAGATCCAGGAGAAGGCGCACGCGCAGATCTTACCCGTGCTGCTCAAGGCCATGGAGGATTCATCGCACAGGGTCCAGTCGCACGCGGCGGCGGCGATGGTCAACTTCTCCGAGGGATGCCCCCCAGAGCACATGCAGCCGTACCTCGACGCGCTCATGAACAAACTCCTGCAGATGCTCCAGGGTGGCCACCGCATGGTCCAAGAGTCCGCCTTGACCGCGCTCGCGTCCGTCGCGGATAACGCGCAGACCGCGTTCGCCAAGTACTACTCCACCGTGCTCCCTTTCCTGAAGCAGATCTTAGTGGGCGCCGCCGGTAAAGAGCACAGGATGCTCCGCGCCAAGGCTATGGAGTGCATCTCCCTCGTCGGCATGGCTGTCGGAAAAGAACAATTCGCGCCCGACGCGAGGGAGGTGATGGATCTCCTCATGCAGCTGCAGGCTGGCGGGTTCGAGGACGACGATACCACCGCGTCGTACATGCAGCAGGCGTGGACGCGGCTGTGCAAGTGCCTCGGCCGCGACTTCATCCAGTACCTCCAGGTGGTCATGCCGCCGTTGCTCAAATCGGCGCAACTCAAGCCGGATGTCCAGGTGACGGACGCGGAGGATCACGAAGAGGCGGAGGAGGAAGAGGACGTCGAGGTCATCGCCGTGGGGGACAAGCGCATCTCCATACGGACCTCCGTGCTCGAGGAGAAGGCTACCGCGTGCAACATGCTGTGCTGCTACGTCGACGAGCTCAAAGACGGGTTCTTACCGTACCTCCAGCCCGTGGTGGAGACGATGGTGCCGCTGCTCGATTTCTACTTTCACGAGGATGTGCGCAAAGCCGCGGTGGCGTCGCTGCCGGATATCCTCCGCGCGGGTAAAGCCGCGATGCTGAAGCAGTGCGTCGCCCCCACCGGCCAGACGGTGGACGCCGCGTACTTCCGCCAGCTCGTCGGGTACGTCGTCCCGCCTTTGATCAAGGCGCTGAGCAAGGAACCCGAGGTTGAGATTCAAGCCGCGATGCTCGAGTCCCTCGCGGATTGCGCCGGCGTCGCGGGTGAGCACATCAGCGAGCACATCGCCGCCATGATCGAGGAGTTCCAGAGCACCCTCAAGGGCTCGTTGGAGCGACGGGCGGAGCGGAACAAACGCGCCGGCACCGAGGACTTCGACGCCGAGGAGATGGAAGCGTTGACGGACGAGCAAGCCGCCGAGGACGAAGTCTTCGACCAGTTCGCCGAGTGCGTCGGCTCACTCCTACGGTCCCTTCACGCGCCCGTGTTACCCGCGCTCGAGCCACTGCTCGCGCAGTTCGTGGCGCCCATGTTGGGACCCGATCGGTCCCCAGAGGAACGGCGTATCGCCATCTGCGTCTTTGACGACGTCATGGAACACGCCAGCGACGGCGGAGCGTCGCTTCGGTACCTAGACGGATTCGCGGGGCCGTGCCTGGCGGGGTGCACCGACGCGGACGCCGACGTGCGCCAGGCGTCGGTGTACGGCGTGGGCGTCATGGCGGAGAAGCTGGGGCAGGCGTTCGCGCCGCACGTGCCCGCGAGTCTTCAGACACTCGCGCAGGTGATCCAGGCGCCGGATGCCAGGGGTGAGGAAAACGTCAACGCGACGGAAAATGCAATCTCTTCGCTTGGTAAGATTTGCGAGTTTCAGCGGGCGTGCATCCCGGGCCCGGAGAGCGTCGTGCCGCAGTGGCTGTCGATGCTGCCGCTGACGGAGGACAAGGTGGAGGCGAGGGCGGTGCACACGCAGCTGGTTCGCATGCTCGAGGCGAACGACCCGCATCTTCTCGGACCGAACAGCGAACACCTCGGGTCCGTGGTGAAGGTGTTCGCCACCGCGCTGCCCACCGCGGGTTTGTCCGAGAAGCTCCAGCTGTGCACCGTGGAGTGCGCGGGTAAGATGAAGGCGCTGCTCATGCAGATGCAGGGAAGCGTCCCGCCGGAGACGTTGACCCGCGCGTGGAGCGCCATCACCCCCGAGCAGCAGCAGGCGCTGCAGCAGGCGATGCAGGCGTGATGGATGACTAATAAGAGGCTTTGAGACTAAGAGTGCGGGGGGTAATTTCTTTTAATAACATCGTCGCGATATCCTACTGATGACACGAACTCGCGACGGGGTGGCGTGCTCGAGACGCTATTTCTTGGAGACGTGATCGTGGTGTTTGAACGGCGCTCCCGCGGTTGGCTTTTTTCTCGGTTCGTACTGCTTGAGCGCCTCTTTGACGCCGTTTGGTCCGTCCCACGTCTGTTTCCACCCGTCCGCGAGTGGGTTGGGTTCCTCTTCGGGGAAGTCCTCGTTGAACCCGCCGAAGTACGTGGCGTCGAAGCGTGCGTTACCGATGAGATCGGGCCTGTAGACCGCCTCGGTGAGTCCGAAGGTCCGCGGCATGATGCCGTTCTTGGCGCCCTTGTCGAACATGTACACCTCCTGGAACGGGCCGAGTCGCATGGAGAGGCGCCACATCGGGACGCCGGTCTTCGCGGCGACCTTTCGTTTGACGTCGTTCTTCATGTCGGTGTGCTTCATGTCGATCTGGGACGGGCGGAGGGGCGGAGGATGTCAGTGGGTCGACGGCGTGCGCGACGATGGTGGTGGGAGACGAAACGGTCGAGGGTGATTGTCGAGGGTGAGATGGAGCGATGTGTCCGGGCGCGCACGTCGACCCAGTTGATGTCGTCCTGCCTGTTGTCGGGGCGGGGGACATCGAAGTAGCACGCGATTCTGGTCTTCATTTTGTCGTCGTCGTCACGCGCGGTGCGTTGTGTCCTTTGAAACGACCCACCGTCGGTCGTCTAGCGGTGGGAAAACGCACGTGGGTTACCGAGTGTCTTCTTGGACTGACCGCTGACCGATCGGGTTTTTCCGTTCATCGATGCCAATCAGTCTTGAGTTAATTCTTGAGTTAATTCCCGAGCGCACGGATAACGGCCGAGCAATTTGGGTTCAATTTGGAAAACCTAGCTGGCACGCATGACTGGCAGACTGGCATTCCCGTGTTAACCTGGGAGAATTGCCGTATTGACGCCAATTTGAGAAGCCCAGAGGCACGCGGTTGGCGTGGGTGGCGCGCCGGGGAGGCTAAGCGCGCGCGCGTTCGGACACCGTATCGGGTCAGGGGTGCCCGACGAAGCGTGACCGGCGTCGAGGGGGAATCGGATCGATCGCCGCGGGGGCAATCCGGTGAACTGGAAGGTACGGAATCAGATTCAGTGCCCAGGTTTCTGACTGTTTACGCATACGTTTGGGGTGCAAAACCTAACGGGCGCCAGC
>CESI01045260.1_pt1 | contig 11168 bp, 12 predicted proteins | sample 356301 | NCBI WGS metagenome assembly CESI01 (sample SAMEA2621423, study PRJEB7988) | marine metagenome | biome: marine biome (ENVO:00000447); feature: deep chlorophyll maximum layer (ENVO:xxxxxxxx); material: "saline water (ENVO:00002010), including plankton (ENVO:xxxxxxxx)" | depth 40 m | reverse complement strand
ATCTAATAAAAAATTTATTGAAACAGTAGTAAAAAAAAAAATTAAATATAATGATTTTTATAAAGTTTCAATATCTGAAAACATTGCCAAACAACTTAGTTTAAATACTAGTTTTCCGTACGTAGAAATAACAGAAATAAGATTAAATAAATCCTTCATTGCCAAGAAGGCAATTACTGAAAATATTGAAAAAAAAATTGCAAACAAGGCTCCAGTTACCAAAATTAATATAGATAATTTGACAAATCCAAAAAAGACTAAAAAAAATAAAAAAGATACTTATTCAATTTTAGTTGCTGAATTTTATAATTTTAGATCGGCTGAAATATTAAAGGAGAGATTAAAGACTATTTTAGTGAACTCTAATTACCAATTAATATATATTAATAAAAAAAATAATAAATCATACCAGTTATTAATGGGCCCATATAATACTATAAATAAACTTAAAAATGACTACATTAGCTTAAGTGATTCAAATTTTGAAGATCTTGACATAAAAATTAATGATTAAATTTCTAATATTTATTTTATTATTATCTAATACGTTTGCTTACGCTGAACCTAACATCAAAGCACGGACAGCAATACTTGTAGACTACCAGTCAGGGAAGATTTTATATGAGCTTCAGCCAGATCATAGTATACATCCAGCCTCTATGACAAAAATAATGACTGCGATAGTGGCATTTGACCTACTAACTAATAATAAAATATCTTTAGATGACATGGTTACAATATCTGAAAAAGCTTGGAGAATGTCACAAGCTGGATATTCATCTATGTTCATAATGGTTAACGATGAAATTTCAATAGAAGATTTATTAAGAGGCATTATCATAGCTTCTGGGAATGATGCATGTGTAGCTCTTGCAGAGGGTATTGCAGGAACAGAAGAAAATTTTGTTTCTTTAATGAATGAAAAAGCACAAGAGATTGGTATGAATTCAAGTAATTTTTCAAATACATCTGGTATTAACAGTCCGGACAATTATTCTACCGTAAGAGATATCGCTTTGATGTCAGCATATTTAATAAGAAATTATCCAACTTATTACGAATATTTTAAAGAAACAGAATTTACATGGGAACGTACAGGAGGAAATCCCATTACTCAGGGTAATAGAAATACATTACTTTATAAAAATATAGGAGTAGATGGAATTAAGACAGGTCATTTAGCAGTCGAGGAATACTCTTTAGCAAGCTCGATTAAAAAAAAGACAAGAAGACTGATTGCTGTTGGAAGTGGATTCAAAACTAATTCACTAAGAGCTAGTCAATCGAGAAAACTACTAACTTGGGGACTTACGAACACTGAAACATTTGAGATATCTAAAAAAAATGAGACTTATTTTGAAATAGAAACATGGCTTGGCAAAAAAAACATTGCAAATGGCTATACAAAAGAAAATATTTATACAACTATAAACAAAAAAAATTTAAGAAATTTTAATGTATTTTTAGAATATTCTGGCCCAATAAAAGCACCAATTGAAAAAGATGAAAAAATTGCTTTTATAAAAATTTTCAATAAAGATGAATTAATTAGAAGCGTTCCAGTTTTTGCAGCTGAAAAAGTTAGGAAGGTTAATTTTTTTGTAAGTTTATTAACTTCTTTTAATTATATGATTTGGGGAGATGCGTAAAAAAAAATTTTACTTTATTGTTTTTGAAGGTGTTGAAGGAACTGGTAAAAGTTATCAAATTGACAAGCTTTTTAAAAATTTAAAAAAAAAAAATTTTGATATTGTTAAAACTAGAGAACCAGGTGGATCTAACACCGCTGAATTAATTAGAAAGTTAATTTTTTCAAAAAACGCAAATCAATTTGATAGTCTCACAGATTTTTATCTTATGTGCGCTGCTAGAAATGAGCATATAAAAAAAAAATTATTAAGAGCAAAAGAGAAAAAGAAAATTGTTATATGTGATAGGTTTACAGATTCCACTTATGCATATCAAGTAATAGGTAATAAAATAAAAAAAAACTTTAATTTACTTAATCAAAATTATATTTTAAATGGTCTAAAACCTAATTTGACAATTGTTCTAAAATCCAGTTTTGCATCAATTCATTTTAGAATAAAAAAAAGAGTAAGATTAAATAAATTTGATAAATTAAAAACTGGTTTTTATAGAAAAGCACAAAACGCTTTTATTAAAAAAGCCAATAAAAATAAAAATTATCATATATTTGATTCAACTAAGAACACTCCAGATTTAGAAAAACAAATACTTAATCTTGTTATTTCAAAAATAAAATAATTTAAATGTTCAAAATTGATAATTATTCATTTCTTTCAACAAAACTAATTTCTTTAGATGTTCATTTGAATGAAATGATAAACTTATATGATTCTGGTAATTTTCCAAAAGTACTCCTCTTAAATGGACAAAAGGGATTAGGTAAATTTACCTTAGCTTTTCACTTTCTCAATTACATATACAGTAAAAAAGAAAAATTTTCATATAACGTGCAAGAAAAAATAATAAATATTAAATCTTTTTTTTACAATTCAATCTTAAATCTATCCTGTGCAGATGTTCTTTTTCTTCAAGCAGAAGAAGGAAAAAATATTAAAATAGACAATATAAGAGATTTAAAAAATATACTTTCAAAATCATCTTTATCTAGCAGTCCAAGATTCGTAATTATTGATGAAGTTGAATTTCTTAACAAGAGCTCTGTAAATGCTTTGTTAAAAACTTTAGAGGAACCTAGTGATGACAACTATTTTATTCTTATAAATAATCAACAATTAGATCTTGTTGAAACTATTTCTTCTCGATGTTTAAAAACTAATATTTATTTAGATTTGCAGCAACAAAGAAAAGTTATCGATTATTTTATTGAGAATAAAAAAACTATTCTTGCCATGGATTATTATAAAAATTTAACACCAGGTTTACTATTACAGTATAGTGAACTATCTAATAAGTATAAAATTACTAATGAAGATACCATTTCATCAAAATTATATAATCTTTTGCACGGCTATAAAAAAGATAAAAATAAAGCTTTAATAAACATGTCTATCTTTTTAATTGATCAATTTTTTTATGATTTAATTCAGAAGAATAAGAATAAAATTGAGTTTTTGTCGCATTTAAGACTAACTATAATTAACAAGATCAATAATTCAGTGTTATATAATCTTAACATAAGCTCAGTTTTAAACTTAATAGAAATTAAACTAAAAGATGTCAGATGATAATTTTTACATAACTACTCCGATTTACTATCCTTCAGGAAATCCACATATGGGTCATGCATACTCAAGCATTATTGCTGATGTTTTTGCAAGATTTAAACGTTTAGAAGGAAAAAAAGTATTTTTTTTAACGGGTACGGATGAACACGGTTTGAAAATTCAAAGAGAAGCCGAAAAAAATAATAAAGACACTAAAGTTTTTTGCGACGAAGTTTCAACTAAATTTAAGAATTTAACTAAAGTTTTAAATCTTTCTATTGATGATTTTATTCGTACTACAGAAAAACGACACCATGATTCTGTCAAAGCAATGTGGAATAAACTTGTTGAATCTGGAGATGTCTATTTATCAAAATACTCAGGCTGGTATTCTGTTTCAGATGAGGCTTATTATACTGAAGATGAGATAATTGATGACGGAGCTAAAAAAATTTCAAAGTCTTCTGGCTCTAAAGTTGATTGGTTTGAGGAGGAGTCATTTTTTTTCAAATTATCAGCATGGCAAGAAAAACTTTTAAAACATTACAAGGACAATCCAGATTTTATTTCACCTAAGTCTAGGAATAATGAAATTACACAATTTGTTAAAAGTGGGTTAAATGATCTATCAATAAGTAGAACTTCTTTTAAATGGGGTGTGCAAGTGCCAAATAACAACAAACATATAGTCTATGTTTGGCTTGATGCATTAACAAATTATATAAGTGCACTTAATTTTACTGACACAACGAGCGAACATTACAAGAATTTTTGGCCTGCTAGTTTACATGTCATTGGTAAAGATATTCTTAGATTTCACGGTGTTTATTGGCCGGCCTTTTTAATGGCTGCTAAATTACCTCTTCCTTTAAAAATTTATGGACATGGATGGATTCTCTCAGATGATAAAAAAATGTCAAAATCAATTGGAAATATATTGGACCCATTAGCAGTAGTTGAAGAATATGGGATAGATCAATTACGCTACTATCTTGTTAAGGAAGTTTCCTTAGGAAATGATGGGAATATATCAATGGAAAATCTTAAAAATTGTATTAATAATGATCTTGCAAATAATTTTGGTAATTTATGCCAAAGAGTTTTTAGTTTTATAGAAAAAAACTGTTCAGGAAAATTACCTAAACCCGACAAATTTGAAGATGTAGACAAAAATTTAATTAGTAATTTAACAAGTACAGTTGATAAGCTTATAATTGATATAAACAAGCAAGACTTAAATAGCTATGTGAAAAAAGTTGTAGAATTTTCGTTTAATGCAAATAAATATTTTAACGATTTAGAACCTTGGGCATTAAAAAAAACAAATATTACTCGTATGAATACTATTCTATTTACAATTGTCACACAAATTAAGAATATAAGTATTCTACTAAGTCCAATCATTCCAATAAGTAGTGATAAAATTTTAGATATTATGAACTTGAACTCGGAAGATAGGTTGCTAAAATCAATTAATAATAAAAATATTTTTGATCATAATCAAGCATTTAGAAAAACGTCGATTCTTTTTAAAAAAATAGAAAATGATAATTGATTCACATTGCCACTTAGAATACGAACCAATTATATCTAATCTAAGCAAAGTTGTTAAGAGAGCTTTTGAATGTGATGTAAGATATCTTCTAAGCATATCTACAACTGATGATAGCTTCTTGCGAATATTGGAGATTATAGAAAAATATAAGAACGTGTACGGTACATATGGAATACATCCACATGAAACAAAAGATTATAAAAATTTAAACAAAGAGGAAATAATAAAAAAAATTAGTTTAAGTAAAAAAGTGATTGGCATAGGAGAAACAGGTCTTGATTTTTATTACGAACACTCCGATCCAGAAACGCAAAAAAATATTTTTATTCAACATATAAAAGCGGCACAAACATTAGATCTTCCATTAATTGTTCACACTAGATCGGCTGAAAAAGATACGTATCAAATTCTTAAAAATGAAAAAAAAAATAAGGACTTCAAAATTTTGATACATTGTTTTACGGGTAGTAAAGAATTTGCGCATAAATTAATTGATCTTGGTTGCTACATTTCAGCAAGTGGCGTGGTAACTTTTAAGAATTCAAAAGAATTAGCAGATACTTTTTTGTCATTACCCAATGATAGAATTTTAGTGGAAACAGATTCTCCTTATCTTTCACCAGAACCCTTAAGAGGAAAACCTAATGAGCCATCTCATATTATACATACAGTAAACTTTTTATCTAAAATTAAAAATATTAATTCCAATGATTTTGCAACAATAACTACTAATAATTTTTTTAAATTATTTGGGCAACTTACTTGAAAAATAAATTTACAATACTGGGCTGTGGTAGTTCTTTGGGCTCACCTTGGATAACTAATTATTGGGGAAATTGCAAAAAGAACAATAAGAAGAATATCAGAACGAGATGTAGTGCTCATTTCCAATATAAAAATATATCAACCTTAATTGATACATCTCCAGATATAAAAGTTCAATTTAGAAAGAATAAAATTAACAATGTTGACGCTATTATTTACACACACGAACATGCAGATCAAACTTTTGGTATATTTGAACTAAGACCATTTTTCTGGAAATACAAAAAAAAAATCAATGTTTATGGAAGTAAAAAAACAATCAAAGATTTAAAAAAAAAATTTGATTTTTGTTTTGTACAAAAACAAGGATATGTACCGATTTTAAATGGTCGTGTTATTAAAAATAATTTCACTATAAGAAAGGGAAACAACAAAATAAAAATTAAATCATTTGAGACACAACACGGGCTAACTAAATCTACAGCCTACATAATTAATAAGATTGCATATTTGAGTGATTGTAGTTTTATACCTAGTGTCTCGATGAAATTTTTATATAATTTAGATTATTTAATAATTGATTGTTTACGTGTTAAGTTCCATCCGGGGCACTTTAACCTAGAAACGGCTTTATCTGTGTCAAAAAAATGTAATCCAAAAAAAACTATTTTAACTAATCTGCATGTTGAATTTGATTATGACAAGCTTAAGAAGATACTTCCAAAAAATATTGTTCCTGCTTACGATGGAATGAGTTTTAATTTTTAATCTCTTTTTCTATGATTGAAATAAATTTTTTAGAAGAAGGTTTGGTAATAGATGCAAATGTATCAAGTACTTTACCATTCTTTCCAATAATAATTTTATGAAAATTCCACTTTGGCACAGCACTCGAACCATGATTTTTTTTTGCCCACGAAAAAAAAGGGTGTGCATCCTCTCCCTTAACACTTAATTTTTTAGTAATAGGAAAATCTATTCCAAATGTTGTTTCACAAAAGTTTTTAATTTCTTTGTTTGTTCCTGGCTCTTGCCTAAAATTATTCGAGGGTACACCTATAACCACTAAACCTTCTTCTTTGTATTCACTCCATAGCTCTTGTAGATCTTTATACTGACTAGTAAATCCACATCTACTAGCAACGTTTACTACTAATATAACTTTTTCTTTATAGTCCGAAAGATTTATAGATTTTCCATCTACGCTTTCAAAGGAAAAATGGCTAGCTAGTTGATCGTATTGTGCGTTAACTTTTGTAAAAAAACTAAACATAATTATAAATAAAATTATTACTTTCATAATACAAGACTATTAACAACTTTTAATAGGGCATTAAAAGGTAAAAGTATACAATCAAATCTTTTTTCGTATTTTTGTTGAAATAATTTCCTAAATGGCTTGTATTTTCCCTTAAGAACAATTTTTTTTTTTTGTATGAAGTGTTAATTTGATTCAAGTCATCACGTAAATTTTTAATATTTGTTCTTTTTATTAAATTTGAAAGAAGACTAGCAGAAGCTTGGCAAAATACACAAGATTCTGTTTCATAATACATTCTCTCAATTTTATTTTTATTCACCTCTATCTCTACAGTAATTTTGTCTCCACAAATCTTATTCTTAGAAATTGCTATAAGATTTGAGTTATTTTTAATACCGCAGTTGTTTGTATCCAAAGCAATTTTAATTATATCGGTGCCAATCATTTCTTTGTAGAGAAGATTAGTAAAAAATATCCTAGCAGTGTCGACAGGAGAGAGCCACTTAACACGCCTATTTTTACTCCATCTAAATACATTGGCGTATTAGCAAATGCTAAATTTCCAACAAATAGGCTCATTGTGAATCCTATGCCTGTAAGAACAGAAACTGCATATAGGGAAACCCAATTTGAATTGTTCGGTTTTTGTGCAAGATTTAATTTAACTGATATATAGGCAAATAAAAAAACACCAATTTGTTTTCCAAAAAATAAACCACATAATATCCCAAGTGGAACTGGGTTAAGGAGGGATTTTAAGTTGATACCATCTAAAGATACCCCTGCATTCGCAAATGCAAAAATAGGCATTATACCAAATGCAACATATGGAGCAATTGCATGTTCTAATTTTAATAATAATGATTTATTTTTATCCTTCTTGTTATGTGGAATAGTAAGGGCTAATAACACACCAGCTATTGTTGCGTGAATTCCTGATTGGTGAGTAAACTCCCATAATAGAATTCCAACAAATAAATAAGGAACAAATGAACTTACATTAAATTTATTTAGTGTAATTAATATCAACACAGTAACAAGCATAAGCAACAAATAATATACCTCAACGTTTCCAGAATAAAAAAAAGCTATAATAACTATAGCTCCAAGATCGTCGATAATAGCTAGAGCCGTTAAAAAAATCTTCAAAGAAATAGGAACTCTTTTTCCTAAAAGCGATAATACACCCAAGGAAAAAGCAATATCTGTTGCAGATGGTATAGCCCATCCGTTCAAAGTTTCTGGAGAATTTATATTAATGATTATGTAAATCCCAGCTGGTACAACCATACCACCAACAGCACCAATTATAGGTAGCAGGGCCTGTTTAGGATTTGATAGCTCGCCATGAACTATTTCTCTTTTTATTTCCAAAGAAACTAAGAAAAAAAAAACAGTCATTAAAACATCGTTTATCCAGTGAATAATGCTCAATTTTAGAAAAAAATTCCCTATTCCTAAACTTATATATTTTTGTAACGTACTAAAATAAATAGCTTCAAAGTTACTATTACTTATTATTAAGGCGATTGTAGCCGCAAAAAGTAAAAGTAAACCTGACGCAGACTCTAATTTAAAGAATTCTTTAAATGGCTTTGTCAAAACTTCAATCATTTATTAATCTATGTCTCCTATGTATATTCCTAATGATAATGCCGTTTCAACTAGCGCATCATTTCTTTCTACGTTTTTATATGTAGAAATAGCATTAGTTATTGGTACGTCAACAACTTTTCTGTCTTTCCATGCTACCATTCGATCAAATTTTTTTTGTTCTAATAAATCTACTGCGTATACACCGAATGCGCTAGCTAAAATTCTATCATTATGAGTGGGTGGAGCTCCTCTTTGTACGTGACCTAAAGCTGTAACTCTACACTCAATATCAGTTTTAGTCATAATTTCATTCGCTATATAGTCACCAATACCACCTAACCGTTTTTGTCCGTCTTTATATTCATGAATTACTTTGTTACCGTCCTCTTTCCTAACAGCTTCAGCAACAACAACTAACGAGTGTTTTAAGTTTTTTTTTTTCATTTCATTTAATTTATTAATAATACCTTTAATTGAATATTTTATTTCAGGTAATAAAATTATATTTGCGCCACCAGCTATGCCAGAACTCAATGCAATATGACCAGCATCTCTTCCCATTACTTCTAAAATCATAGAGCGACTATGGCTTACCGCAGTTGAGTGTAGATTGTCCAAAGCTTGTGTTGCCACTTGAACGGCAGTGTCAAAACCAATTGAGCTATCTGTTGCACCTACATCGTTATCGATCGTTTTTGGTATGGCTACAATATTCAAGTTTCCTTTTTTTGCTAATTTTTGTAAAATTTGCATACTTCCGTCACCACCAATAATAATCAAACCATCTAAGTGTAACTGACGATATCCTTCAATTATCATTTGGGTTTGATCAATAGATTTGCCATTTTGATCAAAGGAATTAATAGTGCTAGCTTTATTTGTAGTCCCAAGAAATGTCCCTCCTTGTTTTAATAAATATCCAGAAAAAGTTTCTCCAGTTAATTCTATATAATCAAGTGGTCGTTGTAGAAATCCTGTAGTCCCATTTTTTATACCAAATACAGTCATGCCGTACTTATTTTTTGCTCTAAAAAATATAGATCTAATTGCAGCGTTTAAACCTCCACAATCTCCACCACTTGTGAGAATTCCAATTTTTTTCATAATAATCTTTATTTCCTAGATGTAAGTTATATATCAAAGAAAGTTTCAATCTCATAATAAGCTTGCTAAATTTTTGATAAAATCATTAAAAACTTAAATATACCAAGTTCTGAGAGTTTCTTTTAATCTCTTTCACCATTAGATACGTAAACAAATTCATAGTTATGTTTATTTAATTCACTTTTTACTCTCATGTTATGGTTGAAATGCTTTGAATACCCTATATAAATGCTGCATTCGGGGCGTAGCGCAGCCTGGTAGCGCATCTGGTTTGGGACCAGAGGGTCGCAGGTTCAAATCCTGCCGCCCCGACCAATTATGAAAAAAAAAGCAAAAATATACATACCAGTAAAAACTGCAATGCAGTCGGGTAGAGGAAAACAAAAAAAATGGATATTAGAATTTAATACTAAAGATCCACATACTAATTCGCTAATGGGGTGGGAGTCATCAAGCGATACTTTAAAAGAAGTTAAATTAAAATTCTCATCAAAAGATAGAGCTGTTGATTATGCAATAGCTAACGATATTGAGTTTTCGGTAATTGAACCGAAAAAAAAAACTTTTGTTATTAAATCTTATGAAGAAAACTTTACTAAAAATTAATTATGTGGCGTAGTTTTTTTACAGATAAAAAATGGTTAATTTGGTCTTGGGGAGGTTCTTTATTTATAATTTTCTCTTTATATTCTCAAACTTGGATAGATGTGCAAATTAACAAATGGTACAAAGGTTTTTATGATTTGTTACAAAATGCACCAGAAAGAGAAATTTCTGAGTTTTACGATGGGTTAAAAATATTTATGAAATTAGCTGTTCCATATGTAATTATTTATACAATTACAAATTATTTTACGCGTTTATGGGCCTTCAGATGGAGAGAAGCTATGACTTATTCTTACATGCCTTACTGGAAGGCAACTGATGCCAAGATAGAAGGTGCATCACAACGAATACAAGAAGATGCAATGAATTTTGCAAAGATTGTCGAGAGTTTAGGACTTCAAGTAGTTAGAGCATTAATGTTGTTAATTGCTTTTATACCAATTCTTTGGGGTCTTTCAGAGAATGTTATAATACCATTTTTTAAAGATATATCGGGTTCATTGGTAGTTGTATCTCTAACGGCAAGTTTAGGCGGACTTCTTATTAGTTGGATAGTTGGAATTAAACTACCTGGTTTAGAGTACAATAATCAAAAAGTAGAAGCTGCTTTTAGAAAAGAACTAGTTTATGGCGAAGATGATAGAGTTAATTATGCTGGACCTGGTACTATTCTTAAATTATTTACTGGGATTAAATTTAACTACCATAAGTTATTTTTACATTATGGTTATTTTGATTTATGGATAATAATGTACAATCAATCAATGATCATTGTCCCATATGTACTAATGGGTCCTGGTTTATTTACTGGAGCTATGACTTTAGGTGTATTAGTTCAAACATCTAGCGCTTTCGGTCAAGTACAGTCTAGTTTCTCTTTATTCCTACAAAATTGGACAAGAATTACAGAACTACGGTCAATTTATAGACGTTTATCAGAATTTGAACACGCTATAGGATTTAATACAAAAACAAAAATAAAAGCAAACCCTAAAAAAGTCTAGCCATGGATATATACCTTAGGCTCATCGATGTAATCACTCCTGTGTTTGCATTAATTGGAATAGGATATTATTTAGGTAAAAAA
>CESI01055334.1_pt1 | contig 11174 bp, 7 predicted proteins | sample 356301 | NCBI WGS metagenome assembly CESI01 (sample SAMEA2621423, study PRJEB7988) | marine metagenome | biome: marine biome (ENVO:00000447); feature: deep chlorophyll maximum layer (ENVO:xxxxxxxx); material: "saline water (ENVO:00002010), including plankton (ENVO:xxxxxxxx)" | depth 40 m | reverse complement strand
CTGAAATGAAGCCAATCACAGAGTCGGGAATTTGTTCCACATCCATGTCGCCCAAATGCAATACTGCCAGAGAAATTCGTCCGCTCAATGATACATCCCACCCCATTTGCTTCAAGACTCGGACTTCCCACGTGTCCGCAATCGCCTGTAAAGAAAGCATTTGCGCCACATCAGACTGGCAAGTCCATTGCCTCCAACTCCGTCCCGCAAGCGGACCTTTTCCAATTCCAATTGAAGGGGTTAGCCCCAGTTCAATACGTGGGTTATTAAAACCCGAAAAAACACTCAGTGAACGGAAAGGATTGAGATTACGCCGCAATTTCGGATCTGTTGCGAGAGAATCGAAGTGGACTTGCGCATCCACAAAAATTGAACGTCCATCCACCGTTATCGAATCCTTTGGGACTTTCTCCAACGATGATACGCTCGCATCTTCGGCAAAGGCAACGCATGCCGAAGCCACTATTGTTGCTGTTGCAAGAAGACAGATTTTCAGCGACATACGAGAAAGGGCAGTGAACCGACACATTGTCGGCGCAAATTAGTCTTTGACGGTCACAACTGCAGGAAGAACCCAAGTCTCCTGACTCGACTCCAGCAGTGACTTATCGACTTTCACACCGGCGGCAGGCGGCGATGGCACCGGTTCAATTGGAAGCAACACCACATCAGTGGAAGTCGAAAAATGACTATCCAAAACAATAATTTCAGCGTTCATCACCGGGGTTTCTTGCACAGCAACTGCACCCTCGATGGTCACGGGCGATATCACACTTTTCAGCGGAGTGCCCTCAATAGCTCCTGATGATTTCTCGGGAGCGGGAATACGTGCATCTGTATTCTCTGACGGTGATGTCTTGGTTTCTAAAACTACTGCCTCCGTCTCAGAAGGAGCCGAAACTTCATCCGCCATTACGTGCGCTCCTAGCCAAAGGATTGTGCCCGCGAAAATCAGAGACCCCAGCAATTGGTACTTGCGTTTTCTAGATTCCAAGGCAGCCAAACGGTCAAATAACGCAGCCTCCGCATCATTCGACGGTTGTACTGTTTCATTCGCAAACATCGATTCAATGTGTTGATCAAACTGGTTGGTATTCATCACTCTGATTTTGCTCTGCGGGCCATTTCAGTCAATGCCGACTGAAGCGCTTTTCGGGCGCGACTCAGTTGACTTTTGGAGGTATTCTCATCGATGCCCAAAATGGAACCGATTTCTTTGTGTTTGTACCCGTCGATGACGTACATCTTAAAGACAGTTGCGTATCCTCTCGGAAGATTATTTATGGCCAATTCAATTTCTTTTTTTGTGAACTCCTCTTCCTTGAACGCGGCCAAGTCCCTTGGGGTTGCATGGACCTCATCGATGTCCACGTGATAAGTGTGCTTTTTTTGCCTCCGATAGTGGGTAATAGCCGTATTCACGACAATGCGCCGCAACCACCCTTCGAAACTATTGTTCTCGCTAAAAGATTTGATGTAACGAAAAACTTTGATCCATGCCTCCTGAATGATGTCCTCAGCGTCATGTTGGCCATTCGAATACCTAAGGGCAACGGCAAACATGAGCGAACTGTATGTGCGATAGAGCTGACGATGGGCCGCAGCGTCGCCATTTTTACATCTATCAATCAGTTCTACTTCTGCTGCATTCATAAATCGAGGTAATCAGGAAAGTAACGCAGGGCGAATGCAAAGGGTTGCTCCAGCTTGAGACCATCAAAATTCTGGTGTTACACGAATTGGTCGCGGCTCAAACCCAGCCATTGCAATGCTGAATTGCAAAATATGTTTTCCAAATCGACTGCGCTGAGTCCCATGTCTAACATGTACGCTCCTAAATCCAAATCTCCCAGAGGAAAAGGATAATCTGAACCCATGCAAATCTTATCCGAACCTTGAATCGCCAAAACATACCGAAGTAAATCTGCATCGTGTGTGATACTGTCTATCCAAAACTTACCTAAGTAGTCACGGGGATTGATTGGATTGTCAATCGCCACCAAATCAGGTCGACAATTGAATCCGTGTTCAAACCGACCCAAAGTGGTCAAAAATGATCCGCCAGCATGACTAAACATGACACGAAGTGCAGGCAATTTTTCGAGTACTCCGCTAAAAATCATCGAACTCGCCGCTCGTGAAGTTTCTGCTGGCATACCCACGAGCCACGGCAACCAATACTTTTCCATTTGTTCCTTGCCCATCATATCCCATGGATGAATCATCACAGCCATATCCCACTGCGCACACGCCTCGAAAAATGGAAAGAATTGTTTTTCGGAGAGATTCAATCCGTTGATATTGGATCCAATTTGCACTCCTCTCAGCCCCATCTCCTTGCATCGTTTCAGCTCTTGAATAGACGCCTCTGCATCTTGCATTGGAACACTGCCAAGTCCTACATAATGACGACCATCGGACGCCACCAATTCGGCGATGTGATCGTTCAAAAATTGGGCAATTTGAAGAGAATGACCCACATTGGCGTTGTAATTGAACATCACGGGAATCGTACATACAACTTGCACTTGCGTTTCCCGCTCAGCATATTCTGCCTTTCTCAACTCAGGGTCCCAACAATTCGATTCCACTTCCCGAAAAAAGCGGGTTCCCTGAAACATTTGTGCTGTTTGCTCATCTGCTCCATCTTCCAAATGAATAAAATCTCCTCCTCCAAAACGCTCCGTCCAACGGGGCATATTTCGAGGCATGATATGGGTATGGCAATCGATTCGCAGCATCGTTTTCATTATTTCTCTCCTCCCAAGTTAAGCACTCACCATTGAATTCAATTTCCGAACGGAGCCTACTTCTGAACTTGCTTGCGCACCTCCCTTAAATCGAGCCGATTTACTGAACTCACTTTCCATCCTTTAATCTCCTGGCGGACAAAGTGTGTCACCTGGTCATGAAAAAGCGGAATCACAGGCATGGAAAAGGCTAGGCGCTCATTCATATTGCGGTACAACAATTGACGATTATCTGCACCCCTAGTGGCCATGGCTAACGCAAACATAGCATCAAACTCCGTGTCAGAAAAATGCGTGTAATTGGGTCCCGATGGCGCAAAATTAGCAGAGTGAAAAAGCGAAAGAAAGTTTTCCGCGTCGGGATAATCGGCCAACCAAGATTTTCGAAACAACGCCGCTTTTCCAGTCGCTACACGGTCTCTGTGAGCTGCTGCTGAAACCACATCCACTTCGATCTGCAGTCCCAACTGCCCCCATTGATACTGCAAAGCAGCGCACAAATCCGTGTAATCAGAAGTGGTTGAAATTCGCAATGGCAGCCAAGGCTCCGGATGGAGTTTTCGCACAGAATCAAGAACGGCACGCGCCCAGTCTCTTTGAACTTTAGGCTCCGTCACTTCCGTATTCCCAAGCAAAATTGGTGGAACAAACGAGGCCGTTGGCATAACAGTACCGCGGCGTAGATTGCGCGCTATCGCCTCTCGATCGATGGCCGCTGAGAGTGCTCTTCGCACAGCAGCATCTTGTCCTGGATGCCAATTCCCTTCAGGGTCTTCTTCCGTGAAAAAACCGATATAATCCGTCTTGAGAAATGGCGTTGTTTCCAGGCGGAGTTCCGATGAGTAACCCACATTTAATTGACCTTCATCATCCAAAAGCTCATTCATGTATGCTGGATGAAGCCCGCTCATGAAATCAAACCTTCCTTGCTTGAGCCCCTGGAATTCGGCGCCCATATCCGACGCAAAACTAATGTGCACCGCATCCAAATACGGCAATGCCTCTCCAGCAGAATCTCGTTCCCAATGCAATGGGTTCCGATGCAATACACAAGCCACATCTTCCAGCCACCAAGCCAATTGAAAAGGCCCCGTGCCTACAGGATGCGACCGGAAATCCGCACCAAAATGCTCCACAGCCTCTTGAGGAACGATATTGGCATACGCTGTACTCATCAAGCCCAAAAAAGGCGGGAACGTCGAGGACAAGGTAATCTGAACGGTATCAGCACCAAGGGCCAAAATACCGCCTCCAAGGGCATTCTCATCAACTGCTTCAAGAATCCAAGCGCCACTCGAAGCCAACTTTGGATCACGCAAGCGATTCAAAGAGTAGACCACATCCTCGGCCTCACACCTTCGACCCGTTTCCAGTCCCTTAACCTCGGATACTGCGTGAAACCGAACATCGTGCCGGAGGACAAACGTCCACACCAGTCCCGATGAATCCAATTCAAAATGATGGGCCAAAAGAGGCTGAACACGCAGATTATTGTCCAACTCTACCAGACCATCAAAAAGTTGATCTACCACCCACATCGGCTCCAAGGTTCGAGCGAAAGCCGGATCCAACGAAGAAAGGTTGGCGCTTTCATTGTAGCGAAAAACGCGCGCATCTTCATTCGCTTCACCGCTGCACGCAACCAGGCCAAAAAACCAAATTAAAGGGAGCACAAGGAAAATAAAGGCAACGTGGAATTTCACACTTGCAAGGTAGGTCCCAACTTTTGCCAATTACTGGTGTTCTAACGATGTCTATCCACCGAATCCGGTAATTTTACACACATGCCATCAGAGACGTCCATAAAGACCATCGCGCGACTAATTTTTAGTCTCATATTCAGCGCCTTCTTTACTATTGCTTGGTCGCAGACAACGCACACCGTCAGCGGCAAAATAACAGACGGTGCAACGGGCGAAACCATTATTGGAGCGAACATAATCCCGGAAGGCATGGACCGCGGGACCTCCACAAATTCCTACGGATTTTATAGCCTTCCGATGCCTTCAGGAAATCAGACAATCCGGGTCTCCTTTATCGGTTATCAGCCCATGGAGTTCAAGCTGGATTTCACCCAATCCTTTTCGAAAAACATTGAGCTCATGCCGGTCGTCATTGCGTTTGAAGCGGCAACTATCGTAGGAGAGAAAAGCAACCACACAGAAAGCACAGACCTTGGTCATGAGTCTTTAGATGTGGAACAAATCAAAGCCTTGCCCGCTTTGCTTGGGGAAGTTGACGTCCTCAAAGTATTGCAATTTTTGCCTGGTGTCTCCAGCGCCGGAGAAGGCAATTCAGGCTTTTATGTTCGCGGCGGCGGTCCGGATCAAAACCTCATCCTGTTAGATGACGCGACCATTTACAATGCTTCACACTTGTTTGGATTTTTCAGTGTTTTTAATGCAGATGCCATCAAAAACGTCGAGTTGATCAAAGGGGCAATGCCGGCCGAATATGGCGGAAGGGTCTCCTCCGTATTGAATATCGGCCTCAAAGAAGGAAACAGCAAAGAATGGAAAGCCGCTGGTGGTTTGGGGCTGATCAGTTCGCGGCTCACGTTGGAGGGGCCCCTGGCAAAAGACAAGAGCAGCATTATTTTATCCGGCCGAAGAACATACATTGACGTTTTGACAAAGCCTGCTTTGAAAGGAACTGCTTTCGAGGGAACGGGGTATTATTTCTATGATCTCAACGCCAAAGCCAATGTGCATTTGACAGAAAAGGACCAGATTTTCTTTTCAGGATACTTCGGACAAGACGTCTTCAGTTTTAGCAGTGCAGATGCTGGATTCTCAACCCGAATACCATGGGGCAACGCCATGGGCTCCATTCGCTGGAACCATATCGTCAATGATAAAATGTTTCTGAATGTGGGCACGACGTATAGCTCATATGAATTTGCCTTTCTCGCGGGGCAAGAAGAATTTGAATTTGGTTTCGAAAGCGGGATTAAGGACTGGGCAGGACGTGCGGAATTGAGCTGGTATCCCAATCTTCGGCACGCCGTAAAAACGGGCATTGATTATGTCCACCATGATTTCATTCCAACCGATTTTATCGCGAGAAGCGGCGACACCGAATTCGATACCGGGGAATCCGAACAGACTTTTAGTCATGAGACCGGGATCTACATACAGGATGATTTTGATCTGACAGAGCGTTTGCGGATACATGGAGGTTTGCGCTGGTCCGGATTTTGGCACGTGGGACCATTCACACGCTACGATTTGCCGAACCTATTAAATCCCGATCAACTTGACGAACCTACTTTTTACGCGCCTGGTGAGCTCGTGAAATATTACAATGGGTTCGAGCCTCGTTTGGCTGTCCGATACATCACCGGTCCCAAATCAAGTATCAAGGCCGGCTACAGTCAAAACTATCAATACATTCATCTGACGTCATTGGGAACTACCTCGCTCCCCGGTGACATTTGGATTCCTAGTTCAGATCGGGTAGCTCCGCAATGGGGAGAGCAAATAAGCCTCGGCTACTTCACCAATCTCGGTAGCGAGAACATGTGGGAAGCATCAGTAGAGGGATATTGGAAAGGCCTTGAAGGTTTAGTGGCCTATGGAGAAAACTCGCGCCCCGAAGACAACATCAATAACAATGTCGATAACAACTTGGTCTTTGGAGACGGCTGGTCTTACGGTCTGGAGCTTTTCCTGAAGAAACGCCTCGGAAATCTCACCGGTTGGATTGGCTATACTTGGAGCAAAACCGAAAGAGAATTTGATGGACTGAATAACGGGATGATTTTTCCTTCGAAATACGATCGCCGTCATGACCTGAGCGTTGTAGCCGATTGGAAAATAAATGCCAAATGGCGAATCGGTGCTGCATTCGTCTACGCGACAGGCAACTCATTGACGCTGCCTGTGCAGCGTTATGTATTTGAGGGCCGTGTGACCGATATCTATGGCGCTCGAAATGGCTACCGCATGGCCGCGTACCACAGGGTAGACATCAGTGCTACCCTCACTCCCGATCGAACAAAAAGGAACACATCGAAATCGAAAAAAAACCGCGACATTCGCGTGGAATCAAGCTGGACGTTTGGCTTTTACAATGTATACAATCGGATGAATCCTTATTTTATCTACTTCAGCAACGAAGGAAACTCGAGCGAAGGGACGTTTGATTTGCAGGCCAACCAAGTCAGCCTATTTCCGATCATTCCTTCTGTGACGTGGAATTTCAATTTCTGAAGAGATGCGGGAATTACTGAAGCTCAATCCATATTTTAGAAAGTATCCGTATCTATTATTGAGTGGGGTAATCTTCATCTTCTTCACCAACGTTTTTGCGGTATTTGCCCCCGCGCTCATCGGAGAAGGTGTGAATGCATTGAGAGATGCAGATCAGGTATTTCTAGGTCCATTGAGGAATGGCATATCCGAAGCTGAATTGTTTCAATCCGCGCCAGCCGTCTCGTACCCAAAAACATTGAACAGGTTACAGTCGTGGTTCGGAAGTGCACTTGAACCGCCAAAGCAGGTCGACTCCAAAAAAGAAGTATTGAGCTGGATGGGAAAGATTGCAGGGCTTCAAGCCGGGCTTTTCCTTTTGACTTATTTGATCAAAGGAATCTTTCTTTTCTTCACCCGTCAGACCATTATTGTGATGTCAAGGCGCATTGAATTTGATTTGAAAGGCCGCATTTTCGACCAATATCAGCGATTGGATGCCGCATTCTACCGGGCCAACGATACCGGCGATTTGATGAACCGGATCAGTGAAGATGTGAGCAAAGTGCGCATGTATTTGGGGCCAGCCGTGATGTATACCATCAATCTTGCCATGCTCATCTTTCTTGTGGTCAGTGTGATGGTTTACATCGATTGGAAACTCACTCTATTTGCTCTGTTGCCTCTGCCACTCATGTCCCTCGGAATCTATTTCGTTAGCTCTCGAATCAATATCCAAAGTGAAAGAGTGCAGCAAAAACAAAGCGGTCTGAGTACGTTCGTTCAACAACACATAGCCGGCATCCGAGTACTAAAATCCTTCCAGCGAGAGAAAGATGCAAGTGAACGATTTACGGGAATTGCTGACGACTACAAATCTTCCGTTCTAAGCTTGGTCAAAACTGAGGCGCTCTTCATGCCCATCATCGTTTTGCTTGTTGGCTTAAGTACAATTTTGACTATTTACGTAGGAGGATTGCGCGTCATGTCAGGGCAATTGGAAGTGGGTCATATTTTCCAATTTGTATTTTACATCAATCTCCTCACTTGGCCTTTTGCATCCGTGGGATGGGTCACCTCATTGGTTCAAAAAGCAGAGGCATCCATGCGAAGAATCAATGACTTCATGGAAGCTCAACCGGCCATTCAAGCACCGGGTCAATTGTCCAAAGGAGCAAATCTCTTGCCACATGATGGCTTAGCCTTTGAACGCGTTTCTTTTACATATGCTAATACAGGTATTGAAGCGGTCAAGAATTTGAGCTTTCATTTAAAACCCGGAAAAATCTTAGCGATAACTGGAAGAACAGGCAGTGGGAAGTCCACAGTCGCACAGCTCGCAATGCGCATTTTTGATCCGGCAAAGGGCCAAATTAAATTCAACGGAATCTCTCTTGAAAATTGGCCGTTGAACGAATTTCGAAAGGATACGGGCTATGTGCCTCAAGACGTTTTTTTGTTTTCAGACACCATTGAGCGAAACATAGCATTTGGCTTGGCGGAGCAAGATTCTGTATACAGTGAAGTGCAGCAGGCTGCAGAGGAAGCACACGTGGCGCACAACATTGAAGAATTCGAAAAGAAATACGAAACGCTGCTAGGCGAACGGGGAGTTAACCTCAGTGGAGGACAGAAACAACGTATATCTATTGCACGGGCGCTAATACGCAAGCCTAAGCTACTCATTCTCGATGATTGCCTCTCAGCAGTTGACACAGAAACGGAAGAGACCATCCTACAATCCATCCGAAGCCAGGGTGAATCCACGGCCGTCCTTCTGGTATCGCATCGAATTTCTAGCATTCGCGGTGCAGACCACGTTTTGATTTTGGATAATGGCGAATTGATTGAGGAAGGGTCACCTGAACAACTCATCAAAGCCAACGGGGCTTACGCTCGCATGGTCGATCAGCAAGAAAACAGCACTTTCGAAGATTAAGGGATCAGAGACAATCGTCCCCGAATACACTGAGGTAACCCAGCAGGTCTCCAACGTTGACAACACCGTCCCCATCGAAGTCTGCCAGGCAATTCGTCGTACATCCAAAATCACCAAGCAAAACCAATAAATCCGCCACCGATATGGCACCATCTCCATTGAAATCTCCAGGACATCCACCCTCTTCACTGGGTTCGATTTGGCCATTGCAATTGTTGTCCAGTCCTTGTCCCGTTCCTGATGCTCCTTCGTAAATAAGCGCATTATTATCGTCGCAATCCGCTGTATTCTGAACGAATCCTGTGGGTATACTGCACGTTTGAATGGCCTCTGCCCCATCGCCATATCCATCGCCATCTGCGTCCACATACCAAGTTTCTCCCGGGTTGACTTGAAATATAATGGGCTCTGACACGTCATTCAAAGCTGAACTTAAATTCACCACAAACTCAACTGTTGCCGGTGCATTTTCAAGCCCTGTGATCATGAAGGCGAATGAACCTGGCGCATCCATGGTGCTCTCAAACCCACTGACTTCTAGGCCTGCTGGCAATCCTGAGATAGACAATTCATATGGGGGAAGTAGTCCTTCGAGCACGGTCAATTGAATGGCCATGGTCTGGTCCACACATACCACCGGAGATACAGGCATTGCATTGATGAATCTTGGTCGGACAATCGAAATTCCATCTTGGCGAGATGTCACCACGACATACCCTGATTCGAAATACGGATAGGTTGACCACGATCCGTTTGTAAAGACTGGCGCATCATCTTCAGGATAAACATCGAAAAATCCTATTTCCGTCAGCTCCCCATCAGCTACGTCGGACAGAGAAAGCATCCTTAGACCTGCTGCATAATTGGCCTGAAATAACAGATTTCCCAGCACATATTGATTGTGATCAATTGCCATTCCGTCTGCAAAATGCTCTCCAATAAGAATTGGCGATTCTAAATCTTGCACGTCCCAAATCAGTGTACGCGTGTTGATTCCTTGATTCTGTTCATCCGTCTCATCTCCCAAGATCAAATAGCGATGATCCTCCGTCAACCAACACTGGTGGGTATACGAATAATCGTAATTGGCAATGCTAATGGAGAAGATGTCGGCAGGATCTGTCGCATCAACAATCGCGAGTTTGTTGGCGTTTGCCGCGAACACCAATGACTTTCCCTGGTACTCCTCATGCGGACCATCATAAATGACTGCTTGTGCATCGTGTGTGTAACCGGCCTCACCAAAGTCACCGACCAACACGGGTGAATCCGGTTCGCTAATATCAAAGGCAACCAACCCTCCACTTGCCATATTCGTTCCAACGGCAAAGAGCATGGCGGCGTCTTCATTGATAATCACATTGTGCGCGTCTGAAAACACATCCAAATGCGTCGTAGGCTCCAAAATTGCGGGGAATTCCGTTAACTCCCTCAATTGATTCAAATCCAACACTTGAAGACCGTGTCCATTTGCTTCAGAAACCACATAAACCCGATCGGCATAAACCTTCATATCTCGCCACGTACTGCTGCTCGTATGCGTCTCCATGAAACCGGCTAAAAACGGATTTTCCGGATCACTCATGTCCACAATTGCCAGACCTTCTCGCTCCCCCACCAACGCATATTCTACCCCGGTGACGTGGTCCGTCCAACCCCAGACATCGTTAGAGCCTGTTCCCATAAGGTCTTCATTTGTCATCTGAGATACCAGATCCATTCGTTCACAAGGAAAACCATTGGCAAATCCATCAACACATGGCGCTTGACCCTGTGCTGTCAGCAAAGAGGCACAACCAACGAGCGTTGCCCCTAAAACATTTGTCACGTTACGGTACATCACTCTCGTATTGAATTGTAATTTCATGATTTCATCAATGATTTGTTGGCACAATGGAAACAAACTCACGTAGCACTCCTAATCTTAAAAGTAAGAAAAACTGATGAGTATCAAGGAAACAACTTTCAATTGCCTTAGGTTGTCTTAGCATGGAAAAAAAATCGATCGTCATCACAGGAGGTACAGGACTGATTGGACTTGCTGCTAAGCGTCACTTCCTTGCGAAGGGCTATGCGCTGCGAATTTTGAGCCGATCCCATCAGCGAACTGATTCTCAAGACATTCAGCATTTTCAATGGAATCCAGCACAAAAGCATTTGCCACTGGAAGCACTTCAAGGCGCGGACGCGATAATACACCTCGCTGGTGCTCCGATCGCAGAGCGCTGGACCGCGAAATACAAGGAGAAAATCATTGCGAGTCGAGTCCAGTCTGCTCAATTGATTTTAGAAGTA
>CESI01022125.1_pt1 | contig 11180 bp, 14 predicted proteins | sample 356301 | NCBI WGS metagenome assembly CESI01 (sample SAMEA2621423, study PRJEB7988) | marine metagenome | biome: marine biome (ENVO:00000447); feature: deep chlorophyll maximum layer (ENVO:xxxxxxxx); material: "saline water (ENVO:00002010), including plankton (ENVO:xxxxxxxx)" | depth 40 m | reverse complement strand
GGGTTTTTAAGGTATTTTGCGTGATGTTCTTATTTTGTTCTTAAATCCAGAGGTTTTTCACCCATTCTTGTGTCGAATCGTGTGGATTCGGATAGCCATGGAAGATACAAACCTTGGCATTCGGGTCTTTTTCGTATGTCCATTTGTTTCTATTAAATCTCTCACCCTTGTGATCAAACCACTTATATGATTGTGTCCACGAATCAGGATATGATAGAGTGTCTTTGTGTTCTTTAATTAGAATTGATATGATTTCTTGGTCGCCAGTGTATTTTTTAAATTCAGTTCTTCTTTTGATGTAGTTATCCCATATTAAACTACTAGTTGTATTGTTATTAAACTTCATAATACTAGAATTGAATACTCCAGTGGTAGGATTAAAGTCATTCATACCTACAAAGTTGTGGTCTTCTCCATACGTAAAGAGTTCATCTATATTATTCATAATAACCACATCTAAATCCATGTAGAGATTACTACCAACAAGTTCACTGTCTGGACTAAACAATTGTAATTTGTTAAACCAACCATCAAAGTCATGTCTTTTAAATTCTCTAAATTCTATATCTGTATGTCTTAATCTTTTTTGTATAACTGTATTGTCTGTAAAACAAATAAACTTATGTTCAACTGTGGTATTTTTCTTAACCATGTTATACAACTTTTCAACATACTCTATCTGATACTTGTCACCATAATACACACATACAAAATTCATCATCTATGTGTCATTTCTACAAATATTCTATACATAGGAGGTCTATATAAATTACAATGGTCGTAATCTATTTTATCAACAGATAACCCTACATGATTACTTAAAGTGTTTACAGCGTGTTCAGTCCAATTAAAATACCAAATGTATTTCCAATCTCTATCAGAATAGAGAAACGCACTATTTTTGTGTGCGTGTTCTATATCACCATGTATCCATGTATAAGCATGTGAGTGATCTGGTTGAAGCATTTTATAATAATTGTGAATATGAGACCATAATAATATACCATTAGGCGCTAAACAATTCTTTAATGTCATAAAGTTTCTATATTGTTCATCATACGTATACCAATTATTACAACCAAAACATATAATTACGTCCCATTTTATATCGTCAGCAGGTTTAAAATCTGCTGTACTACAAATTACATCTGCTTCTTTTCTATAAGGATCAACACCAGTTACATTGTTTAAATGTTTTTTATATTCGTTTGCACCACAACCCATATCTAATATTGTTAGATTAGGTTTTTCTTTTTGCATTTGTTTTAAACGTTCAACAAGTGCTTCACCTCTTATATTCCATTTATTCGCAACGGGATTATCGTCAATATCATGTACTTTACCTACGACACCTGTTGTACTTGTACCATTTTCTGATACAAAATAATTACTTTGATATTGTTTGTCTATTTCTTTTACAAAATCGCCCATAGTTTTATCACGCCAATCCATAATACTACCAAGACGTATAGAGTATTCTTTATCTCTTACTTTCATTGAAAATTCTTTTTGACAATTAATAATAAATTCCGTTGTAAAAGGTAATTGATTAATAGGACTATCTACTGATATATTCCAGTAAAATAATTCTTCTACTTTATCCCAAATTAATTTGTTTATCATAATTTTAATGTTCTATATGCTGTTCCGTTTTCTATCTCTGGTATAGTGAATTGGTTTTCCACAACAGTCTTTAACCATTCTTCAACGGCTTTTCTTTCTGGTTTAAATGGAGTTTCTATTTGTGTAAGATTGTATTCTGAAACAGGAAACGCTACATTCTTAGCGATACATATGACAGGAACCTTATTCAGTATTGAGTCTATGGCAGATAGTGACATGTTAGTGACTAGACAATGACAATCTTTTAGATCATCTTTTATATCTGTTCCCCACCATTGATTTCCTGGTCTTGGTTTATTTCTAAGCCGTATCTCTCTATCTGTATGGTTCTTTAGTTCTTCAGTCACCATAGAAATCCAATCTTCTTGGCTCGCATCATTTATAAAATAGGTTACTGTTTGTGATGATGGCGCTAGAAGTATATGTTGTCCTGTTGACCAACCTTTAAACTCAGCGTCAATACCTTTGTGTCTTAACTCATTCAATCTTTCTCCATCACCAACACGACCTTTTGTTGTGTGCATTTCACCTTTGACTATTCTAAAATAAGTTTTATCTATATTGTGTATTATTGGACTAGGATATCTTGTGATTTGTTCTGTTAGATAACCAACATCTACATACCACCATTCTTCATTCTTAACCATAACGTTATTAATATCTCTTATATTGTGTTCACCTAAACCCCAAAAAAAGTGTATAGGTTTCATTGGTGTATCTTTCCAACCTTTTTCTATCGCAGAAAAAATCTGGTGTGATAAACAATCTTGTCTTGCGAGTTTATGCGTTATTATCATTCAACAACCTTTCATGTACTATCCCACTATTTATTTCTGACATTTTCCATTGTGTATAAGAACAATCATACAACCACTGTGTTCTATCAAACTCTGGTAGTTCTTTATATTTTAATACTTCTAACGTATGAAACGACACAGGATAGGCATGTGACGTGTTAGATAACGATATACATGGAACACCCTCACATATCGCCTCTGTTAGACTATTACTTGAATATGATATCGCTACTCTAGCGTTCTCTAAATCTTTATAGATATCTTCTCCACCATTGGTCACATTAAAGTTATTTAAGTTCTCACTAAACATTACTTTGTTTCTAACGTTAATGTCTTTAAGTGTATCTTTATTAAATCTAAATGTAAATCGTGGGTGTGGTCTTATGAGTATATCTTCACCTGTATATTTTGATATGTTCTCTATCGTTGATCTTATAAAGTTTTCATAGTCACCTGGTTTCTTTACTAGATCGTTTAAACTTGTGTCAATAGGATTTTGTGTAAGTATTAAAATATAGTCACCTTTTTTCTTCCAAGGTTTTATCTCTATGTTCTGTTCTTTTTGTATTTGTTCCCATCTGTCAGATGGTGAGTTCTTATTCTTAAATATACCATCGCTATAAGTATAGTGATTTAAACCAACTCTAAAATAATAATCATCTGGTTTTTCTATGTCTAAATTTTTTCTAAAGGTCGCTTGTTCTACTACTATTATAGGTTTCTTTTTATCTAATATGAATTGATATATCTCTGCGTTCTTCTTCTTCATTACACCTAAAACATTTGTTTGAATATACGCATCTGCGTTTTTACTTAACCATCCCGCATAAGCATTACCACGTTCTTTATACCCTATAAGTTTAAAATCTTCATGTTTAGGAAATACAAACATCGCCTCTGTATTAAACGCACCTTTTATACCTACTATGTTCATTACTTGTCCTTAAAATATTTGTTAAGTTTGTCTGGCTCATTCCTGTGTTTGTTATCAGGATCCAATGAATCTTTTACTTCTGATATTACAGGCCAACCTGATGTTGACCACTTGGTGTTGAAGTCCACCCATGCTTTACCCTCGTCTTCTGTGTCTGGCTTTATGGCGTCTTCTGGACACTCTGGCTCACATACACCACAATCAATACATTCGTCTGGATTGATCACTAACATGTTCTCTCCTTCATAGAAACAATCTACAGGACACACTTCAACACAGTCTGTGTGTTTACACATTATACACTTATCGTTTACTGTATATGTCATTGCGCTATCCTTATAATTCTATCTATCAATTCACCCAATCCATTTTGTCTTTGCATAGTTAGTAGTTCTTTGATACCTAATGGTGTAAAACTATCAACAGTAAGATTAGCAACCACATTTCTTTGTTCCCCATTCACTATGTCTATTACAATCTTGGCAGTACCCTTACTGATATGAGCTTCACCATCAACTTGATATATCATTGTGTCATCATCTTTGACACCACCTATTAACCATAACTTTGAAGCACAACCACGTATTCTATTCTCGTCTGTCTTTACAGCCTCAGGTAATGGTTCTAAATCTTTTGCTTTGTCTATAATATAGTGTAACCGATCGTGGCCTTCTAACAACTTTAGATCGCTTCCCATATCTTTAATTTTATCTTGTATCATATTAAATCAATTTTAGTAGTGTCTTTATACATGTCAAACCATTCTTGTGAATAGTCACCGTTTTTATATTCTTTATACCAAGGACCACCTAGTGTAAAGTGTACGTTCTTAGCGTCTTCATTGTATTCATATTCGCCCACTAACCAATTCCATTCTAGTGGTATATCACCTATCATATGTTCTCGTTCTAACCACTTGAATTGGTGTAATTCTAAACCACTAGCAGTATTAACATAGTCAGGTGTAAGTGCTTTACATTGTGAATTATTAAACAACATTACACTAGACCAATTCTTTTTAGGGAATGCTTGGTTCTTAGCGCCTCTAAACTTTACATCTTGTTTTGGTGTATAGTCATGCTTACAACACATAACAGAATATTTAAATGTTGCTCGATTATACAAATTATATATGTCGTCTCTAACCATCATATCACAATCCATAAAAATTGACCAACCTTTATAGTTTGATAGATAAGGTACTAAAAATCTACTAAAGGCAAAATCTGTAGATTGATTACTCTCTTTTGGTCTTGTGAATTGTGGTAAGTTATTTAAACTCAATGGTATTATCGCAACAGGCCCACTTGCGTGTGATCTAATACTTTCAGCAAGTACATGATATGCCGCTGGTTCGCCATAGTCATAACCAATAAAAACATTTATCATATCTTTGCCTCTGGACTTTTACCTGTTAGTTTTCTTTTACCTTTTGTATGATCATAAACAGTTCCTAATATTGATCTTGCTTGAACATGACTAGGTTTACCATCACCAATGTTATTGTTAGTTACTTTTAATTCTTCCTCAAATACACCTCTTACATAATCCCAAACATAACTATCGTGTTGTTCTGGTAAATGGTATATCTCATCAAAGTCATACATCTTTTTCATATACTCACCATAGTTTCTTGTCTGATCGTGTTTCATATTAAAGTATAAGAAACCACATTCACTGTAGTGGTCACCTCTACCAAGGTAACTCATCATACAATTATCTTTGTGTATATGTTTTTTAATCCATTCTGTATCTATTGACTTATAGAATACACTATCAGCGTCTATACAAATTAGACCATCTACATCACTTGGACAGTTTATAATGGCGTGTGTGTAGGCGTAAACCTTATATGAAAATCTTACACCATCATCTACATATGATGTTACTTTTCTATTCTTATTTCTATCTATGAATTTTTTTAGATCAGGAATCTGATCAAACATATCATCATCTTCGTTATAAACAATTAAATCAAATGGCCAATTATATGTGGCCTGAAACCTATGAGCATATTCTTTAAATAATTTAGTGTTCCAACTAGTGATTGTTTGTATTTTCATAACCAACTTTTGCTATATAATAACTGTCAACAATATCTGATATAGGATTACCTACCTTTTGTGTATCAAATACTTTCTTTAAGTCTGTCTTTGTTTCTTTAGAAAAGAATTCATACATCATATCTTTATCTGCATTACCTTTTCCAGTGGCGCCTTTTTTTACTACACTAGGAACAACAGTGTCATAATCTATCATCATCTGTTGTAATCTATACTTTAGAATACCACAGTTCTCAGCAATTTGAAATACTGCTTGACCCTTTGATCCAAAAGAGTAACCTTCTATGTAAACTAATTGCTGTGTGTGTATAGTATCTTCCATTAGTTCATATACCCAATCGGATATTTGACTAAATCGTCTAATAGGTGTGTCGTATTCTTTATGTTCAAATCCAGTAATATTGTTTGTCATTTTACCAATGTACTTTTTCTTATTGGTTAGGTAATAAAACTTACTGTTCTTAAATACGAAATCTGTTGTGATACAAATGGCTGGACTTGTTAGACTATAATCAATTCCAATTATCGTCTTCGGATTCGTTTGTCCAGATTGTTTCGTCTTCATCATTATTCTGTACTTCCTCTACTTCATGTCCACAAAATGGACAAGTCAATGGTTCAAGGTCTTGTACCTCAATGTCCCATTGTATAGAGTATTTAGTCTCGCAACTAGAACAGGTCTTTTCTCGTTTTTCTATCATTATAATTTAAACTTTTTAAATTGATCTTTTGTAACGTCTTGTTTTATTCCACCAATAACATAACTCTCTATTTCAGTTTCTTGTGGAGCATTCTGTGTACCTCTACTATTCAACCAATGATCAGTCCATGGTAATGGATTTGATTTGGTATCATAAGCAGGAGTTAACCCAATAGCTTTCATTCTTCTATTAGCTGTGTACTCTACAAATTGATGTAATAATTTTTCTGATAACCCTATCAAAGAACCTTTTGAAAATAGATAAGTTGCCCATCTTTTTTCTTCTCCTACTGCGTCATCATACATTTGATATACTTCTTTTTCAGTATCTTTAATCACTTTGTCCATAACCTTATCTCTTTCAATGTCTCTATAATTGTTTATTATTCTTTGTGATACTGCCAAGTGTTGACTTTCGTCTCTTGCGATAAATGAAATAATCTTTGCTGATCCTTCTAATAATTTAAGTTCACCAAAGGCAAAACTACAAGCAAACGATACATAAAATCTTAAACCCTCTAGTATGTTTACTGTAATCAAAGCTTTCCATAATTTTTTCTTTAGTTCATACTCATCAACTTTACTCTTATCTAAATGCCATTTGTGACCTGCAAGTATTAGATCATCATAAAATTGTGTTACAGACTTTGCTCTCTTTTCAATCTTCTCGTCTTTAATGATTGTATCAAATACATCACTAGGATTAGAATACAAGTTCTTTATGATGTATGTATAACTTCTACTATGGATTGTTTCCATAAAGTCCCAAGTTACAATACAGCCTTCTAGTTCTGGTAAAGAACAAAATGGTAAGAATGCTAAACATGGACCACGACCTTGTACACTATCCAACATTGTTTGATACTTTAAGTTAGAAGTAAATATATCTTTTTGTTCTGGTCTCAACTCTTGGTAATCGTTTCTATCTTTTTGTAAAGAAACTTCTTCTGGTCTCCAAAAGTAACCGAGTTGTTGTTGAGTTAATTTATCAAATATAGGATACTTCATAGTGTCGTATCTTTGAACAGCCAAGTCCTCGCCAAAGAACATTGGTTGTTTTAAAAAACTGATATCTTTACTTTTGTTGAATACTGATCTGGCCATAGTGCTTTATTTATTACTTTCTTAAATTGTACAAGAATCACAGTTCTCTGGATCCTCATCATTGTTGATTGGTTCTTCTGGTACATTATCTGTGAAACCAATCGGGTGTGCTGGTTCGTCAATATCTTTCTTAGCGTCATATGTATTTTGATAGTAAGAAGTCTTCCAACCCAATCTATATGTCGTTAATAAGTCTTGTGCCATTGCTGACAATGGTACTTGGTTTTCTTCAAAGTGATCTGGATTGTATGACCAGTTACCACTTATCGCTTGATCAAAATACTTTTGCATTACTGCTACTACATTGATATAACCTTCGTTTGATTTCATATCCCATAGTAAAGTATAGTTACCTTTTAATTTTTTGTAGTCAGGTACCACTTGTTTCAATGGACCTTTCTTACTTTTCTTAATACTTAAATAATCTCTAGGTGGTTCAATGCCGTTAGTAGCATTTGATACCACACTAGAAGATTCTGATGGCATTTGAGCAGAGAGTGTGCTATGTCTTAATCCATGCTCTTTAATTTCTTTCCTTAGAAACTCCCAATCATAAGTTAGATTTCTGGTTACAACCTCGTCTACCTCTTTCTTGTAAGTGTCTATTGGTAAGATACCATCAGAATACTTTGTTCTATTAAAGAATTCACATTGACCTTTTTCTTTAGCCAATTCATTACTTGCCTTTAATAGATAATATTGAAATGCTTCTGTCAGTTTATCAACTTGACGCCAGCCTAATTTTTGTTCGTAAGAATAACCTTTCTTTGCTAGATAGTGAGCAAGACCAATGTAACCTATACCTAAACTTCTTCTAGCCTTTGTAGATATCTCAGCGGCTCTTACAGGATACTTTTGATGATCTATTATCTCGTCTAAACTTCTTACTGCTAGATCGCATAGTTCTTCTAGTTCGTCTCTCTTGTCAATCTTACCAACGTTGATAGCTGATAGAATACATAAAGCAATCTCTCCTTCGCCATCTATGTGTTGTATTGGATCAGTAGGAAGTGTGATCTCTTGGCATAAGTTTGACATTCTAATTAAGTCTTTAAATGATGAGTGAGTATTACAGTGATCTATATTCATTATATAAATTCTACCAGTCTCTGCTCTTTCTTTTAGTATGTCAAAAAATAATTGTTGTGCTCCTACTTTCTTTCTCTTAACACTAATTTTTCTTTCTGCTTTTAAATACAGATCGTCAAACTCTGGTGTTCCCCAAGCTTCATATAGTTCAGGTACTTCGTGTGGTGAGAATAAAGTTATTTCTTCTTCGTTGATAAATCTTTCATAGAATAGTTTTGATAATTGTATAGAGTAATCTAATTTTCTAACTCTGTTATCTTCACTACCTTTGTTGTTTTTTAATACGATTATATCTTCTATCTCTTGGTGCCAAACTGGGAAGTGAACAGTAGCAGAACCGCCTCTAACTCCATTTTGAGTGCAGCACTTAACTGTTGCCTCAAACTTTTTAAGGAAAGGAATAACGCCGGTGTGTTGTACTTCACCTCCTCGTATCCTCGCATTGATACCTCGTATTCTACCAGCATTAATACCAATGCCAGCCCTTTGCGCAACGTACCTTCCAATAGCCATATCACTACTAAAGATACTAGGTAAAGTGTCATCAGTATCAACCAGAACGCAACTAGCATACTGTTTGAGAGGTGTTCTAACACCTGCCATAACCGGAGTTGGAATATTAATTTTAAATTGTGAAATCGCATCGTAATATTTTTTAACATAAGTCATTCTCTTTTCTTTTGGATAATCAGCAAACATTGTAGCACTAATCATCATGTACATAAATTGTGGTGTTTCAAATACTTCGCCATTACTTCTATCTTGTACTAGGTATTTGTCAATCACTTGTCTTAAACCAGCATATGTGAAAGTATAATCTCTCTCGTGGTTTAACCAGTTTTCCATTCTATCAAAATCTTTTCTTTGATACTTTTCTAATATAGTGTGATCATAAACCTTTTTTTCTACAGCTTTATTAACATGATCAAATAAATGTGGGTGGTCCCAAAGTCTACCAAAACATTGTTTTCTTAAACTGTAAAGTAATAGTCTTGCCGCAACATATTGATAGTTTGGATTATCTAATGAAATTAAATCTGCTGCTGATTTGATAAGGATTTGTTGAATATCATTTGTAGTAATGCCATCTGTAAATTGTAAACCAGATTTCATCTCAACCTGAGATGATGATACGGCTGCGATACCTTCGCAAGCATAATCAACCATTTCATGTATCTTCTCAATATTTAATGGTTCTTTGCCACGACTACCACGTTTCACTACGTTAATGTTTTCCACTCGTATCCTCCTATATTTTTTTGAATTCGTTTAATTTAGTTAATGCTGAAAGTTTTGAATAAGTGTTTCTATTTAGAATATCATAAACTTCGGTCTTTGTCAACCCTGCTACTATCATATCGTTAATGTCTTTATGTCGCATATCTTCTGGCCACACGACCAAGTTGTAATCTTTCTCAACTACATCATACATACGTTTTACAATTTCTTTGTTTCTTGGTTCGTTGTCAAATATATATGTAACTTCTTCGTTCTTAATTTTGTTCTTTAGAATTAAATCTGCTCCAGCAGCAGCAAGACAATTATCAACAAAAAGGCTATCAAGTGGGCCTTCTGTGATGAAGATAGGTCTTTGAAAATTAACTCTTTCAAGGCCGTAAACTTTTTGTTTGTTTTCATCTAGTTTTACCGTAAGATACTTTGGTTGTTCATTTCCAAAAGCACGACCTTGAAAAGCAAATAGCTTTCCTGTCGTATCATAAAAAGGTATTACTAACCTAGGGTGATCTTTTTCCCCATAGGTTTTTGGTTTCACTTTATTTACTAAGGCGCCAAACTTATCAGCGAAAAATAACTTATCAAAATGTTCATTAGGTAATTTTCTCTTTAAACAATATTGTCTCGCTGGGTGTTCATCATCTAATTGTTTTATACTTTTCAAGTTGTCAAGTATAGTTCTATCTTCAAACGCAGGTTTGAAATCAAACTGAGGCTTCGGTGTCGCTGGTGCCCCTTTCTTATATCTTTCTAATAGATATTCAGAATACATTTGTGGATCAACAAACTTAATAAAGTTAGATAAGTTTTGACCCATACCACAATTGTGGCACTTGAAGAACATATCGTTTTTTACACGATACAAATATGCTCTTGTTTTAATTTTTGATTTTTTCGAATCGCCACAATGTGGACACCTGAAGTTAAACAGATAATCATTCTTCTGTTTGAACCCTGGTAAACGACTCTTTAAATTAGAGATATACTTTAAATCTATATAACTTGACATAACACTCAAACATAATATCACAAAACATTAAAAATGTCAACCCTAATTTGAGGCCATCATATGTACTATTGGCATAAAGTTCTTTGATAATATCCACCCTATGACAATCGCCCCACCTATGATAATCCATCTATATTTTTCTAATACACCAACTCTAGCGCCTATATCGTTCTTTAATGACTTAATTTCAATGAGTAATCTCTTTTCACTCAATTCCACGTCTTTCTTTAACTCTCTATAAACATCACCTATTTCTGACGCCCTATCTTTTAGTTTGTCGAATATAACTTCATCTACTTTTTCTTGTCTAGCAATTTTTTCTTGGTGAACAGCAAGCATAGATTTTATAGAAGTAGAGACATCTGTAAGTTTATCAATAGCAGCGTCTATTCTACCATTAATAGCATTGACATTTTCTATGTCTTTCCTTAAAGATTCTATGTCTATTTTAATCTCTGTTGTATCTGGCATATCTTTGTCTTCTATCTCTTACGAGACGGTTTATAGAGTTTAAATTACCCAATGGGTCATATGCATAAATGCACTAATTAATATATTAACTCTATTATATTTATTTTTTTATGAAAGTCAAGTCTATTACGAAGCTTGTTGGTATCGTTTCATA
>CESI01082994.1_pt1 | contig 11213 bp, 10 predicted proteins | sample 356301 | NCBI WGS metagenome assembly CESI01 (sample SAMEA2621423, study PRJEB7988) | marine metagenome | biome: marine biome (ENVO:00000447); feature: deep chlorophyll maximum layer (ENVO:xxxxxxxx); material: "saline water (ENVO:00002010), including plankton (ENVO:xxxxxxxx)" | depth 40 m | reverse complement strand
AGCTGCATGGCCAGAACTTTACCAGCAAAATACTTCCAATCATCTACTTTGTTAGACCTAACTCCAAGATAGCCTAAAGATTTAATCGGCATTTAGTTTACCTTCTCTGAACTAGGTTCAAACTACTCAGCGAAGAATGTTCTGAGAACCACTTCTCCACTTAACGTCCATCAGGCGGACAACTCTTGCTGTTTGTTGGCGAGGCTGGGTGTAAAGTCCCTGCTCCATGGTATCGTATCATTTGCGCCCAGGCGTCCCATCAAAGTGTTTTTTGAGAGTGGTCCAACAGTCTACATAGTTTTCTTGCAACGGGGCCTCGTTGACTGCAAAATGTGTAAGATGCTGTGGAAAGCGCGTTTCAAACATAAAGGACATCGTGTTTTTCAGCTTCTCGGCTTTCAGGTCGCGATTTGATGCGCCTTCAAAGGCATCTCGATCTGGCCCGTGCGGCAGCATCATATTATGCAGGCTTATTCCGCCGGGCACAAAACCCTCTGGCTTGGCATCATAAACGCCGTAAATGTTGCCCATAAGCTCTGACATGATGTTTTTGTGATACCATGGTGGGCGGAAGGTATCTTCAGCAACCATCCAACGCTCGCGAAACAGAACAAAATCAATATTAGCAGTTCCCGGGCTGCCTGATGGTGCGGTTAGAACGGTAAAGATTGAGGGATCTGGATGGTCAAACAACACAGCACCCACGGGGCAATAGGTGCGCAGATCATATTTATAAGGAGCGTAGTTTCCGTGCCATGCGACCACATCCAATGGGCTTTGGGCAATCTCCGTCACATAAAATTGCCCGCACCATTTGATCGTTACGGTTGAAGGGACCTCGTGATCTTCAAATGCTGCGATTGGCGCTTTGAAATCCCGTGGATTTGCAAGGCAATTCGCTCCAATAGGGCCGCGGGCGGGCAGCTCGAACTTCTCGCCGTAGTTTTCGCACACAAAACCTCGCGCTGGTCCGTCAATCAATTCAACGCGGTAAACAAGGCCGCGCGGTATGACGGCAATCTCCTTGGGTTCTAGATCAATAATCCCCAGTTCGGTATAAAATCGTATCCGGCCTTGTTGGGGGACCACCAACAGTTCGCTGTCGGCAGAATAAAAATAATCGTCCACCATGCTTTCTGTCACGAGATAGACATGTGTTGCCATGCCTATCTGTGTGTTTACGTCACCTGCCGTTGTAATCGTGCGCATGCCAGTTACCCAGGTCAGCGGCATGTCTGACACCTCGATCGGGCCCCAGCGATATTGGCCCAAACTGATTACATCGTGATTGATGCAGGGCGCAGTTTTCCAATGGGGCATTTCGATCTTAGCATATCGAGTTGAATGTTTAACTGATGGGCGAATGCGGTAACACCATGTGCGTTCTGGCGGATGTTTCGTAAATGCGGTCCCGGACAATTGTTCTGCATAGAGGCCATAGTCACATTTTTGTGGGCTGTTGCGACCTTGAGGCAAAGCCCCTTCAAGGGCTTCCGTCTCATGATCGTTGCCAAAACCGGACATATATCCAGGGGCAATACTATTAGTGGTGATTTGTTGCACGATTTTGCGGGTTTCACGGGTCGTCATAATGGGTCTCCAAGGCTAGAAGGGGCCTGTACAGTCTATACACGATAGGCCGGTAGTGGTGTGCGATTTTGTAAAACAATCATACGGTTTAATATAATATTTATCTTATCTGCTTTAATCTGTGCAGATTTTGGCCTGTTGTAAATGTTTTCTATTTTAAGCGGATCCGCATGCAAGGTCCGAACTCTTGCTTGAGCTCTGTCAGACAAAACTACCTGAAACGGGCAGGGTGATTTTGCAACCCTGCCGAATGACAAAACACCCTGCATCTCACTACTTTAAACCTTGCCCGGGGTCACTGCACATTCTTGTGTAGGCCCGTGGACCGGGAACCAAGAGCCAGGGCACTATCGCCCATACAGCACGCACCCGCGTCCTGCCTCCAGCGTTGCCAGAGCTGAGTTGGTGTTGGATGGTTTTGCTTGGGCTAAAGCCAAACGGCAGGGGTTATTGTGCCTAATCCATGCAGTTGAGCCGCAGGACCCAGCAGGACCCCGGATCACGGGATAATGGGCCCCACGCCTTGGACATCGGGCCTTAAGTGATGGGGGCGCAAATTTGTTTGGTGGATAGTTTTGTTTGGTAACTGCATCTTTATTCACATACCAATTTCAAGCTGAACCGTGCCGCTGCTCTCACCGAGTGGCGGCAATTATTGAGCGCATAGATTTAGGCGGTGCCAGCAATCTGATGCTGGTTCTCTTTTGTCTGACAGCACCCTATTAATCATTATTTTGCAGCGGGTGCCTTCATCGTCACAGAGACGCTACCAATTCCCTCAATTACCACTTCAACAGCCATGCCTGCCTTTATTGGACGGACCCCCAAGGAGGTACCGCAAGCGATCAAATCACCAGGGTTAAGCGTCATATCTTGTGACAAGCAGCTTATAATTTCAGCCGGTGACAGGATCATATCTGACGTGAAATATGATTGGCGCTCCCTTCCGTTCACTAACGTTTTTACTGTCAACTCCTGCCAATTCAATGTGGTTTCGATGACGGGGCCGACCACACCAAAGCCATCAAAACTCTTGGCTCGGGTCCATTGTGGAAAAGAGGGGTCTGCATGCAGTACGTCGAGTGAAGTAATGTCGTTGACGCAGGTATAGCCAAAGATAGCCTTCTCGGCCTTCTCGGCCGTGACCTCCTTGCAGGTTTTGCCAATCACTATACCAAGCTCCCCCTCGAAAATTACACGACCGGCGGAAATCGGCAATTCAACATCAGCGTTTTGGCCAGATAATGAGCTGTCAGATTTCAAGAAATATAATGGGTGAGTAGGGTGTTCCATGCCACCCTTTTCTGCGGCAGCTTTGTAATTGTTCCAGAGCCCAATGAATTTTCCTGGCCGTATCGGAGCGAGCAGGTTTACCTCGGATATAGGCACAGATGCGCCCACGGAGATTTCTGATCCGAGTCCTACACGCGGATGAAACTCCTGATTGTCTATTACCCCGATGATTTCTGAACCATCTGCTATGTGACCTCTGCCCCACTTCATTTCATAGGTCCCTTATGTGTTAAGAAAATAATCGTCTGGCTATTTAATATGACGCGTTCGCTATTTTAATGCGCCTTTAGTCAAACGGTTTATAACCCTGCGGTACGTGCCCTTAGTCTGATAAGTGCCAGTACCGTATCAATAGTGGGCGTGGGTGTTTTAGTCAGGTGCCCAAGTTCTTGCACCGACCCAATAAGTGCGTCAATTTCCATGGGTCGTCCCGCGTCTAAGTCTTGCAGCATAGAGGTGCGGTGCGAGCCAACAGCTGCCCCGCCATCAATACGTCGCTCAACGTCGATTGGGAACTTTACCCCAAGCTTCTCAGCGATTTCTTGCGCCTCAAGCATCATACCTTTTGCCACGGCCCGCGTGCCACTGTCGGTACACAAAACATCTAATGGCGCCTGCGTAAGGGCTGAGATTGGGTTGAACGATAAGTTGCCCCAGAGCTTTACCCAAATTTCATCACGCAGCCGCGGCCGGACTGGGGCCTTGAGGCCTGCAGCTGAGAGCGCCTGTGACAGGGCTACCGCCCGTTTGGATTTGCTGCCGTCAGGTTCGCCAAGCGAAAAGCGATTTCCCTCGATATGTTTAATTGTACCTGGCTTAGAGACTTCGGCTGCCGGATAGACGACACAGCCGAGCACTCGATCTGGCCCGAAGCCGTCCCACTGCGTGTTATCTGGATCTACGCTCTCCAAGCGAGTGCCCTCGAGGTCTGTCCCAATTTTATGAAAATACCACCACGGCACACCGTTTACGCCACTCACAATCGTTGTATTTCTCCCAATAAGTGATTGCATCTTAGGCACTACTGCGGGGACTGAATGTGCCTTGAGTGTGACTATTACATAGTCTTGGGGTCCGAGGTCGGCGGGGTTTTCGCTAGCATTAATTTTCACATTGACAGGATCTCGGTCGGCTTCAGCCAAGGTGAGACCCTTATCTTTAATAGCAGCCAAATGTGGCCCGCGGGCCACAAGACTGACCTCGGCGCCCGCCTGTGCCAGTTTGGCACCCATATAGCCGCCGATGGCCCCAGCCCCAAAAATACAAATTTTCATATTGTTTAGGCCTTTTTCACTAAGCCCAGCTTTTCAGCCAGACCAATCCGTTGCATTTTGCCAGTGGCACCTTTAGGAATTTCTTCCATGAAGATGATTTTACGTGGGACTTTGAAATCTGCAATATGTTCGGCGACAAAGCTACGGATATCATGTTCCGTTGCCGTAGCACCAAACTTAAGCACGACTGCTGCCGCCACGTCCTCGCCCAGTTTAGCATGGGGCAGCGCAAAAGTTACAACCTGTGCTACATCCGGGTGATCGAGCAAGATGCCGTCCACTTCAAGCGGGCTAATTTTCTCGCCTCCACGATTGATGATCTCTTTGAGGCGGCCCGTGAGATGCAGGTAGCCATCCACATCAAATACTCCTTGATCGCCAGTTCGAAACCAGCGCTTGCCATAGGCTTCAAAGAAGTTATTTTCATTGGCCTCGGGGTTGCTTTCATAGCCTGGTGTGACGTTGGGACCAGAAATAACCACTTCACCGGTACCCTCGATTAAATGATTTTCAGCCTCATGCGCGATTCTCATTTCAGGGCCGGCTGGGATTCCAACTGCACCCGGTTTCTGCCCGCCTATTTCCAGCGGGTTGCATGCCATTTGGTGAGCCGCTTCTGTCATGCCATAGGCTTCAATAACTGGTACTTGGAAGGTTTCGTTCAGCGCGCGCATGACTTGGGCAGGCAGTGAGGCAGAGGAGGAGCGCAAAAAGCGCAGTGGGATGTTGGCGATTACTTCTGCATTGCGGTCTGCGCGCGTAAGGATGGCTTGATGCATTGTTGGTACGGCTGTGTACCAGGTCGGTTGAGCCTCTTTCATCCAGTTGAAAAACTTTAGGGCGTCAAAGCCTGGGGCACACCAGATCAAAGCGCCAGAGGCAAGCGAGGCCGCAGTGGCTGCAATCAATCCGTGAATGTGAAAGAGTGGCATTACGTTCATGCAGCGGTCTGATTGGGTCAGGTTCAGAGATGTGCGGATGTGCTGCGCTGATGCTGCGACATTCGAGTGCAAAAGTGGCACAATCTTGGGCCGGGAGGTGGTACCGGAGGTATGCAGGATCAGAGCTACGTCATCGGCTGATGGCGCCCTGTTGGCGCTGGTGGCAGAAGAGTCACCGGACAGGTTGAAGTAGCCTGCGGCAGCACCATCGGGTATGGATAGTCGAATGATATTCATGCCAAGTTTTGTGGCTGCTGCATATGCAGGCCCGTTATCGCCATCACGCAGGATCAGAGCTTTGGCGGAGAGGTCTTCCAGATAAAAAATATATTCTTCTTCCTTATAGGCCGGGTTAAGCGGGGCGGTTGTTGCGGCTTGGGCGACGGTGATAAAGGCTGAGGCCATTTCTGGCCCATTCGGCAAGACAATGGCCACGCGGCCCGCAGCATCAATCCCCATCTCGTTCAAGGCCTCTGCAACCTCTCGCGTCAGATTTCGCAGGCCCTCATAGGTAAGACAATCTCGGCCGGGCGCGCCTATTGCTGGGAGGTTGCCTGAATGGCTTGCGATGAGCGCTTTCAGAGTGGTTTCCATTGCAGATTTCCTTTTCGCTTTATGCCATTGTTCTGGTTGCCGTCAATGAAGTGGCTAAGTGATAGTTTGACCCTAGTGTTTTATTCAATTTCCGCTAGGCGATATGCAGTTGCTTTATTCTAATACCTATTGCACGGCCCCAGGCTGATGCGAGCCCATTTGACCTGATCGAAGCGGGCCGGGCCTGAGCGCTGCATCTACGTTACGTTGACTTTTAAAGCTCCCAGCCCATCGATGGTCAGAACCATGACGTCGCCTTTTTCAACAGCGGCCACGCCAGCAGGCGTTCCGGACATAATGACGTCGCCCGCTGCGATTTCAAAATATTTTGACAGATATGAGATCATTTCAGATACTTTCCAAATCATCTGATTAAGGTCGGCCTCTTGCCGCACCGCGCCGTTAACAGTCAGCATCATCGCGCCCCTATCTGGATGGCCAACCGCGGACACGGGGTGAAGCGGACCGCAGGGCGCGGATCTTTCAAAGGCTTTGCCAATTTCCCATGGACGACCCATTTTCTTCTGTATGCCTTGAAGGTCACGCCGGGTCATGTCTAGGGATAAACCGTAACCAAAAACGTGATCGAGGGCATCATTCAGTAATATGTCGGTACCCTCAGACTTCAGGGCGACAAGCATTTCCGCTTCATGATGCACATCGCTGGACTCAGCTGGGTAGGGAAATTCCCCTGTTACATCGAGATTGTTTGGGTTTTTTTGGAAGAAGAATGGATCTTCTTTATCGGGGTCGTGGCCCATTTCGATGGCGTGGGCCGCATAGTTGCGGCCGATGCAGTAGACGCGACGGACTGGGAACATTGCGTCTGTTCCTGTTACTGGAAGTGCAGTAACCGCTGGCGTTTCGAATACGAATTTTGTCATGCATGTCTCCATAATTTAAAATTGTTCAGACTCACCATACACAGTGATAACTTGGAGATCAATCACAACCAATAATGAGTTGTTAGATTTTTTTATAAAAATAATGGATTGATCGGCTATTTTTCTATTGAATTGTAAAATTGATCAGTGTTATCGTATCAATATGAATAAATTGGTTGATCAATATTCTGAGATTGGGGACGAAAGTGAATCGCTGAAACCCAAGGCTCAAAAAAATGGAAGCGCTGCTGTGCGTGCGCTCATAGCTGATGGGCCATATGGCCCTGGTGATCGATTGCCTTCAGAGCGTGAGTTGATTGTTGGTCTGGGTCTGAGCCGAAGTGCACTTCGTAAGGCTTTAGATGTCCTAGAGTTTGAAGGCGTCATCTGGCGGCATGTAGGTAAGGGCACCTTTGTTGCGCGTCAGGATGGTTCCGTCAAAATAAGTGTCATTGATGATATCAGCCATCAAATGACACCGGTTCGTATGGTTCAGGCGAGGCTTTGTGTTGAGCCAGCCTTGGCTAGGGAGGCGGCCATTCATGCCTCAAGTAGTGCGATTGACCGAATGAAAGGGGCTATTTTTGCTTCCCGCGCTGCTACGACTTGGTTGGAATACGAAACACAAGACGACCTTTTCCACCGCGCAGTTGCGGAGGCTTCGGATAACATCCTGCTTTTGACATTGTTTGATCAGTTCAACGCAGTGAGGCGAGTAGTGGCTGGAGATGCGGTTGTACGCGAGACTTCCCGCCCAACAGAAACCCACCGGAGTTTTGCAGAACATGATCGGATCTTGGACTCGATTGAACGGCGCGATCAGCATGCGGCTCATAGTGAAATGAAAAAGCATATTGGATCGGTTTCAGGCCGACTGTTTGGGGAATTATAATTATAAAAACTAAGATCCGATGGCGGCAGGAGCAGGCAAGTTCGGACCATAATCGTAACTAAAACCATGGAGAAGAAGACACGAAAAATTTTTTTAAAATTGCGCTAAAATCTGTGATTGCAATTCCATTGGCGATCGGGATTACTGTTGGTGCCGCCCAGGCGGAGAGAATTCGTATAGCATTGGCCGAGACGCCATCTGATGAATTGGCAGCATTTTTTGTTGCACTTGATCGTGCCAAAGCCAATGGGCTAGATTATGAGTGGACAGCCTTTTCTGATGAAGAACTAGCTATTCAGGCGGTGCTGAGCGGTCAAATGGACATCGGCTTTGGCACTCCCTACGCCGCAATGCAACGCTCGCGGGCACCACTTCGGATCATTTTTCAACTTTCAAAGTTAAAATTCTTTCCGGTGACGACTTCCGCCTACTCGTCTCTGAAAGATATGGATGGAGAGCCTATTCTTTTGCATTCACGTGGTGGAGGTACCGATTCGATAGCCAATGTGATTGAAAACCGCGTTGGTATTAAGTTCGGTGATCGGTCATACGTCTCTGGCTCTTCGAACCGAGTGGCAGCGCTTTTGGGGGGGCGTGCAGATGCAACAATTATTGATTTGTCGAATAAAAATAAGTTGATGCGAAGTGAGGCGGCTGGGAATTTCAATGTCTTGGAGATGTTTGATGTGGATGCCAGCGATGAGGCTTTATTTGGAAATCTAGACTGGATCAAAGAAAATGAAAAAGATGTTGCTATCTTTGTAAACGCACTTGTTAGCACCTGGCAGGACATGCACGATGATCCAACAATCATCCGCAGAGAAACCAATCCAGATGGACCTATCGGGCAGCTGCCTGATGAGATTTTAGCTGAGCTTGACGGTTTTTACGCTGACGCAGTGGCTGGAGGTTTGTATGATCCTAACGGTGGTGGCAGGAAAGCTGCCAAGGCAGATATGGAATGGTACTCATCTGCGGGCCAGCTAACTGGTAGTCCAGAGTCTCTAAACATCGAAGACTTCTGGTATCTTGCCCCGCTTGACGAGGCGATGAAGTAGTAAAAAACTTGGCCGCTGCATCCATTCGCTGCGGCGGCTATTTCTCTTCAACGAAAGATCCATCTGAATGATTAAACGTGCAAATATTCTGAAGGTCGTTTCTGCTGTTGTCCTTTGCAGTGCTTGGGAGATCGCGGGCCGAATACCGGTCAGTTATGCCTTTCCTACTTTTATTGACTCGATGGGGTCATTTTTTGAAATGATTGGAAATGGTATGATGTTTGATGCCTATAAAGAGACACTACAGCCATTGGTTATCGGGGTGTTGATATCAGCGGTTCTGGGCATCGGCCTGGGCCTTTGGATCGGGCTCAACAATTTCTTTGACTGGCTTTTTTCTCCGATATTTATCGTGATGCAAGCAGCGCCTTTGGCGGCCCTGATTCCGCTTTTGGTGCTCGCATATGGCATCGGTTTGACGTCGAAGGTTATGGTTGTTTGCATTATGGCGATGCCGGTAATTGTACTAAATACAAGTGCGGCAGTTCGAAACACGCCGGAATCATTCAAAGAGATGGGGAAATCTTTTCTTGCATCACGCGCATCGATCTTACTGCGTATTGTTATACCCGCGGCATCGCCAGTTATTTTTGCAGGCCTGCGTCTCGGTGTGTCTGCTGGATTTATCGGAGCGATCCTTGCGGAGCTTAAGATAACTCCAACGGGTGTGGGTGATATTATTAGCTACAGTCGCTCTATTGCAGATTATCCCAGCATGTATGCGGCAATTTTCTCAATTATTCTTCTTGCGGTGCTGTTCTTGAATGTCATCGAGAAGCTTGAAACCGTTTTATTTAAAGGAAATCAACGTGGCTATGTCTCAGACTAATGATAACAAAGTAAAGGTCGAAGTGGCTGAGATTGGCTCCGCTGTTTCTGTTCAAAATGTCTCAAAGAACTATGGCGATGTTGAAGCTTTGCGTGACATGTCTTTGGAATTTCCACGCGGCCAATTAACCTCTCTTTTGGGGCCGTCTGGCTGTGGGAAGACAACTCTTCTTAAAATCATCGCAGGTCTTTTAGAGCCAACCTCTGGACATGTCAGAGTGAACGGAAAAAATGTGTCTGGTCCGGGACCTGATCGTGCTTTTGTTTTTCAGGATTTTGCCTTGTTACCTTGGGCTACAGTTCTCAAAAACGTAGCCTTTGGTTTAGAAATGCGTGGCGTAGCTACCTCTGAAAGAGAGGCAATCGCAGAAAAATACATAAAAAGTGTTGGGCTTGCTGGGTTTGAAAATAGCCACCCGCATGAGTTATCAGGTGGTATGCGTCAACGTGTAGGTCTTGCGCGCGCCTTATCCGTTGATGCGGATGTGCTGCTTATGGACGAGCCGTTTTCTGCAGTTGATGAGCAAACACGTCGTAAATTTCAAGAAGACTTGCTCAGTCTGGTACAGGATGAAAATAAAACATTTATTTTTGTGACCCACTCCATTGAAGAAGCAGTTTATGTTTCGGATCAAATTGCTATTTTATTGCCACGGCCAAGCCGTGTTTCGGAAATCATTCGCCCATCAAGCTTTCGCAATAAAGGTGTGAATAATATTCGCCGCGATTCTGAATATTTGGATATTGTAGATAATATATGGTCCTCGCTGCGGACTTATGTCGAATAGGAGTTAAAGAGTATGTATGTATTTGGGTACCGGCTTCCAGGCATGTCGTCGTTGGTGATTTGGGGAATGCTGTGGGAGGTTATTGGGCGTGCTGACATTACTTTTTTTGTCCCACCACTGAGTGAAGTCATAACCATATTGTTTTCTATAATTGGTACGCCTGCCTTTAAAAAAGCATTGGCTGAAACGGCTTATGCTTTTTCATGCGGTGTGTTCTTCGCCGTGACCATTGGGATCGTTGTTGGTATTCTTATGGGGAAAAATCGGCTCTTAGATGAAATATTGTTGCCATGGGTAAATGTGTTTCTCAGCGCTCCGCTGACTGCGCTCGTACCTGTACTTATGGTTCTATTTGGCTTCGGGATGAAGTCGATAATCATCACGACGGCTTTGTTCGCGGTTTGGATAATAATTTTAAATTCCAGAGCTGGTGTAAAGCAGATCAACCGCTCTTTAGTTGAAATGGCAAATAGCTTTGGTGCGTCACCTATGGATGCTTTTTTCAAAATTTACTTTTGGGCCGCTTTGCCCGAAATTTTGGGTGGTGTGCGCATTGGTATTATTAGGGCTGTTAAAGGTGTGATAATTGGCCAGCTCTTGATCTCAATCGTCGGTTTTGGTGCCCTGTTTGAACTTTACTCGGCCAATTTCTTGATGGGTCATTTCTGGGCTGTATTAATTGTTTTATTTGGCTTGGCCTTTTCAATATCAGAGTTTTTAGCGTATTTGGAGCGAAAGGTGGCTTATTATGCAGCAAAAAGATAGGAACTTCTAAATGGTCCGGTTCTGTCAGATAAAATTTGTTTGAAGCGGGTAAGATCTCTGATGATGTGCGCAATGAGTTTGTGCTTATCTCAGATGTGACGGGGCTTTCCTCCTTGGTCGATATGATCGGTTCACAGCATGCGGGAACCTCCTCGAGGGCACTGTCAGACAAAACTACTTGAGATCAGACGAGCGACTTCATAGCGTCTTTGGATGACCAAACACTCTCCATTCCGCTACTTCAAAACCAGCCCTGAAATCATCCGACTTGCAGTAATGCTGTACGTTCGATTTCCGCTTTCGCTC
>CESI01148240.1_pt1 | contig 11298 bp, 11 predicted proteins | sample 356301 | NCBI WGS metagenome assembly CESI01 (sample SAMEA2621423, study PRJEB7988) | marine metagenome | biome: marine biome (ENVO:00000447); feature: deep chlorophyll maximum layer (ENVO:xxxxxxxx); material: "saline water (ENVO:00002010), including plankton (ENVO:xxxxxxxx)" | depth 40 m | reverse complement strand
TACAAGAACTTTGTCATGTAATGGTCTTAATTTCATTTATTTCTCCACTAAAATAATTTTGTCGAATTTTAAGCTAGTTTGTGTAACTTAGACACTAGTTATGGACTAAAATTGATAAATCAATACCTAGAATTGTCTTTTTTCAAAGAAAACAGCACTGATGCTATAAAAATACCACTAAAGTTAGCTACAAGATCGGCAATCTCGAAATATCTATAAGGGTGGTAAAAATGAATTATTTCAATTAAGAGCCCGAAACTAAATATAAAAATTAGTAGCATTAAATTAGATAATGAAAATCTGCATATCAGTCCGATTAAAGAAAGGTATAGAAATATTAAAAAATGAATAAATTTATCAGTAATAAAGCTTAACGCAGCTATGTTCGGAATATCTGAAGCTGAAACAATACTAAAAAACATCACTATGATTAAGGATATCGCAAATATGAATCGGAATAATCTATTCATGTTTGATGAAGAAATTTTTATTAATCATGATAAATGCAATTGAGGGTATCGTTAATAAGGAAGTAGCTATATAGAAATACATCCAACCAAACTCGAGACTTGAAAAACTCTGAAAGTAGCTTGCCATAACTCCTGAAAAACCACTAAATATTTTTCCAGGGAGCATCATAAAAGATGTTAGTAAAGCATATTGAACAGCCGTATATTTTTTTGATACTAAGCTTGTTAAGAAAGTAATATTTACAGTTCCAACAACTCCAGCTGCAATACTATCAAGACCAACTATGGTACTTAATTTAAGCGGAATGTTGACCAAACCGTACTGAAAAAATACCTCATTGGTAATTGCTACATATGAAAAGCAAAGATTGGTAAGCATTACCAAAAAAGCTCCGGTTAGTAATGAGTAATACAGGCCAACTCTTTTGATAAGAATTCCTCCAATAAAAATACCAACTATTGAGGCTATTAAAGCAACAATTTTAACAACACTTCCTATTTGGGTGAGTGTGTATCCCATATCTAAATAAAATGGATTTGCCATGGGACCCATAACTATGTCTGTTAATCGATAAGTTGCAACTATTAATAAAAGTATAGAAGCTAGATAAAAACCATATCTAGTGCCAAAATCTCTTATAGGCTCGATAAAAGAATCTATAAAATTTAACTTTTCTAAATCATTATTAACAATTTCTTTTTTTGAAATAAGAACACCAATAAAACCAAACAGCATTAATAGAGCCATTACTTCATAAGTTTTAGACCACCCATAACTATCTGCAAGAATTAATGCCAGCGAAGTTGCTACTAATATTGCTAGCCTATAACCAAATTGATATGCAGCTGCTAAGTTTCCTTGATCCTCTATTTCAGCATACTCAATCCTAAATGCATCTATGGCTATATCCTGAATAGAGCCAGAAAAAGCTATAAAAAAAGCAAATAATATAAACATAGAGATATTATTTTTAGGATCTATCGATGAGAGAGCCAATAAGGATAAAACTATTATTAGTTGAGCAATGATTATCCAGCTTTTTCTTTTTCCATATTTAGCTAAAAAGGGAATTGAAAACCTGTCTACAAAAGGAGCCCATAAAAATTTTAGTGAGTAAGTTAAAGATATCCATGCAAAGAAACCAATGGTAGAAAGACTAATATCAAGATCTCTCAGCCAAGCAGTTAGGGTAGAAAAAATTAAAATGTAGGGCAATCCTGAAGCGAATCCAAAGGATCCCATAACAAACATTTTTCTAAAATTAAACATTATCTAAGTAACCATCCCAATCGAATAGAATTCCAGGATCTTTTTTTCTTCCAGGGGCAATGTCTGAATGCCCTTTTATCCTGTCTTTAGTTATTAAATCATATTCTTTCATTATTAACGAAGTCAGTTTTTTAAGGCTATTGTATTGGTCATCTGTAAATACATCACAATCCGATCCCTCTAGCTCTATTCCAATAGAGTAATCGTTACAGTCTTCAACTCCCATAAAAGAAGAAACCCCTGCATGCCATGCTCTTTTATTAAAAGGAACGAATTGTATTATTTCTCCATCCCTTTTAATAAGAATATGTGCAGAAACCTTTAAATCTTCAATTTCTTTATAAAATTCATGTGAATTGAAATCAAGTTCATTTAAAAAAAACTTTTCGATGTGCCCTGTTTCGTATTGATTGGGCGGGAGGCTTATAGAGTGGATAACAAGTAAGCTTATTACTTCTTGCTCTGGTCTTTCATTGAAATTTGGTGATTCTAAAAATTTTATATCTTGAAAAATATGATTTTTTATTTCCATTTATCTTAATTTAGGAGGTAACTTGAAATAAATATTTTCCTCATCAACGCCATGTTCAATAATACTTGCTCCCGTATGATCTTTAACAGCTAAGGCTATTTCTTGAACTCTTGATTCGGGAGCTGATGCACCTGCAGTAATAGCTATTCTTTGTCGCCCTTCTAAATCTGATAGATCAAGGTCTTCAAAACCATCAATTAAAACAGACCTACATCCACATTTCTCACTAAGTTCTTGTAATCTATTTGAGTTAGAGCTATTACTAGATCCAACGACTATCATGAAGTCTGATTCCAAGGCTAATTGCTTTACAGCATCTTGTCTATTTTGAGTTGCATAACAAATATCATCTTTTTTTGGGATGTTGATATTTGGAAATCTTTGTTTTAAGACTTCAATGATTGTCTTTGTATCATCAACACTCAAGGTTGTCTGAGTGACTATTGCCAGTTTATCTGGCTTATCTATATTAATATTTTTTGCTTCTTCTTCGTCTTGAACTAGATAAATATTGCTTTTTTCTTTATTGATATGTCTGCCCATTGTTCCTTCAACCTCAGGGTGGCCTTCATGACCAATAAGAATGATATCTTTTTCAGCTCTAGCATGTCTCATTACTTCCATGTGAACTTTAGTAACAAGGGGGCACGTGGCATCAAAGTATTGCAGATTTCTTAAATTTGTTGCTTGCTCGACCTCATCTGATACACCGTGAGCGCTAAAAATTACCAGTGAATCATCAGGAATCTCATCAATCTCCTCTACAAAGATTGCACCTCTACTCTTTAGGTCCTCTACAACAAATTTGTTATGAACTACCTCATGTTTTACATAAACTGGACTGCCATAAATCTCAAGAGCCTTATTTACTATATCTATAGCTCTGTCAACTCCAGCGCAGAAGCCTCTAGGGTTGGCTAATTTTATTTCTCTATTTTCTTTAAGCATGATCTTTTTTAAATATTTCTAAGTATATAATTAAAAGTGCTCCTAGACTTATGGAAGCATCTGCAAAATTAAAAATAAAAAAAGAGAAATTATTTATTTTTAGGTGAAGGAAATCAGTGACATAGCCATCAGGTAACCTATCTACTATATTTCCAAGAGCACCTCCTGCAATAAAAGTGAGAGACATCTTTTTTAAATAGTCTTTTTCTTCTTTAAGGAGAACCAGAATGTAAATAACTATGGCTATTCCTATAAACATAAGAAGATTTGAAAAAAACTTTTCTCCAAAGTCTAAAAAACCAAAAGCTATCCCAGAATTATAAATAAGCAAAAGATCTACAAATGGAATGAAATCTTTAGATACGCCATGAGAAAGATTACTTAGTGCGAATTGTTTGGTAAGAATATCTAAAAATAGTAAAATCAGAATATAAAAATAGAATTTATCTGGTTTTAAAATATTTAGAAAACTTGAAACTTTAAACAAAGGATCTTGTCTCCCCTTCAAAATCTATATTTTGCTCACATCTAGAGCATACTTCAGGATGTTTGGAACTAGCACCAACTGAATCATCTCTATGCCAGCATCTTATGCATTTATCATTCTCTGATAATTCTATTGAAATCGATAGATCTTTTCCTTCTTTTACTGAAGCATCTGATGATATAAAAACAAAATGAAGCTCTGACCCTAATTTATCTAATATTATTTTATCTTCATTATTAGCGTGAATGATAACTTCTGAATCCAAAGATCCCTTGATCTTATCTTCATTGCGCAACTTCTCTATTGATTGATTGACTAAGTCTTTTATTTCAAAAATTCTTTGCCAGTCCGAAGATGAGATTGATGACGTTTGATTAGTCTTAGTTTCTAAATGTTCTGTTAAAAATATTGATTCTTCTTGTTTTTTTAATGATGGGTGTGTTTGCCATATCTCTTCAGCTGTGAAGGATAGAATTGGTGCAATAAGCCTAACTAAGGTATTTAATACAAAGTCTAAGCTCGTTTGGCATGATCGTCGTGCAGTTGAATCATTTTTACAGGTATATAGCCTATCTTTAACTATATCGAGATACATTCCTCCAAGCTCATTAACACAAAAGTTATGAATTTTTTGTGCTGCATTATGATATGAGTATGTCTCATAAGAATGAAGAACATCTTTTTGTAATTGCAGTGTTTGATTGATAATCCATTTATCTAATTCTATTTGATTGTTGAAACTTACTTTATTATCTTCACTGAAATCACTAAGATTTCCTAATATAAATCTGAAGGTATTTCTAATTCTTCTGTATTGATCAGAAACTCTTTTCAGTATTTCGTCAGAAGCTACCATTTCACTTCTAAAGTCGGCAGATGCTACCCAAAGTCTTAAAATATCCGCGCCTAGACTATCCCATACTTTTTGAGGAGACACTACATTGCCAAGAGATTTAGATTGTTTTCTTCCATTTTCATCAACAACAAATCCATGAGTAAGAACTGCTTTATAAGGAGCTTTTCCATTCATAGCAATACTTGTAAGAAGTGATGATTGAAACCATCCTCTGTGCTGATCTGAGCCTTCAAGATAAAGATCAGCAACAACTCCTTTATTAAATCTTTGTTCGGAAACAGCAAAATGCGTAATTCCTGAATCAAACCAAACATCAAGTGAATCTAAAACTTTTATATAAGAATCTGCGTCATCTATAAAATCTTCAAGAGCTAACGAATCCCAACAAGATATTCCATCTTTCTCTATAGCGTCAGCAAATTTTTTAAAGAGCTCATTCTGGTTGGGATGTATTTCTCCAGTTTCTTTGTTTACAACAAGTGTTATTGGAACACCCCAATTTCTTTGTCTAGAAATGCACCAGTCTGGTCGATCTTTTAACATACCTTCAATTCTTTGAAGGCCCCATGAGGGCTCCCATGAAACACTTTCAATACTATTAAGGGCTTCAGCTAATAACCCTTCTTTATGCATAGATATAAACCATTGAGCTGTTGAGGTAAAAATTAATGGAGATTTATGTCTCCAGCAATGGGGGTATGAATGTTTATAGTCTTCACAATTGATTAAGGCATTACTCTCAGTTAATTTTTCTATAACCAAAGGATCAGCTTTGAATGCTGGCATGCCTGCAATAAAATCAAACTCTTCTTTGAAAAGTCCTTTACTATTAAGTGCTTTAAAGGTTTCAACATTATATTTTTTACATATAAAATAATCATCTAATCCATGAGCGGGTGCCGTGTGAACACATCCTGTACCAGCTTCTGTGGTTACATGATCGGCCTGCAAGAGCACAGAAGGTCTATCTATAAAAGGATGATGAAGTGAAATATCTTTTAAGTTTGCTCCAAGAGTTTTTGAAACAAGTTCAATAGAGGATCCCCATCTCTCCTTACATGATTCCTGCATTGCTTCAGCAATAACTAAATATGATTGATTCACTTTAACAAGGACATAATCAAGTTCTGGATTTATACAAACAGCAACGTTTGAGGGAATCGTCCATGGAGTTGTAGTCCATATAACAAATGATATGGATTCTGAAATAGCTAAATTAAAAGCATCAAGAACTTTTGCCATACTTTCTTGTTTGACCTCAAAAGCAACATCTATGGACTTAGAAACCTTATCCTGATATTCAACTTCTGCTTCAGCTAATGCTGATCCACAATCTTGACACCAATGAACTGGTTTTTCTCCCTTCTCAAGGTGCCCTGCCTCGAAAATTTTTCCAAGCGCTCTAACCGCATTAGCTTCAAATGATGAATCTAAACTTTTATATGGATTATCCCACTCTCCAAGAACACCTAGTCTTATGAAATCACTTTTTTGATTATCAATTTGGGTTAGGGCGTATTCTTTGCATGCTTTTTGAAATTTCTTTTTATCCTGAACTAATTCACTTCTCTTTCCATGTTTCTTTTCAACATTCAATTCTATAGGCAAGCCATGGCAATCCCATCCAGGCACATAGGGAGCATCCATGCCAAGAAGTGTTTTAGATTTGATGGTTATATCTTTAAGTATTTTGTTTACTGAATGACCTAAATGAATAGCTCCGTTAGCATAAGGAGGGCCATCATGAAGAATAAACTTTTGATTCCCAGTATTTTTAGCTCTAATTTTATTATATAAATCTACCTGATTCCAAAACTCTAGAATTTCAGGTTCTTTTCTAGGCAGCCCAGCTTTCATAGATAATTCTGTTTCAGGGAGATTAAGAGTATCTCTATAATTGATTGTCATATTAATCTTCTAAAATTTTGTTTGCTATAAGTATGTCTTCTTGAATCTGCAATTTTAACATGTCTAAATTATTAAATTTCTTTTCATCACGAATTTTATGCTTAAACTCAACTTCTAATCTCTTTGAGTAAATATCATCATTAAAATTAAATAGATGCACTTCAAGGACTGGCATAGTGCCTCCTACTGTTGGACGAGTGCCCATATTTGCAATACCTTTTAGACTTTTACCCTTCAATTTACAAGAAACAGCATAAACTCCTGAAATGGGCAATTTTTGTTTAGGCAACCAAATATTAGCTGTGGGTACTTCTATTGTTCTTCCTAGATGCTGACCATGGACGACTTTTCCAGAAAAAGTATATGGCCTTCCAAGAAGGTTCTTTGCTAGATCGAAATCATTATTCAATAATGCATCTCTGATTCTTGTACTACTGACTCTTTTATCTAGATATTTATACGTATCTGTATTGCTAACGTCTACATTATTTTGATTTCCCCAAGACTTTAGTAATTCAAAATCTCCAGATCTGTTTATGCCAAATCTAAAGTCGTCTCCTACCGTCAATGCGCTCAAACCAACTGAGTCTAATATCTCTGAAATAAATGATTCTGGTGTCATAGTTCTTAAAGAATTATTAAATTTAAGGAAAAAAGCAAAATCTATTCCAAATTCATCCAACAATTCATATTTTTTTCTCCATGGACATATTCTTGGGGGAGAAATAAATCCAGAATCGTCTTTAGCTGCAAAGTATTCTGACGCATGTGGTTCTGTAAAAAAAACTATAGTCTTCGCTCCAGAGTTGGAAGCAGTGTTTTTAATTTTTGATAAAATAGCTTGATGGCCTTTGTGAAGACCATCAAAATTGCCAATCGTTCCGTGTAATGGAATATTGTTTGCATGACTGGTCCTAAATAATTCCAGATTGTGCTGACCTCTTATTAAATACATTTTTAATCAAATATTTCCTTCAAAGGTTTTCCATATAATATTCTTAAGGTTCCAATATAAATTCCAATGGCAATTGAAACTTTTGCAAACAATACAATAATTTTATGTATTTGACTCAAATCAATAAAATTAATTAATTGAGATGTGTTGTACAAAAATATTACCAAGATAATTGATGAGAATAGTATTGAAGAATTAAATTTATTGAAAGGGTTTTGTAATAAGATAATTCCTTGCTTAAAGAGAATAATTTCTAAAATAACTACACTTACCATAGCTGATATAGAGCTTCCGACTGCTATACCAATATGTCCATATCCAAGCTTAAAAGCTAAAATATAATTGAGACTAGCGTTAAGCAATAATGATAATAATGCTATATACATTGGTGTTTTTGTGTCTTTTCTGGAAAAAAAGGCTGGGGTTAGAACTTTCATTAGCATAAAAAATGGCAATCCAAATGAAAAAGCTATTAGGCTATAAGATGATTGATATACATCGTTTATTGTAAATTCACCTCTCAAAAATATAGTACTTAATAAATCAGTAGAGCAGAATGCTAGGCCTATAAAAGAAGGAATTCCTATAAATAAAACAAACCTTTGACTTTTTTTAACTCTATCAATAAATTCAGCCATGTTAGTAGAGAAATCTATTTTGGATAACGTAGGTAATAAAACTGTTCCAATTGCTATAGCGAAGATTCCCATTGGAAACTGAATCAACCTGTCAGACACATAAAGCCAAGTAGGACTTCCCGTTTCTAGCAGCGAAGCAAAAATAGTATCAATCAAGAGGTTGATTTGTAGTATTCCTCCAGCAAGAATGGCAGGAATCATTAGTTTAAAAACCTTTCTTGATCCTTTGTTAGAAAAATCTATTTTAGGTACTGGGAGTCTATTTATTTGTTTTAAAGGAAAAAACTGAATTATTAGTTGCATAAATCCAGCTATCAAAACTCCCCAGGCTAAAACATATATTGGTAGTTCATATTTAGGAGCTATTAAAACAGCTGCGATGATTAAACATGAATTAAAAATTAAAGGTGTTGAGGCCGGCAAAGAAAACCTATTATGAGTATTTTGAATACCGCCAGCAAAAGCAACAAGAGATATCAATGCAAGATATGGAAACATGATCCTAAGAACATCTACTGCGATATCTCTTTTAAATTCATCTAAATAAAATCCCGGAGCAAAAATTAAAATAAATAAGGGGGTTACCAATAAAACTAATAAGGTAAAAACAAAAAGTATAGATAAAAATGTGCCTGCTAATGCATTAATAAATTCTTTAGTTTCTTTTTCATTATTAGCTTTTTCAAAATCACTATAGATTGGAATAAATGCTTGATTAAAGGCGCCTTCTGCAAAAAACCTTCTAAATAGATTAGGAATCTTTAGTGTTACAACAAAAATATCATGAAAAACAGAAGCTCCTAATAGGCTGGTTGTTGCAATGTCCCTAAAAAGACCAAATATTCTAGATAAACCAGTCCAGCCTGCAACTTTTTTTAAAGAAAGGAAAATTCTTGAGTTCTCATTAGCTATTTCACTATTCATTGTTAACTATTAAAATCTAGAGAAGCTGAATTAATGCAATATCTTAGGCCTGTTGGCTCAGGCCCGTCATTGAAAACATGTCCTAAATGAGCATCACATTTAGAGCATTTCACCTCTGTTCTAGACATTCCAAGTGATGAGTCATTTACTTCTAAAATAGCTTCGTTATTAACAGGAAGGAAGAAACTAGGCCAACCGCAACCAGCATCAAATTTTGTATTAGACTTAAATAATGGTTCTTGGCAGCATATACATAAATAAGAACCCTTCTCATCAAAGTCCCAGTACTTACCAGTAAAAGGTCTTTCTGTTGCTGATTCTCTAGTCACTTTATAACTTTCTTCAGATAAAAGAGATTTCCATTGATCTTGAGTTTTATTATATTCAGACATCCTTCAATTGTAATGAACAACTATCCAGATAGGTAGACTTATATGCTTAAGAGTTATTGTCTTTTATAATAATAGAGTTAGAGTTATTGGCGTAACCTAAAAAATCATTTAATAAAATATCAGATGGATAGTAGATTCTTCTTCTTTTATCCACTTCAGAAGATTTTTCAGTAATGAAGCCTAATTGAACTGCTTGTTTTAATACCTGAAGTCTTTTTATTCTTGAAGCGAATTTTTTTGGAACAAGAGAAATAGCATATTCCTGAGATATTTCATTTTCCTCAAAAAATTCATACATAAAGCTCATTAAAAAATAAAAACGGTATGTGTCAGACTGAAAGAAGTTTAGTGAATCTGGATTGTTAGGATTTTCTATAGTTGCACTCAGCACTCTTCTGATAACTTGCCTAGCATTCTTTAAAGATTTTTTTTCTATTTGAGATATATTCATGTTTTGTTACACCTGTAATTATTAGTATTTTTTTTTAATTCTAATAAATTTATTTAGTGTGCTTAAATATATTTATAACGAAAACTATATTATAAACTATAAATATATTGTATGTAAATAATATACATATAAAATTCATCAATTGGTTAAATAGTTATGGAGTTATGTCTTTTCTTTTTATGTGATCAGCTCTAAGACTCTTAAAAATTTCTGAGGGAACACTTTTTTTATAATCTTTACATGATTCCTTAAACTTTGTTGATTCTTCCAGAAGATTAAAGGATTTCTCGTAATCTTTTATTTCTATTGGATAGTTTTTGATAAGATTTACTGAGAAATAATCTTTTAATTGCTCCGCATTTTTCACCTGAGCATCATTACTAAGATTTAAATATTTAAACAAACGATTAAGCAATAGAAGCGTTCCATTTAATTTACCCTCATAACTATGACCAGCGATGTGAGCAGTAGAAATAAATGAAAAATCTATAATTTCTTTGGATGGAGTTGGCTCATTATTCCAAACATCACTTACTAACAATAACTTTTCTGTTTCTATTAAAGCATCCTCATCAACAACCTCTCCTCTAGACGTATTAATTAAAATTTTATCTTTAAAGTCTTTCAAAAAATCTCGATTGATAATTCCTCTTGTAGGAAACTTGCGGGAATCTGTTAGTGGGATATGAAGAGATAACAATTTGCATTCTTTCACCTCTTCCAGGCTTGCTAAAAAATCCATTGAAAGAAATGGATCATAACAACTGTTTTTAATATGTAATGCATTGAGCGCATATCTTAATTTTGAGCCAACATTACCGCAGCCAAGTATGCCGACACTATCATTATGATTGAATAAATTTTTATCTATTAGGGCAGATAACGAAGATAAGACATAGTGAACAACAGATGATGAATTGCATCCAGGTGCATAAAACCATTTAATATTTTTTTTATCGAGATACTTTGAATCAATATGATCTGAGCCAGCAGTTGCTGAACCTATAAGCTTAATATTTGTATCTCTTAATAAAATTGAATTGATTTTAGTAGTTGATCTGATAAATAGGACTTCAACATTTTTTAATAAATCATTTGTGATTTCTTCTGGGTATACATAAATAAAATCTACTTCACTTAACCCCTCGACAACGTTAACTGCTTCATGAAAATTTTGTATACCACGGTCAACAACAACAATCATCTTTAATGAGTATCGTCTGGCATTAGGATACTTTTAATCCAATTTATTAATGTATTATTTTTTAGTGTGTGTTGATCTAATAGATCAAAATCTTTTGCAAGTTTGGCTGGATCCTCTAAAAAATCTGCCCTCGTATTGAAGGTTTCATTTTCTAAAAACTTAACTAATTTTGCAGGGTTTCCTGCAAAAATAGAGTTTGGTGGCACATCTTTTGTTACTACCGCTCCTGCTCCGATAATGCTATTTTCTCCTATAGTAACTCC
>CESI01107108.1_pt1 | contig 11304 bp, 8 predicted proteins | sample 356301 | NCBI WGS metagenome assembly CESI01 (sample SAMEA2621423, study PRJEB7988) | marine metagenome | biome: marine biome (ENVO:00000447); feature: deep chlorophyll maximum layer (ENVO:xxxxxxxx); material: "saline water (ENVO:00002010), including plankton (ENVO:xxxxxxxx)" | depth 40 m | reverse complement strand
ACAAGGACGGAAGTAGGCTGAAAAGCTGAAGGAACGCACCAAACTTTTACCTAGAGTTTGGTGAATTTATCATCAAATTCTTAGTAAGTTAAATTAATTAGACCTATTGAGTATGAAAGAAAAAAAGAAAAAAATTACTGGCTTATACGACGAAAGCTTTGAAAAAGATAGTTGCGGCTTTGGTTTAATAACCAATATAGACGATAAACCAAGTCATTGGTTAATTAGTACTGCTATTACTGCCCTTGAAAGACTAGCGCACAGAGGCGCGGTGGGAGCAGATGGCACTTCTGGAGATGGGTGCGGAATCTTATTTAAGACTCCAGAATTTTTCTTTAGGTCTATAGCAAACGAACAAAAAATTAATATATCAAATAATTTTGCCATAGGAATGTTTTTCCTAAATACCGATAAAGAAAAAAGAGAGTCTTCAATTAAAGTTGTTGAAAAAGTTATAAAAGAACATGGTTTTGATGTAGCAGGGTGGAGAGAAGTGCCAACAAATAAAGATATTTGTGGTGAAGATGCTCTTAAAACTTTACCTCATATTAGCCAAGCATTTATAAATCCAGCAGAAAATATTAACTCTAAAGATATTGAATCTAAGCTTCTTGTAATTAGAAGAAAGATTGAGATATTAATTTCAAAAACCAATGATGATGCATTTTACATTACCAGCTTATCTTCAAAAGTAATTTTATACAAAGGCATGATAATGCCAAAACATCTTTCAAAATTTTACTTAGATCTTTCTAATGAAAAACTTGAAACATCTTTGTGTGTTTTTCATCAAAGGTTTTCAACAAATACAACTCCACAGTGGAGCTTAGCTCAACCATTTAGAATGCTTGCGCATAATGGAGAAATAAATACCATAAGAGCTAATAGAAATTGGTCGCAAGCACGGTCCAGTATCTTTAAGACCTCAAAAATACCGGAATTAAGCGAATTAAAACCTCTTGTATCTATGGGTGGCTCTGATTCAAAAAGTCTTGATAACATGCTGGAAGTTTTAACTCTTGGCGGAGTTGATTTATTTAAAGCAATAAAATTACTTATACCCCCAGCATGGAAAAGCATTTCAGAAAATGATTCTGACTTAAGGGCGTTCTATGAATATAATGCAAAACATATGGAATCTTGGGATGGTCCTGCAGGAATAGTCTTAACGGATGGAAGGTACGCGGCTTGCGTTACTGATAGAAATGGCTTGAGGCCAGCAAGATATATAATTACAAAAGATCGACATATCACCATAGCTTCTGAAATTGGAGTCTATGAATATAATGAGCAAGATATTGTTGAGAAAGGGAAGCTTGGTCCTGGTCAAATTATTGCCGTAGATACTTTAGAAGGTAAAATTTTATACTCTGAAGATATAGATAATATTCTTAAAAAAAGATGCCCATATAAAGAGTGGATGGATGCTGGGGCAGACTCTATGAGAAAAATAATTCCTGATAAATTTCCAGGTTTAGAATTTCTTAATGAGTCTGAAATTAGGCAATATGAAAAGATGTTTAATATAACATATGAAGAAAAAGAGCAAATTTTAAAACCTCTTTCAAAGTTAAGTCAAGAAGCTATAGGTTCAATGGGTGATGATACTCCCTTTCCAGTTCTTTCTAGCGAAATAAGATCTTTATACGATTATTTTAGGCAACAATTTGCCCAGGTTACAAATCCACCCATAGACCCCATAAGAGAAAGTAATGTGATGTCATTAGAGACTTATCTTGGGCCAGATCTAAATGTGTTTGAAGAAGGCTCAAAGCATGCTCATAGATTAACAATAGAATCTCCAATTTTGTCTTATAGAAAATTTAACCAGCTTCAAGAACTAAAAAATAAAAAGTTTACATATAAGATATTAGATTTAAATTATGACAGTGAATCTAATCTTTTGGATGCGATTAAAAATTTGACTAAGGAAGCTATAACGGCAGCCAAAAATAATAAAGTATTTATTATATTAAGTGATAAGAGTATTAAAAAAGGGAAACTACCTATTCATGCGTTACTTGGAACTGGAGCGGTGCATCACGCCTTAATTAAAAGTGGATTAAGAACTAGTGTAAATATTATTGTAGAAACAGGTACAGCTAGAGATTCTCATCATTGTGCAACTTTAATAGGTTATGGAGCAACCGCAATATACCCTTACTTGGCTTATGAGTCCCTTAATAATATGTTGATTAGTAGGTCTGAAGATAACTCAGAGTTTTTTGAGGCAAGCAGAAACTATAGGCAAGGAATAAATAAAGGTTTATATAAAATTTTATCAAAAATGGGCATCTCGACTATTTCTAGTTATAGAGGATCACAACTATTCGAATGTATTGGCTTAAATCAAGAAATTGTAGACTTATGTTTCTGTGATACAACTAATAGAATTTCTGGTACAACATTTGAAGATATTCATAATGATCAAATGAAGCTAGCGAAAAACACCTGGAGTCAAAGAAAAGATATTAAGCAAGGTGGATTACTTAAATACGTACATGGAGAAGAATTTCATGCCTACAACCCAGATGTTGTGAAAACTCTTCAAGATGCTGTGAAAAGTGGAGAATATACAGACTATGAAAAATATAGTGAAATAGTTAACTCTAGAGAAAAAATGGTTTTAAGAGACATGTTAGATTTTAAAAGCTCTAGAAAACCTATTCCATTAGAACAAGTTGAGCCTATAGAAAAGATTCTTTTACGATTTGATTCGGCAGGAATGTCATTAGGCGCCTTATCTCCTGATGCCCATGAAACCTTAGCCCAAGCAATGAATAAAATGGGTGGGAGATCAAATTCAGGTGAAGGAGGAGAAGACGAAAAGCGATTCAAGACAGATAAAAATTCTAAAATAAAACAAGTTGCGTCGGGAAGGTTTGGAGTTACACCACACTACTTAGTTAATGCGGAAGTTATACAAATTAAGATAGCTCAAGGTGCTAAGCCTGGTGAAGGTGGTCAACTTCCAGGAGATAAAGTTGATAAACTTATTGCAACTTTGAGATATGCAAACCCAGGTATAACCTTAATATCACCGCCGCCACATCATGATATTTATTCTATAGAGGATTTAGCCCAACTTATTTTTGATTTAAAACAAGTAAATCCAAATGCTTTTGTATCAGTAAAATTAGTCGCTGAAGCTGGAGTAGGAACTATAGCTGCTGGTGTTGCGAAAGCATACGCAGACTTTATAACTATATCCGGGTATGACGGAGGAACTGCTGCAAGTCCTTTATCAAGTATAAAATATGCTGGGGGGCCATGGGAGATGGGTTTATCTGAAACACATCAAACATTAAGAGCAAGTAATTTACGAAAAAACGTTAGGTTGCAAGCAGACGGTGGTTTGAAGACTGGTGTTGATGTTGTTAAAGCTGCAATTTTAGGAGCAGAAAGTTTTGGTTTTGGAACAGGTCCAATGATTGCAATGGGCTGTAAATATTTGAGAATTTGTCATTTAAATAACTGCGCAACTGGTGTTGCAACACAAAACAAAGTTTTAAGAAAATATCACTTCATTGGTAAAGATGAAATGGTAATAAATTACTTTAAATTTATTGCTGAAGAAACTAGGAAAATTTTAGCGTCTCTAGGTTATAAAAAATTATCTGATGTAATTGGACAGACTAGCATCCTTAAAATAAAAAAATTTGAAAACGGTAAATTAAGAAATTTAATAATAGACCCAATAATATCAGATGCAAATGTTGATAAAGAAGTTGCGCACATGTGCGAGGTTAAAAATAATGAGCCTTGGGACAAAGCTGTTTTATCTAAAAAAATTGATAAAGCTGTAAAAGAGTCTGTTCAAAATAAACAGGGTGGGGACTTTAATTATGAAATAAAGAATACAGATAGATCTGTGGGGGCAAGTACTTCCGGTATGATTGCTAGGAATCATGGGAATTATGGGATGTCAGAAAATCCAATTAATATTCATTTCAAGGGTACAGCAGGACAAAGTTTCGGAGTCTGGAATGCTGGTGGACTAAATTTAACTTTAGAAGGAGATGCAAATGATTATGTGGGTAAAGGAATGGCTGCCGGTCAGATAACTATATATCCACCTAAAGACGTACCCTATGCAGCTAAAGAGTCTGTAATTATTGGTAACACATGTATGTACGGAGCAACAGGTGGGAAATTATATGCGTCTGGTGTAGCCGGAGAAAGATTTGCAGTAAGAAATTCCGGTGCCACTGCTATAGTTGAAGGAGTGGGTGATCATGGTTGTGAGTATATGACTAATGGAGTTGTAATAATTCTTGGTAAAACTGGAGTTAATTTTGGAGCGGGAATGTCAGGTGGTTTTGCAATAGTTCTGGATGAAGACGGGACCTTTAAAGACAAATATAATTCTGAATTAGTAGAAACTATAAAAATTAATAAGAAAAAATATCCTGAGCAAAAAATATTCTTAGAAAAATCAATTATAGATTACGTTGAGAAAACTAATAGTGAATGGGGAAGAATTATTTTAGATAATTTTGATAACTACATCGATAAATTCCTAATCGTAAAACCTAAAGCTATTAATATCGAAGAATTGTTTAATAAAAGTAGTGTAGCTGCTTAAAATGGCTCAACTAATTCCAAAAGATTTTATAGACAACTTATTAGAAAAATCAAATATTGTAGAAATAATTAGTAATTATATAAAGTTAGATAAAAAAGGTAATGACTATTGGGCTAGATGCCCGTTCCACAGTGAAAAAACTTCATCATTTAGCGTTAGCGAAAATAAACAATTTTTTTATTGTTTTGGTTGCGGGGCAAAAGGAAACTCTATTGGCTTCGTAATGGATCACTCAAATAAGACATATCCGGAAGCTATCGAAACAATAGCTAACTTGATGAGCATGGAGATACCCAGAGATAAGGAAGCGACTAAGATATATGAATCAAAAAAAATTATACAAAATTCTCTGAACGATACAAAAAATATTTTTGAGAATAATTTAAAAAAATCAACAAAAGCTATCTCTTACCTAAAGCAAAGAAATATTTCTGGAGAAACAGCAAAATTATTTGGAATTGGCTATGCGGAAGATGATTTTCAAATACTGAACAAGAGATTAAAAGATAAATATTCTGAAACTAATTTATTTGACGCTGGATTAATTGTTAAAAAAGATAATAATTCATATGATAAATTTAGGGATAGAATTATGTTTCCAATACATGATACGACTGGAAATATGATAGCTTTTGGAGGAAGAGTAATTAGCGAAGACAAGGAAAAACCTATAGCTAAGTATATGAATTCTCCTGAAACCAGCTTATTTAGTAAGAAGAGAGTTTTGTATAATTTGCATTTAGCAAAAAAAGAAAAAGTATCTAAAGATTTTATTTATGTTGTTGAAGGATATATGGATGTAATTGCATTACATCAAGCGGGTGTTAAAAATTCTGTAGCAACTTTAGGAACAGCTGTAACTGAAGAAAATCTTAGTCAATGTTTTAAATATACGAGAGAAATAATATGTTGCTTTGATGGTGATAAGGCTGGAGAAAAAGCTGCATGGCAGGGTGTTGAGAATATAATGAAAGTAATAAAAGATGGTGATGCTATAAGTTTTGTATTTCTTCCAGAGAATAATGATCCTGATAATATTATTGAAAAAGGTGGGAAAAAATTATGGGAAGAATTTGTAGATAAGAAAATTAGTATTGAAGAATTTGTTTATAAGAAATTTTCTAAAGAATCTGATTTAAATACTGCTACTGGTAAAACGCAGTATCTTCAAAAAGTCGATAAACTATTAGAGAAATTACAAGCTAAAATACTAAAAGGAATTTTGTCCGAAAGCTTAAGAGATAAAGTTGGCGCAAAATATATATCAAAAGGAGAAAATAAAAAGGTTTATTTGAAGGATAGTAGATACAAAGCAACATCGCCTCTTCAAAAATCTATATTGATATTAATGCATCATCCAAAAATGAGTATTGATGAAAGCTTAGTTAACGATATGCGAATTAAAGATAATCCTGGAGTAATTTTACTTAAATCTATAATTAACCTAATTAAAGAAAATTCTGATATGAATATGGGAAGAATTATTGAGAATTTTAGGGAAGAAAAAGTGAATTATAATTCACTTGAGAAAATTAGCAGGATACCTATTGCTGACTATGAGCACCCAAGCAAAGAACTTCATGCCTGTCTTTACCTAGTAATTAGGAACCATTTGAAGGATAAAATCAAAGATATTGATCCTGCTAATCTTAAAGAATACTCAGTTGCTCAAAAAGAAATTAGAGATATTGAAGAAAAATCAAAGAATTTTTAAAATATATCTTGTTTTATATGGTATAATCCTTATCCCAATACATATATACCTTACATTCAGATTTTTTACATGACTATAGTTCAAGACCAGCAAGCAAAAATTAAAGAGCTTATTTCTAAAGGAAAAGAGCAAGGTTATCTCACATACGCAGAGGTAAATGACCACCTTCCAGCAGGTATAGTTGATACTGATCAGATTGAAGACATTGTTAACATGATAACTAAAATGGGTATAGTGGTTCAAGAACAAGCTCCTGACGAAGATACATTAAGTATGAGTGATAACTCAACAGATGAGGATGCAGCGGAAGAGGCGGAACAAAACTTAGTAACAGTGGACCAAGAATTTGGTAGGACAACAGATCCTGTAAGGATGTATATGCGTGAAATGGGGACTGTTGATCTTCTAACAAGAGAAGGTGAAATTAAAATTGCCAAAAGAATAGAGGGAGGTTTAAATCAGGTAACACATGCCTTAGCTTTCTATCCCAATACAATAGAAAAACTATTAGCTTCTTATGCGCTAGTAATAGATCAACCTGAAACAGAAGAAGGTGAAGAAGAAGATGTCGAGAGATTAAAAGTAGATGATTTGCTTAATGGTTTTATAGACCCAGATGCAGATAATGATGTTATACAAACTCATACTGTAAAAGATCCTGATAGCGATGATGAAGAGGAAGAGGAAGAGGAAGTAATTGATACTGGGATTGACCCTGAAGAAGCAAAATTACATTTTGATGGTCTTGTTAAATTATATAAGAAAGCAAACCAACCTGCAGTAAAAAGCGACCCAAAAAAACTTCTTAAAGCTAGAGAAAAAACAGCAGACTATTTTATGAGATTTAAGTTAGTTCCTGTTTTGTTAACCGAACTAAAACATGATTTAAAGTTAGTTGTTTCTAAAATTAGAGACTATGAAAAAAATGTAGCTAAGCTTTGTTTAGCCTCAGGAATGCCTAGGAAAGAGTTTATAAAAAGCTTTACTGAAAACAGTACCAATTTATCTTGGGTTCAAAATAGGCTTAAAGGAAAACCTAAATACGCAGTTAAACTTAAAAAGTGTAAAGAAGATATTCAGAAATCACAAAAAAGGCTTTTAAGAATTGAAGAACATACAAATCTTACTATTATTGAAATAAAAGAAATAAACAGATTAATGTCTATTGGAGAAGCTAAATCTAAGCGAGCTAAAAAAGAAATGATTGAAGCAAATCTAAGATTAGTTATATCTATTGCAAAAAAATATACTAATAGAGGCTTACAATTTTTAGATCTGATACAAGAAGGTAATATTGGCTTAATGAAGGCTGTTGATAAATTTGAATACAGAAGAGGTTATAAATTTTCAACTTATGCAACGTGGTGGATTAGACAAGCCATTACAAGGTCTATAGCGGATCAAGCTAGAACAATAAGAATTCCAGTGCATATGATTGAAACTATTAATAAACTTAATAGAATATCAAGACAAATGACACAAGAAAATGGTAAGGAACCAACTCCAGAAGAACTTTCTATAAAAATGGCCATGCCAGAAGATAAGATACGTAAAGTTCTTAAAATTGCAAAAGAACCAATTTCTATGGAAACTCCTATTGGCGATGATGAAGACTCACACTTAGGAGATTTTATAGAAGACGGGAATATAATGACGCCTATGGAGTCTGCAGCCAATGAAAGTCTTGGTGAAGCTACAAGAAGCATACTTGGCTCATTAACACCTAGAGAAGCAAAAGTTCTAAGAATGCGTTTTGGAATTGATATGAATACAGATCATACTCTTGAAGAGGTTGGAAAACAATTTGATGTTACTAGAGAAAGAATAAGACAAATAGAAGCAAAAGCATTAAGAAAGCTAAGACATCCTAGTCGCTCAGAACAATTGAAAAGCTTTTTAGACTTAGAATAAGTTATATAGCAATAGCTTGCGGTATTGTTTCGTGAAATCTTTCTATAATAAACGTTATATCATTTCCAAAATATATATAAATTAATGTCACTGTACCAAGAATTATAAATAAAAACATTAATATTGTATAAGAAAACATTTTTACAAATAAACCTATAAAAAAAAATAAAAATTTTACTATAAAATTCAAAATACTTACCTAATTTATTAAATAAAAATATTTGTTTCTGTAGTAACTATTATTAATAAAAATATAATAGCTATAGAAAAAATAAATGCGAAAAAAATTCTTCTAGATCTTACATAAAAATCATCTGATGTTTCTAAGTACTCTTCTAAGGTATTTTCTTGATAAGTATTTATATGACTTATTTTTTTAGGGGGTGTAACTTTAAATGCTTCATCAAATTTCTTGCTGAGTTCATTTAATTGCTGCTCTATTGAATCAATTCTCTTAAGTCTAAGATTATCGGCTAGAGCATATCCATTTCTTGTCGGGCCAATTCGTGATTTTGACGAAACTGTATTAATATACTTTGCATTTGAAGTTGTTTTATTCTTTTCAGAGAACTTTTTATTCATATTTAAAATTAGTTCTTCTAACTCTTGGATTTTTTTATTAATTTCTTTTTCGTTTATATTTGGTTGCAGTGTCAGATTTTCTGCTTTTAAGATTAAAGCTAAATTATGATCTAATTCTTCAAGTTTATTATCCAACCCAGATATAACCGAGATCAAAGATAACTCTGAATCTGAAATATTATTTGTTTTATCTTCTTTTTTCACAATAATTATTTTATCCTAATAACTTAATTATTTATAGTCTAAAAAATTAGAATATTTTCCTATGTCTTAACCAGGAATATGTTCCTGTAAATGATAATATTATTAATCCTATTGTTACTAAGTCTACTAGTGTTACTCCTACAATTCCTATTATTCTTCCAGTATGTAGATCAACCGCTATTCTTTCATATGTAATTGTTTTACTAATACTTATATCTTCTATTTTTTCTCTTAGATCTTCTGGTGCAATATTATTTTTTAATTTAATTTTTTTCAGTTTTTTTGTTGATGATTTATCTAAATGTATCATATCTACTATAATACCTTTACCATTTAGAACTATTTCATGACTTGTATTATATTGAATAATATATTGATTATTTTTTTTGAGAATTGCATTTATTGAACTTATATTATTTATAATTTTATTTTCCTGGAAATAAAGATTGCTATTACACAGGGATACCCATTTATTTTCAACTTTTGCAGAAGCTACTATGCATGGCTTTATGTTATATAGATTGCTTGCTAATGAACTTGATATAAATTTTTGCCTTATACCAAATTCTTCTGCATGTTGAAGTAATGTGCCAGTTACTGATAGGACCAATAAAAATAATACTAGTGTAACACCTAGGAATCTATGTATTCTCATAATCATAATATAATTATAATTTGTATTATGTAAAAAAGATACTTTCATACTATTTTGATATAATAAATTCTTTAATTTTCTTTCTTTTATTATGAAATCTAAGTTTTTATTTTTACCGACTTTATTGATATCTTTTTTCTTTTTAATAAGCTGCAGTAGCGATAATAAGTCTTATATTTCAGGTAATGCTTTTGGATCAATTTATCATGTATCTATTGAAAATATAAAAGATATCGATCCTTTTATTATAAAATCAAATATTGATTTTATAATAAAAAATATTGATAACGCTGCTTCTAATTATAAAGTAAATAGTGAAATTTCTACTTTCAATAGATCAAATATTACTTCTTTTAAGTTAATTTCTTCAAATTTATATAAGATAATTTCTAAAGCCAATAAAGCAAGTATTTTAACAAATGGTTTTTTTGATATTACGGTCGGAGATATAAAAATAAACAAGGGTTTTTATATAGATTCTAAAAAAGCTGTTTCTCGAAATAATAATATTTATTCCTATAAAGATATAAAGATTTCCAAAGATACCTCATCTATACAAAAAATTAATGCTGGAATAAATATTGATTTATCTGGTATTGCCAAGGGGTACGCTGTTGATATGATAAATAATTATCTTGTAAGTTTAAATATTTCTAATTTTATTATAAATATTGGAGGTGAGATTAGATCAAATAGTAATAATAATGTTAATAAAATTTTAATTGATGACCCATCTAAGCGCAGTCAATATATTGAGGAAATTTTTATATTAAATAAATCTATTGCTTCTTCCGGTACTTACATTGATTTTATAAACTATAAGGGTAAAGAAATCTCACATATAGTTAATCCTAAGACTCTCAAGAACGTCTCAAATCTTAATTTATTGGTGTCTGTTGTTCACGATAATTGCTCTATGGCTGATGCAGTTGCCACAGGTTTATTGGCTATGGACCATGCTGATATCATAAATTTTTCAAATGCGAATAACATTGCAACTATGCTAGTTTTATTTGACGATAATAAGATTGAGAAATTTTATTCAGAAAAGTTTATTAAGTTTTTATCAAAAGAATAATTTATTTAGATCTTAGAATACAGGAATAAAGAAAGCTTAGATAACTTTCTCATTGAGTTAACAGATAAAGTTGCTCCAGATATATTTGCTATTCTGCCAACAAGCTTACCATTACCTTTTAAGCTATTACCTTCAATCTGATTTATAAACATATCGTATTTTATTTCGTATCCATAGTTTTCTCTATATACCAGAACTTTTGCGTCCGAAATTTTATTATCTTCTACAGTAAACCCTGTTGTTATAAATTCATGTTTTCCTATTGCTTCCAATATAAAACCAACTTTTTTACCGGATCTCCAATATTTTATAACTGGCAAATGATATGTATCTTTTAATATTTTATTTACGCCTTCTTCTATGTCATCTTTTAAAATAATATAGGAATGCATTGGCACTTCTGATAACCCTAATGATGATTTTAAAAAATTATCTCGTAATAAAATCTCGTCAGAAGCAAACGCTGATGAGCTTAATATTAGAAGAGAGAGAATTAGTAATTTGATTTTCATAGATTACCTCTGTTTTAAAAAAGAATGGCTAGTTAACGTCGAAGTTTAAAATATTAAGAATGA
>CESI01153365.1_pt1 | contig 11337 bp, 8 predicted proteins | sample 356301 | NCBI WGS metagenome assembly CESI01 (sample SAMEA2621423, study PRJEB7988) | marine metagenome | biome: marine biome (ENVO:00000447); feature: deep chlorophyll maximum layer (ENVO:xxxxxxxx); material: "saline water (ENVO:00002010), including plankton (ENVO:xxxxxxxx)" | depth 40 m | reverse complement strand
ATGTCCCAATTTGGCGGCTAAGCGTATTGCTTTCTGCCAACGTATCGTCGAGCTCTTTTTGAATGACACGACGTTCAACATCTAATGCCAAAATGCGGTCCACCGATTCGGTGACGTCTAAGCCTCTTTTTGCGAGAGCGCTTATTACGCTTTCGCGTCTTTCTCGTAAATAAGTAAGTGTAAGCATTTTCTAAAGGGTAATTTCGGACGTTTTAGTCCAAAATAAAACTGTTTTTAAAACAAAAACTCCCGCCCCGAAGGGGACGGGAGTCCTTAAAGAGTTTGAGGAAGTAAATCCTATTACGCTTCTGCTCCCACAGCCTCATGTGTAGAGACAATGGACACAAACGAGCGGTTGTTACGTTTCTTTCGAAATTCAACAATTCCGTCAGTGAGTGCGTACAAGGTGTGATCCTTGCCGATTCCAACGTTTGTTCCTGGGTGGTGAGCTGTTCCGCGCTGACGAACAAGAATGTTCCCCGCAATACAAAATTGACCACCAAATATTTTTACGCCAAGTCGTTTCGACTGTGACTCACGTCCGTTCTTCGAACTACCTGCACCTTTTTTATGCGCCATGATATATGAGTTTTTAGGCTAGTGGCCTGTTATGCTTCTTTTGTTGTTTTCGATACTGCTTCTTTCTTTGGTGCGGCTGCTTTTTTCGGAGCAGCTGCTTTCTTCGCCGCGGCCTTTTTGATATCCGTGACACGGATTTCGGTCAGGTAAGGACGGAAGCCATTCAGCTTCTGGTATCCTTTACGACGTTTCTTTTTGAAGACAAGAACCTTATCTCCTTTTAAATGCCTCTCAACGGTGGCATGGACGGCTAGGCCGTTTATAGCGGGGGCGCCAACTGTTACGTCGCCGCTTTTGTCTGTAAGGAGAACGCGATCGAACTTAATCTTTGCGCCTTCCTTAGCATCTAAGCGGTTTACGAAAACCTGTTGGTCTTTCTCTACCTTATACTGGTGCCCTGCTATCTCTACGATTGCATACATGGAAAATTATTTTACCCAATAGATTTATACCTAAAAGGGTGCGCAAAGATAGGGCTTTCAGTTGAAATGCCCAACTTTTTTCTTGCCCACTCCATTCACGAGCGCTACACCAAACAATATCACTGCACCACCAAGCAAATGCATCATGGTTAATTCCTCGCCATAAATCCATCCCCACATCGCCGCGAATACAGGTATAATGTATGTTACAGAACTAGCCGTTAGTGCGTTTGTCTTTTTAATGATCGCGTTAAAAAGCACGAGTGCGCCAGCCGTTCCTATTGCCGCAAGAACAACTACCGCAACCATGCCATTTAGGCCATGCTGGTTGTTCACAAGCGTCTCGCTTACATTGGAATAAGCAAGAACAATGGCGGCAGGTGGCAAAACAAAAAAGAGCGCAATTGCGGCTATCGCTTGAGAGGGCACATCTTGGAGTTTGTTCTTCAAGATGTTCACGCTGAAACCATAAAATAAAGTCGCAAAAACAACTCTGCCACATGCCCACCATTCTATTCCGTTCTCGATTCCAAGCCTTCCAAAATCACCCCCTATTGCCAACATCAAAGCGCCGAGTAATCCAATGGCCAGCCCCGAGGCTTGTCGCATGGAGATGACGGTTTTAAAAACAATCACAGCAACAACCATTGTAAACAGAGGTGTAAGTGCATTCAGCATGCCGGCGATGGCAGAAGGAATCTCGGTTTGGGCTGATGTAAACAGATAGGCGGGGAGCATATTGCCAAACACCCCAATCGCAAGAATAGAAAACCACTTTGACCGATCTACCTTTTTTAAATGTCGAATGGTAACGGGCAGCAATACAATGCCTGCGATAGCTATTCTGAGAGCCGCAACCTCAAGCGCACTGTAAACAGGATTTCCAGATGAATCGAAGAGCGCAATTTTCATGAGAATAAAAGAACTCCCCCAAATGAATGCCAGAAGGAGCAATGCCCCCCAAATCATAATCGATGAGTCTTTGTTTTGCACAGTTTGGCAAATATACGTCACTCTTTCAGTGTTACTCAACTCTATCTTTGTACTTATGAATAAATTTACATTGTTCTTCCCGCTGCTCACGATGATAAGCTTAAGCCTTTTGATGAATTGTAGAGTGGCCCCTTATCAAGGAGAGATTTTGTTTTCAGAAAGTGCAAAAGTCGGCGCTATAGAAAAGACAATTGCACAGTTAGAAATCACTGGGATGATGTGTGAAGTGGGATGTGTTGCAAAAGTGAAAAAGGAACTTTTAGCGCATGCAGGAGTGTCCAATGTTAAAATTGATTTTAAAAAAGGCAGGGAATTTAATTTCGCTTCCATTGAATACGACCCTTTAAACTGTGATGCAAGGTCACTTCCCTCGGTTGTAAATGCCATTGCTGACGGCAAGCTTTATGGCGTAAAATCTGTCGAAGTCACTCATTTTGCGCCTGCTGCAGCGCCAACCTTAGAGTGAAAACGACCACTTATATAGCATTTGTTCTAATCTATGTTGTCGTCCTTGCGGGCTCTGTGGTTCGGATGACTGGATCTGGAATGGGCTGTCCTGATTGGCCCAAATGTTTTGGCTTACTCATCCCCCCGACTTCTGAAGAAGACATACGGTGGTCTCCAGAAACTGAGTATTCTGAAGGGCGAATGGTTATCGAACGCGACACGCTCTGGGTGGCCACTGAAGATCACATCTCTCACATGGGTGAATTTAATGGTCAAACTTGGGAACCCTATACCAGGCATAGTTACGCAACATTTAATGTGTCCCATACTTGGATTGAATATTTGAATCGACTTGCAGGAGCGTTAGCAGGGATCCCCATTCTTATCTTATTTATTCTAGCGATTAAATCGAGACAACGCACGCCCATCGTTCTCGCCTCTGCAACGCTCGGGTCCGTACTTTTTGTTTCATGGCTCGGAAAACTCGTGGTCGATGGAAATTTAATCCCCTTCTCAGTCACGATTCACGCTGTTAGTGCGCTTGCTATTCTGGCCTTTTTAGTGATGCTGATTCAACATTTTAACGGCGCGAAAACCATAATTTCTAAGTCGCTGCGAGGGTGGATTGTTGCCTCATTGGTTATTGCGTTCCTACAGCTTGTCCTCGGAACTCAGGTTCGCGAATTGGTTGATATTGCTGTAGAAGCTAGAGTCGCCAGAACAGACATTGTCAATTCGCTTCCCAAATGGTGGGGGATACACAGGTCGGCTGTGTGGGTGATCATTGCACTTCACGCGATTTGGGCTTTCCCCGTGATGAAGATGTCCCGTCTTGCCATTTATGCAAAACTTACCTTTGCCATTCTATTGGCCCAAACGATGACAGGAATCTTATTTACACACTTTGGTTTCCCAGCGTTTGCACAACCGGTTCATATTCTCCTCGGTTTTGCACTTGTACTTGTCGATCTGAGAATCCTTTTGGCGACAAAGGTGGCTTAGCATATGTGGCTTAGCTGCCGCACATTTCACAGTCATCTCCGTTATCAATACTGCACATCGCGACTTCTTCTTCGTGGGTGAGTTCAGGCGTTTTATCCGGCTCATCCTCTACTTTGTACTTTTTGTCTATGGTGAATTTAATTGCATCCACAGCTGCCTTAGTACGGAGGTAATACATCCCAGTTTTGAGGCCAATTTTCCATGCGTGGAAGTGCATAGATGTTAGCTTGGAATTTGTCACGTTCTTCATAAAGATATTTAATGACTGGCTTTGGCATATATAAGCGCCGCGGTCGGCAGCCATATCTAAAATAGAGCGTTGTGAAATCTCCCATGCTGTTCGATAAAGAACCTTGATGTTGTCAGGAATCTCGTTGATATTTTGCACAGACCCGTTTGCTGCAATCAGACGGTTTTTCATCTCATCATCCCAAAGTCCAAGCTTGACAAGATCTCGAAGCAGATGCTTGTTCACGACGATAAATTCACCTGACAAAACGCGGCGTGTGTATATATTCGAAGTATATGGCTCAAAGCACTCGTTATTGCCTAGTATCTGTGCTGTTGAAGCAGTTGGCATAGGAGCAAGTAACAAGGAGTTACGCATGCCGTGCTTTTGAATCTCTTCTTTAAGAACATCCCACTCCCATCGATTGGAAGGCGTGACATTCCATAAATCGAATTGAAGTTTCCCTTCAGATGCAGGTGACCCTTTGAAGGTCTCATACGCACCTTCTTCTTTTGCCAGATCCTTAGAAGCGGTACACGATGCATAATAAAGTGTTTCGAAAATCTCTTTATTTAGTGTCTTTGCCTCCTCAGAGTCAAACGCGTGACGCATTAAAATAAACACGTCAGCAAGCCCCTGTATACCAATCCCAATTGGACGGTGACGCATATTTGAATTGCGTGCTTCAATGACAGGGTAGTAATTTCTGTCAATAATGCAATTTAAATTTTTTGCAACTTGGTATGTGACTTCAAATAGTTTTTCGTGATCGAATGTGCCTTCAGAGGTCACAAACTTAGGAAGTGCAACAGAAGCGAGATTGCAAACAGCAATTTCATCAGGTGCTGTGTACTCAATAATTTCTGTACAGAGATTTGATGAGCGTATGGTTCCAAGATTTTTCTGATTGGATTTGGCATTTGCCGCATCCTTGAAAAGCATGTATGGTGTTCCCGTCTCGACCTGGCTGTCTAGAATTTTAAACCAAAGATCTTGCGCTTTAATTGTTTTGCGGCCTTTTCCTTCTTTTTCATATTTGGTGTACAGTGCTTCAAACTCTGCACTGTGCGATTCAGGAAGGCCAGGGCATTCGTTGGGGCACATTAACGTCCAATCCCCATTTTCCTCTACTCTTTTCATAAAGAGATCTGGGATCCACAAAGCGTAGAAAAGATCACGCGCACGCTGCTCTTCTTTTCCGTGGTTTTTACGCATTTCGAGAAAATCAAAAACATCGGCATGCCATGGCTCCAGATACATCGCGAACGACCCTTTGCGTCTGCCACCTCCCTGGTCCACGTATCGTGCTGTATCGTTGAATACGCGAAGCATAGGCACGATGCCATTTGAGGTTCCGTTCGTGCCTTTGATATAAGATCCTTTTGCACGGATGTTGTGCATTGCAAGACCGATACCACCAGCGCTTTGAGAAATTTTTGCGCACTGCTTTAATGTGTCGTAGATCCCTGAGATACTGTCTTCTTTCATTGTCAGAAGAAAGCAACTGGACATTTGTGGCTTAGGCGTACCTGCGTTAAAAAGAGTCGGAGTCGCATGCGTAAACCACCCCTCACTTAGCATGTTGTACGTCTTCACCACAGAGTCTAAATCGTCCTTGTGAATACCCACACTTACTCTCATAAGCATTTGTTGTGGACGCTCAGAGATTTCACCATTCATCTTTAAAAGATACGAGCGCTCTAATGTTTTAAATCCAAAGTAATCGTAACTAAAATCTCTGTCGTAAATGATTTGGGAATCAAGGAATTCAGCATTCTCTTGAATAATCTCGTGAACATCCTCTGCGAGCAAACTAGCTGGGTCACCTGTAACAGGATCCACATAATTATAGAGGTCATTCATGGTCTCTGCGAATGACTTTTTTGTCGCCTTGTGCAGGTTGCTCACGGCAATGCGGCTCGCAAGAGAAGCATAGTCAGGGTGAGTCACAGCATTTGTGGCTGCAACCTCGGCTGCGAGATTGTCTAATTCAGTCGTGGATACACCGTCATAAACACCTTCGATCACCCTCATAGCCACACGCTGTGGGTCTACGGATTCATGGAGACTGTAACACAGTTTTTTAATTCGAGCTGTAATCTTGTCGAATTGGACAAGTTCACGCTTTCCGTCGCGTTTAATTACGTACATGTCAAATATCTTGGGGTTGGTTCAGGCAATTCAATGAGAAATTTCAATTAGAAGTCAGCGTCAATACTGAAGCTTTTCGCGTCTTCAGATCCATGATTCATCACCCCTGCTTTCTGGTATTCGCCAACTCTTTTCTCGAAGAAGTTGGTTTTTCCTTGAAGTGAGATCATATCCATAAAGTCAAATGGATTTGTCGTGTTGTAGATTTTTTCGTTTCCGAGTTCTACAAGCAATCTGTCAGCCACAAACTCAATGTATTGCTGCATGAGATCGGCATTCATTCCAATGAGGCGAACAGGGAGCGCTTCTGTCACAAACTCTTTCTCCATGTCTACAGCATCGGTAATGATTTTCTGAACAGTGGCTTTAGGAAGCTTGTTGACGAGGTGTTTGTTGTACAGGAGGCAAGCAAAGTCGCAATGCATGCCTTCGTCACGAGAAATAAGCTCGTTTGAGAAGGTGAGTCCAGGCATAAGGCCACGTTTCTTCAACCAAAAGATGGAGCAAAAACTTCCACTGAAGAAAATACCTTCTACAGCGGCAAAGGCTACGAGACGTTCTGCAAAACTACCATTGTCAATCCACCTTAATGCCCATTCTGCTTTTGTCTTTACAAACGGCAGCGTTTCAATCGCATTAAAGAGTTTGTCTTTCTCATCACGATCTTGAATGTATGTGTCAATCAACAGCGAGTAAGTCTCGGAGTGAATGTTTTCCATCATTATTTGGAAACCATAGAAGAATTTTGCCTCGGTGTACTGAACTTCTGCAACAAAGTTCTCAGCTAAATTTTCATTGACAATACCATCAGACGCAGCGAAGAAAGCGAGAACGTTTTTAATGAAGAAACGCTCGTCGTCATTCAGTTTGTCATTCCAATCTACAAGGTCAGACGACAAGTCAATCTCCTCTGCTGTCCAGATGCTGGCTTCTTGCTTTTTGTATTCCGCCCAAATGTCATCGTGCTGAATCGGGAACAAAACAAATCGGTTGGGATTGTCAGTTAGGATGGGTTCAGTCACCATGGTGTTTTCGGGCAAGACCTCTTCAATCGCGGTTTGCGTGTCAATTGCGTTCGTTGTCTTCTCGTTTTCGAGTTCGTTAATATTGGCGGTGGGTTGGTCCATGTCTATTGACTTTAAGGCGCTTATGAATACAGTTTTGGGTGTCTAGAGAGCCTCAATGAGGCGGTTCTTATCGACATCTCAAAGAAACGTAATTCACAAGTCTATTTTGCTCCTGTTTGCATCTAGTTTTTAACACCCTTGTTAATAACTTATGCCAAGTCACTGTGCCTCAAATGATAAGACAGTATGTAGAAAAAAAAAATCCCATAAAAAAGGTATTGGAATCGGATAGTGGTTATTTATTTGATTAAATACCATGGTTTTTTAGCACGATTCTTTCGCGTTATAAAACCGCAGTCAAATCGCGTTCTAATTGAGGCTTTGGTTGCGTACTTTTGCACCATGCTTAAAGGGCTTTTAAAAATATTTCTTGGTGACAAATCATCAAGTGACCTGAAGGAAATTCAGCCAATCGTCGATCAAATACTAATCGCCGAAAAAGAACTTCTATCGGTTTCTGCAGATGAACTTCGTGCGAAAACATCATTGTTGCGTTCTCGAATCACAGATTTCGTGTCTGAATTGCAAAATGAAATTGATGGTTTATATGAACAAGCGGCATCGATGCCCGAGTCAAACCTCGATGCGAAAGAAGCCGTTTTTGTTCGAGTAGACAAGCTCGAAGAAGAAATAAATGAGCAGCTCGAAGTGGTGTTGGCAGAAATCCTTCCAGAAGCGTTTGCAATCATGAAGGAAACGGCAAAACGCTTTTCTGCAGAAGAAGATGTCGAAGTCACCGCTTTGGATTATGACAAAGACATCGCTGCCTCTCGTGATATGGTATCCATAAGGGGAGACAAAGCGTATTGGTCAAAACATTGGAAAGCAGCAGGCTCAGATGTGACTTGGGAGATGGTTCACTATGATGTACAGCTCGTAGGTGGGGTTGCTCTACATCGGGGAAGTGTTGCTGAGATGCATACGGGGGAAGGAAAAACACTTGTGGCGACGCTTCCAGTCTTCTTGAATGCGCTCACAGGAAGAGGTGTTCATCTGGTGACAGTGAATGATTATTTGGCACGCAGGGACTCGGAGTGGATGGGGCCTATTTATGAATTCCATGGTCTGACAGTAGATTGTATTGACAGACATCAACCAAACAGTGAGGCGCGACGAGAGGCTTATAAATGTGACATCACGTTTGGTACAAACAATGAGTTTGGATTTGATTACTTGAGAGACAACATGGCCCAAAAGCCAGAGATGCTCGTACAGCGTCGACATCACTATGCCATTGTGGATGAGGTCGACTCTGTTCTTATTGACGAAGCGAGAACGCCTCTGATTATTAGTGGGCCCACTCCCAAAGGCGATGAGCAGGAATTTGAATCGCTAAAACCCATGGTGGTGAAGCTTCTTCAGGTTCAGCAAAAAGCAGTTCAGGCCTTCTTGATGGAAGCGAAGAGTCTCTTAAAGGACAATCTGTCAAAAGATGAAAAAGAAATTGCGGGGCTTGCGCTTTACAGAGCTTTCCGTGGCCTCCCTAAGTCCAAGCCGCTGATTAAGTTTCTCAGCAATGAAGGAATGCGTCAATTGCTTCTTAAAGTAGAGGCGATTTATCTCGCAGATAACCAAAAGGAAATGCACAAGGCAGATGCCGAACTTTTCTTTGTGATTGACGAGAAACAGAATCAGATTGAACTTTCAGAAAAAGGAATCGTTTTTCTCACTCAAGGGATGGATGACGATGCGTTCTTTACAATGCCGGACATTGCGACAGAACTTGTAAACGTCGATAACTCTTCAGCTTCTGATGATGATAAGCTCGCCAAGAAGCAAGAGGTCATGCAAGATTACGGGGTGAAATCATCACGAATCCACGCCATGAATCAACTGCTGAAAGCATACACGTTATTTGAAAAGGATATCGAGTACGTGATCATGGACAATAAGGTAAAGATTGTCGATGAGCAGACTGGTCGTATTATGGACGGTCGTCGTTATTCAGACGGACTTCACCAAGCAATCGAGGCAAAGGAAAACGTAAAAATTGAAGCTGCGACACAGACCTATGCGACAGTCACCCTGCAGAATTTCTTCAGGATGTATCACAAGCTGGCTGGGATGACCGGTACTGCGGAGACTGAGGCGGGCGAGTTTTGGGATATTTACAAATTAGATGTCAAGGTCATTCCTACAAACAGACCGATTGCACGAGACGACAAAGAAGATCTTGTTTACAAAACAAAGCGAGAGAAGTATAATGCTGTTATTGACCATGTGTCAATTTTAAGTAAATCTGGCCGTCCAGTTCTCGTCGGAACCACAACAGTCGAAGTGTCAGAATTGCTTTCTCGAATGCTTGATATGCGCGGACTGGATCACCAAGTTCTGAATGCAAAACGTCATCAGCAGGAGGCCGAAGTAGTCACACGAGCGGGTCAAGCAGGGACCATTACGATTGCTACAAATATGGCTGGTCGTGGAACAGACATTAAGTTGAGTCAACAAGTGAAAGAAGATGGTGGACTTGCCATTGTTGGAACTGAACGTCATGACTCACGACGCGTAGACAGACAGCTTAGAGGTCGATCTGGACGTCAAGGAGATCCAGGTTCGTCTCAGTTTTATGCCTCTTTAGAAGATGATTTAATGCGTCTTTTCGGTTCCGATCGCGTTGCCAAGATGATGGATCGAATGGGGCATAAAGACGGAGAAGTCATCCAACATAAAATGATCTCGAAATCGATTGAGCGTGCCCAGACGAAAGTAGAAGAAAACAATTTCGGGATTCGCAAGCGTCTTCTTGAGTATGATGACGTGATGAATGCGCAACGTGAAGTGATTTATAAGCGCAGAAGAAATGCACTCAAGGGAGATAGAATCAGGACTGATATTGCAAATATGTTCTTTGAATTGGTAGAGGGAAACGTAGATTCTACTCACCTGAATAAAGATTATGACGGATTTCGATTTGCGATGCTTTCTAATTTTGGAATGGAAGCACCAGTTTCAGAAAGAGACTTTGAATCGTCAAGTACTGATGATTTGGTTTATTTGTGCTATCAAAAATCGGAAGCGCACTACAGAGATAAAATCGCAGACTTGGCGAGAAGAGCCCACCCTGTGATTCAAAATGTGCATGACGATGACACAAACGATTTCGAGAACATACTCGTGCCATTTACAGATGGTCGTAAGACGATTCAAATAAGTGCAAACATTCACGACAGTGTCGCTTCTGAGGGGCAAAGTGTGATGAAAACGTTGGAGAAGCAAATTGCCCTTGTCATCATTGATCAACATTGGAAAGAGCATCTCAGATCTATGGATGACCTGCGAACAAATGTGCAGCATGCCCGCCATGAGCAGAAAGACCCTCTTTTAATTTATAAGTTTGAATCTTATGAGCTTTTCAAGCAGATGATCCAAAAGATAAATGCTGAAGTTGCATCCTTTTTGATGAAATGTACGATCCCTACTAACGCAGGTGAACAACCTGTCCGTCAAGCAAAAAGGCAAGCCGCAACGCCATTGGGTACGACGTCAAAAGCCGGGGTGCAAAACATTGCACAGCAAAATTTGGCAGGAGGTGGTCAAGGGGGAGGGATGATCTCTCCTGGACAACCAGGCATGTCTCAGGGGCAAGCACGTCCCAAACCCGTAGCTCCTATTCGTTCAGAGAAAAAAGTTCAGCCAAATTCTCCTTGCCCATGTGGTTCAGGGAAGAAGTATAAGAAGTGTCACGGCTAGTCAGACGATAAAATCTCTTTCGGTGTCTTGATTTTTAAGCCACACGTTTCCTTCATTAGTTTTGAAAACAGGCGACATGTTTCGGGTGTGTGAACGCTTTCGGTGGTGTGAACCAGCAAGTCGAATGATTCAAGAGGTGTCCCGTTTTTTGCCAATAGAGCGATTCTCTTGGTCCAAAGCTTTAACCTTTCCTCATCAGATTTGTGCCCGTCGTACCCTCCAAATCTGACGATCAAGAATTTTGTGGTCAGCCTCATGTGTAATGCATCTCGTCTGCCTGCGGTATCGCTAATTACGGCACCTATGCCGAGTTCGGACAAGAGTTTCCAAACCCTCTCGGCATCTCTTCCTCCCGCAAACCATTCCGGGTGACGAAACTCAATGGCCATTTTCAAGTCCCTAGGCCAAGCTTTTAGATATGCCTCAAGTTTCTCACTGTGTTTGGGGGCGAAATGGGGAGGCAGTTGTAAAAAGGCAGGACCAAGTTTGTTGCCAAGTGCTGAGATTCCAGCAATAAAATCATCAGTCGGACCCTCGCAATTTCCAAACCGTCTGTAATGAGAGATTATCGCGGGAAATTTGGGGCAGAAAATAAATCCATCAGGCATTTCATCAGCCCAAGCGGCCATCTTTTCAGGGGTGTAGATTCGATAATGTGTCGCATTAAATTCAAGTGACCCGAATTGTCTTCCGT
>CESI01117244.1_pt1 | contig 11363 bp, 10 predicted proteins | sample 356301 | NCBI WGS metagenome assembly CESI01 (sample SAMEA2621423, study PRJEB7988) | marine metagenome | biome: marine biome (ENVO:00000447); feature: deep chlorophyll maximum layer (ENVO:xxxxxxxx); material: "saline water (ENVO:00002010), including plankton (ENVO:xxxxxxxx)" | depth 40 m | reverse complement strand
AGTGTGCTTTTTCACACCAAGTGTCCCATCTTGAACTTAATTCTGCGGGCCGTATAAGCCATCGGTGCGGTCTTCAATGAGCAGTGTCACCGCAATGCATGGGCGAAGGGGCGCGACAGGTCGAACATCCTGCTGGCTGGCCCGGCCAACTGTGGCTTGAAGGGCGCACATTGATCCACCTCATGGCAGAGCAAGAACGCCCCACGCACATGCCCAGAGGGCCTGCAAAACGAACGGGTCCAGGTTTTCTTAATCCTGCCATGGCGCCCGCAAGAACCCGCAGCGTAATGCTTCTGACCGACGCCCTTGAACATGATTGGTTGGTCAAAGAACAACGACCGATACGAGCCCTCGATGCCTTAAGTGCGACTGGCGTTCGTATTCGGCGATGGCGGAATGAAATCCCTGGCGAACTCCAGCACCGACTGAGGATCACCGCCAATGATTTGGATGAATTCGCGCTGTCATGGGCCAAGGCATCACACGCCATACATCCTCCACCAACCCCCGTTGAGCACGAGCCAGAGGAGGACCGCCACGGCCTGACTTCAGCAGCAGTGTTCGATAACGGCATTCATTTCCAGCGCCTTGACGCAAGGATGGCCATGGTTGACGCGGCTTATCAGTGGGTTGACCTCGACCCCTTTGGCTCTCCGATTCAATTCCTCGATGCTGCTTTGCAGAGCCTGTCGCGCACCGGTGTGCTCGAAGTAACGGCTACTGATACTGCAGCGCTCACAGGGTCCTCGCCTTCCAGTCAAGCGAGGCGCTACCAAGCCAGGGGCCTGGTTGATGAATACGCTCACGACGACGCTGTTCGCTTGTTGTTGGGAACTGTTGCTACAACGGCCGCCCGGCTTGACAAAGTCGTCACTCCGCTGCTCGCCCTGTTTGATGGCCACCATGTCCGGATTTCACTGCTCGTGCAAACAAGCAAATCCGAGGCAACCGCTATTGGAAAATCAATTGGCTGGCGCGTCCGCTGTGAAGATGTGCCTTACCGTTTCGTCCAGCACCCAGATCCTGAAGTGTTGAAGAACGCAAGCGGACCAATGTGGATTGGACCGATGTGGCACAAGGAAATCGCAGGGCGGATGACTGAAGAGCGAGCGCTCGAATTATGCCATCCAAACCCAGAGGACATCAAGAACGGCCGTAACGCCGGTTTAGTTTGGGAGGATGAGGATATTGAACACTCAGCTCGAGAGGTGCGAAGAGGGGTTCGCTACATTGCTGAGGCTGCTGATTTGATGAGCAGAGAACATCTCTTGTTGAGTCTTGATGCATTGCCGCGACTCTGTGGCGTAGGTGGAGCGCCAAAGATGGAGAAGTTACTCACAGCGCTCATCGAAGCCGGCCATAATGCGGCGCGTTATCCTGATTTGGAACCAATGCTTGTCACCGATGCCCCGTTTGAGGCGGTGGTTCAGGTTGTTCAAGCCACCAGCGCTTCATCCGACCGAAGGGTCGAGTGAAGGGTCACTTGGAACATCAATCTCAGGCCCTGGCAGCATGGTCCGTGAATTTTCGATGACGTCTTGAACACTCGATTCAATGGTCTGGGCGTTCTCAAGCAATTCTGTGAGCGGGATTTCCAGTCCCGTTAATTCTCCAACGGCCTCAACTGCCAATGCGGCCGCTCTTGCATCTGGATAAAGTGGGCTTGCTTCGGCCAATAAGGCCGTCACATCAATGCCGCGTCGGTCGCCTTCACCTAACAGGAAACCAGTAATTCCTGCAACAATGCCTTGTTGGATTGGTTCAATCCCAGAAGAGCGCAAGCGTGCTCGAGCGGCTTCTGAGGACCCCACGCCAAACAGTTGGCCAGGTTGGATGTCGCCGGAACCAACCAAGCCATCGATGATGATCAGGCGGTCAAAACCACCCTTTGTGAACCATTCCAGAACGGTTGATGCAAACATGATGTCTTGCTCGTTCTTGAATTGGATTTCAGAAGTAAAGACACCCACTCCATCGCCCTGATAGACACGAACAGGATGCTTTGGCACCTCGTTGTGGATGAGAGCAACGGCTGGAAATTCAGAATTTAGAACCGTGCCTAATTGCCGCATTTTCAGGGTCTTGATGATGTGTGCTGCTGCAATCACGCCGACCATGCCAGCGGTGGTGAATCCTGCAATCGCAACACCACCGGTTCGAGGGTCTGCACCCTCTTGAAGAACGAGTGCGTAACCCTTGAACTCATGCTCCATGAAACGGCCTCCGTGCTGTGGGTGACAATGGCTCTATGAAAAGACCTACGCTGGGATTATTCTTCCCAAACCGCCCAATCTTCCCAGCCTTCTTCGCGATACCACCAGACGCCCTCTTCATCTTCCCACCACTCTGTGCCATTTTCGTCAACGCTGATGCCGTCGTCTTCTTCGACTTCATCAGACACTTCTTCTTCAAGCGATGTGACATCTTCGTCTGTTTCGACTTCATACGATTCAATCTCTGGTTCTGGACTGTTGTTGAATTCGTCAAACAGGCTCGGTTGGCGTTCTTCAGGAGCTTCAATATCAGCAATTGAGCGACCTTCTGATCGCAATTCGTCAAGTGATTTGCTGGAGGATTGAATTGGGGCTTTCGTCTCAACAGGAGGTTGCTCATCATCTTCGTCGGCAGAATACCAATCGTCGTCGTCATCTTCCTCTGCATTGCGCATGACAATAACGCCAGCAATAACGGCCCCCAGCAAAAGGAAGACAGCGATGCTGCCGACAATGAGGGGTGTGGAACTCTTTGATTCATCAGGTGGCGTTACAATTGGTTCTTCGATCTGTGGTTGTTCACCAAGCGTCCATTGAAGTTCACCCTCGGTCGTTGCCGAAGGCGTTGTCATCCCAGCGCAGCGGCCTGTACTGTCCTCCATGCAGGTGATCGTGAACATGTAACCAGTCCCTTGGAGGCCTGGGAACAATCCATCTGACGGAGCATTCCGCACTGGAGTAAAGACAACGTTCGCAGCATCATTTGCGGCGATTGTGAGGATTGGATCTTCTTCAATTAACGAAGGATTCTCAAAAGAGAGCGGATGTGGTGTTGTCGGAGTGTCGGTCCATTCAAAGCTGACTTGAACCTCAAATGGATTCGGGTTGGAAACAGTGCATGTAAATGCTGAATCCGCCCCATTGTCTTCCCAAGTGTAGGTGCCTGCGTTACAGTCTACAACGGCCGGAAGGGCCACATCTGGGAACACTGGCTGCGTTTGGTTGCCTTGTGAATCATTTGTTTCTGATTCATTGGTACCCTCACCAGTTTGATCTGGCCCGCCTGTGAAGGTGAACGCGAGCGGGTTCATTGAAGGAATAATCCATGTTTTGCTTTGATCTGAAGTCAGCGTCAAGGTGTCTGTCACGCTTGCCGTTCCAGAAAGAAGAACTTGCCCTCCCTTGACCTCAACAGTCCCGCTGCTGGTGATGTTTCCGCTTGAGTTCTGTTGCTCCCATGTGAAGACAAGACCCTCAAGGTAGGTGTTCTGAGTCGGCAGTTCAGCCTCCAAGTCGACCTCGAGGTTGAACACACCTGCTTCGTCAAGTTCGAGCACCGTCTCGTCAACACTGACATCGGCGCGGAGGATCCCCAGTCCTTGGAGCGTGAGGGTTTGAGCGGTCACCGGTTGCATCGTGGGACTTCCTGCGTTGCCAAGGTAGTTGATGTCGATTGAGGCTGTGTCAAAGAAAGTGGTGAACGTGCCGCCGAGTTCAGACAGGTCTTCGACTGCAATCGCCTGCCAAACTCCATTGGCATCGGTGACCCCAGAAAGGGGAATAGTGACGCCAGAAGCCGTGATATCCATTTCAATTGATTCACCGCTCAGTGGCGTGTTGTTGGCACTCAACGAGATATTGAGGTAAAGTGAGTCGAGCGCACTGAGGCCAAATTGTTCAGAAGTGTACTCGCCGGAGGTTGAGAGTTCGTAGTCGAGAACTGCACTTCGCATTGAATTGTTCAAAGAGAGGATTGGTCCAACTGAACTGATGCTTTCTGTTGCATTTCCGTATTCATCAAAAGCGACGACTGATGCGTAATATTCGTTGCCATCAATGGTCACGAGACCGATATCTGCGGTGGTCACCGACATTGTTTGATTGACTGTGGAGTGAGAGATGGTGGTAAGAGCGACCAGACCTGCGATGCTTTCGATGCTCTGTTCTTCAACAAAGACTTGGTATTCGATGGCTCCATCAATAGAGATGTCCCAAGAAACGTCGATTGAACCTCCGGTGTCTCCAGGTGTGTCGGTCGCTGTGAGGCCGCTGACGCCACTTGGGGGTGAGGGGTAAGGCACCGTGACAGTGATCGGTGCCGACATGTTGCTTGTGACACCATAGGCATGCAGTGAACGGATACCATAGACATAGGTTTCACCGTGAGTAACTTGTCCATCGATGGTCATGTTGCTGCCCTCGATGAAGTACGGTGCTGTCAGGTCAAACGCAACACCTACGGAGGATCTAAACACTTCAAATTCGATGAAATCATCGCCGAAATCAGCCATGTCCTGCCATTCCAGCTGAACACGCTCGGAGGTGAGTTCTGTGATCGAAACCATCGGGGTAGGAGGGAGGGAGAGGTTCGGCGCACCAGGGCTGTACTGTGCCACCAGTCCAGAGACTGCGAAGGTGCCATTGAGCGTCGCATACACTGGAAGAGGAACCACGAAATTACCGGAGCCTGCTGTTTGCTGTTGGTTGATGATGTTCGTGAGGTTTCCTGCCGAAAACGGGTTGTTCTCTACGATGAAATCCGCATCATAACCGATGTCCATTCCCGAGAGGTTGAAGGTGCCCTCACCAAGGTTTGTGAACGAGAAACTGGGGCTTGTAAGGCGCACGCCAAACCCATCTGCAGTGTAGGGAAGGGCGTTCATCAACGGGGAGAGAACGCTCGAGATGTTGCCCATCGGATCAAGAATGTAAAGCGGCGTCATACCGTAGGCTGCATGCCCTGCATAGCCCAAGGCTTCCAAGTCGTCTTGTCCATCGCTGTCGATGTCCATCGCCACTTCATTCCACGCGCCGATGAACAAACCGAGGCTTGATTCACCAGCAACAACAACGTGCTCGATTAATCCGTCGCCATTCATGTCGACTCCTTGTGCGTTTCTGGGAACCGACCAAGGCTGCACCACCGAAGAAATGTTTCCAATTTGGGTTGAATTCAATGAATAAACGGTCAAATTTCCTTCCATGGTTTGTGCGTTGCCATCGGTTGTGCTCGGGTTGGGCACAACAAGGGAATTCACCCCATCACCATCGTGGTCGAACACTGAGGCGTTGATGAGGGCACTCGCAGTGGCAAGTTCATTCGTCGCCAAGACATCGGTGGTGTTCCATTGCAGGCCATCGTTTAGGGCAATCGTGTAGCCTTGTGGATTTTGACCGATGAAGTCAATGTCGCCATCGCTATCGATATCTCCTGCTATTGGTTGTGATCCTATACCGTCGAAGTGGTATGGGCTTTCAGTGATCCCGCTACCATTGACCCAGCCAAGAGGCGTTGAGTGACTGAACAGGTCGCTGACGACGACCGAAAACGACGAATTGTTACTACCAAACGCACCTGCGGTCAAATAACTCAAGGTGGTTGGTGTGGCAGAATTGTTCATGTTCACCGTATGTGTTTGGTTGTCAGCAAAGGCACTAGTTTTGTCATTATAGGACCGCAAAGCGAAGGTTCCACCATTGTGTATGGACACCACGTCAGCGTGCCCGTCAAGGGTGAAATCGCCTACTGCTGCTGCGATGCTGCCGGCATAGAGGGCGAGCGGTTGTGCCGCCCCAATGGCTGAAGTCGTGGGATTGGTGAAGTGCACGCAAGCAAGATTTGCCCCATAAGCGAAGGTCACGACATCGTCATGGCCATCATCGTTGAAGTCGCCAAGATCCAGTTCAGTGGAACCCGCACAGGTCTGAACCCATGCCGATGAATTCAGTCCAGAAGTTGCATTCCAGTCAACAGCAAGAATTCCAGCGTTGAAACCAGTCACCGTTGAATCTCGAGAAAGCACGGCTATTTCCGGAAAGGTATCGTTATCCATGTCGCCTGATGCATAGTCGGTGACAGGGCCAACGGGCATCAGGCCGCCGTCAACAGCTGGGATGAATGAGACGTTGACCTCGGCTGAAGCAATTGAGGCTGCGAAGGGTAAGAACAGGGGTGGTGAAGAGGCGACTCCCGGGGAGAAAAACGATTCTGTGGTGTTCCCTGTGGAGAATGAATTTTGGTGGCCGAGGTTTCCGTACCCTGGGCCCTCAAAGGCCCATTCTTTGATGCCGTCTTGACCAATGTCAATGTGCACCTGTCCTGGCGAGGCGACCTCGTTTTTGGCGTGGACAAGGAATGAAGCTGAATCGAACGTCACGTTTCGTGGGACCTCAATGCCAAGGGTTGAGTTGTCGGTTTGCCCCGCTGTCACCGAAAAACTGGGCGCTGCCACGCCACCGTCAAAGGTGCTGATCATGCCGCCAGTTGGGTTTCCACTGACTGGAATGACTGCAAAGCACTGCAGCATCAAGAGCAGGACAAGCAGGTAGGGAGCGGTCCGGTTGGTCTGGGCCATGGCGGTCACGAACCTTGTGTGGTTGGCTACCCTTCAAGTCCCTTACGGCGAAACTCGTGCAGAAAGTTCGTTATGTCCGTTCTTTCCAGTTGCTGGGCGTTTTTTCAAGGGCGTGAACGCTAAAGGGTTATACGGCACTGGCTTGTACTTGATTTTGGGGCGTCACCATGGAGGCAAGCAGCAAAGTCTCTGTTATTGCAGGCGATATCGAAATTGATATCGAAGGCGCCGCAATGGAAGTCGAAGAGCAATTGGCACATTACAGGCAAGACGATACGTGGACCATCATGCTGGACAGGCTTGCACAAGCCCGTGCAGAGGCGTTGAAGGCTGCCGTCTCTACAGCCAAAGAAAAGGGGCTACCGGAGCGAGGCTCAGCGTTCCAAGTGTTGCTCGACACCTGCTCTTTAGAGCGGAAACCAGACCAAGTTCTGGGCGCAATTCACTATCTACGAAGCGTCGAAGGCGTTCAAGATAGCCCTCCTCGAGTCATCAACCAGCTCTTTGAAGATGCAAAAATCACCCCTCCCGGCAATCTATCGCTCTACCTCAACCGGTTGCGCGAGCGAAACTTCCTGATGATTCCCCCTGGCAAAGAAGATAAAAACAGATTTGCCCATTTGACCGAAGAAGGGCGTGCTCATTTGGATAAACGCTCCACTGCTTGAGGACTTAGCATGGTGATGTCGGGCGGCGGGGGCGATGACCCACGGGAATCCACTGGAGAGATTCAATCGGTTGTGCTTGATTGGTCGTTCCAAAACCATGCCTCTGAAGTGTTGAGGAAGGGCCGACACGCAGGATCGAACTTCAAACGAAGCATCCTTGACGGGGCTGACTTGACCGAGGGCGACTTTTCGAATTGCGATTTTCGACGGGCTTCAATGTACGAAGTTGACCTGATGAAGTCGGCGTTTGACGGAGCTGATTTTCGAGGGGCAGACCTTCGTAAAGCAAGACTGAACCTGTCGAACTTCAGGAACTGTCAGTTTGCAGGGGCCGACTTACGCGGTATTCGAGGTAAGTATGCGATTTGGCAAGGCAGTGATTGGTGGAACGCCACCATGGACGAGGGTTTGGAAAAGGCACTTGCCAAGAAGTGGCCTCGGCCCAGCGATGAGTGACTGAAGTTATTCTTGCTCGGAGACAAGCACGACTTTTGCATTTGGATAAAGGGCCAATCGTGCTCTGGCATTGAGCAACGGCAAGCCTGCAAGACCAATACACGTCACCATGCAAACTCCGCAAAAGTAAGTTGAAATCTCATAAGTCAACAACAACGGTCCGGCAAGGGTGTCAACAGCCGCTCCACCGATCAACCAACTTCCAGCCACGCCGGTCACAAGTCCAATGCCTGCTCCCGCCACATTCATCCAAGCGCCCAATGGTTTGAGTTGGAACAGGAAAATGGAACCAACAAACATGAGGAGCGCAGCAACAGCAAGCCCTCCAGAACGGAGGCCGTAGCCGCCAGAGTCTCTAGCCTGATCGTGGAATTCTTGGTATTGTTCTACAGTGAGGTCATCAGCATCGCTTGCCTGGCTGTTTGGTGTGATTAACAGCGTTTCAACTTCAGAGTCAGACAGGTCTTCGGCAGTGTGGTAGAGATAGTCACCATAGGCTTGATAGGCAAGTAAAATAGCACCAAAAATAATCAAAATTGCAACGGTTTTCGGACCTTTCCGATCTGGGCGGACTGCGAACATATCAACCGGAGGCGTTGGTACGGCATCCTCGCCCTCCATTCGCATCGAGAATCCTAAGTCCATCTCACTCATTGGACGCCCTCCTCTTGGTGAGCGAGCAAGCCTGCGCGAAGGTCTTCGGGAATCGGTTGAGATGCCAACGTGTCCATGTTGACGCAAACCGTGACTTGGCTTGAACGCCAAAGCACAACTTGGTCTTGGTTTCTAAGAACGTAATTCCAAGTGCATGAAGAGGTACCGATGTTCCCGATTGAAAGGGTAGCGTGGATGACATCGCCATACTTGAGTGGGGCGATAAAGTCAGTTTCAACATGGACCACTGGAAAGCCTATCTTTCGCACGTTGATCATTTCAGGGTATGAAGTGCCGCACATTGGAGCCCACGCTTCCTCAAAAAAACGATGAGCAAGATCGAAGATTCGAGGATAGTAAGCAATGTTCGCTCCATCCAACATTGCATAGTCGACCCTGCGCTCAAGTTCGACTGCCATAAACCGGTCCAACCGGTGAGCCGTGAAGAAGGCTTGCTTGGGCCGAGGTTTCATCAAAAAAAACGCAACCCGTTGCGCTTATATCCAAGCGGTCGGTGGACCGACCACCAAGGCCCTATAGTGTAGCTTGGATATCACGCCGGCTTGCGGAGCCAGCAACCCGTGTTCGAATCGCGGTGGGGCCGCTCTTATCATCAAAGGGCGAAAGCGTTGCGTTCAGATTCGCCACTGGTGCATTGGCCACCCTTGCTCTTCTGCAAGTCGGCGAAGCGAAGATTCTGGATTGATAGCGACTGGATGGCCTGTCATTCGCATGAACCATGAATCTGCATGGGTGTTGCCGTAGCCGTAACATTGTTCCAAATCGTGACCATGCGCCAGTGCATCGGCTTCAACCACAGGAACCTTACCCTTTCTCCGGGGAACAGACCAACCGCGTTCTGAACCGCTCATGATTCCTGTCCGCTCTTCTGGGCCGCACCCATAGACTGCGTCCATGCCCAGCACCTCGGCCATGGCCTCGGCCATAGGTGCAATGGTTGCGGTGACCAACACCAAGCGGTGGCCTTGTTCTCGATGCCAAGCCAGTTTGGCTTTGGCTTCTTTTGTTACGCGAGGTGCAAGTTTCTCGATCGCCAAACGCGAGGAATATGCTTCCAAGACTTGCCATGAGGCAAGTGAAAAGTGGCCTCGATTTCGTGCTGCATCATAGAACGCTCGGCCCCGAAGAAGATTACCAAGGAAGCCGAGGGTCCAACTTACTGCACCGACGGGGATACGCCATGGGCGACGTTTTGCAAGTTCTGTAGCCAGGGTCTTTTCACTGGATGCATCCAAAAGCGTGCCGTCTAAGTCAAAATAGGCGGCAACGGTCCCTGTCATGATTCATGGGTGAGCAACACCATACATGAGTGCGCCCCTTATTGGAAAGGTCTGCATCACGATTTTCGTGGCGATTGAGGGCATCCAAGTTCACCATACACCCTTCGGCCAGCAGTATGATCTTGCCACCATTCAAGGCAATCGCCAAGGTGTCGAGGAATAAAAAAACCAACCTTGCGGGGCGTAAGTCCGTGGTTGCGCATGGCTCGGTCGTGAGAGAGGCTGGCGACAATCGATTGTGCAGAACAGCCAGGGTTGGCACCGACAAACCTCATTATTTCTATTTTCAGTCGCTCAAAGCGAGCCTTCTTTTGGGAACCTTTCCCTTCTCTTCTTGGTGGCATGAACTGAAAATCAAATTGAACCGCTATGAAAGAAACGGTGGCAGTCCCACCCCTAAAAAGAGCCTAAAATCACTTAAATGTGACACTTTGAGTGGTTTTCCAGTTCGCTGTGGCAAGTTTTTTTGCCTTCCCATCAGCGATGATTGGATGAATAGTCTTCAAATCTCCGTGCATGCCTTTGACTTGGAATTTGACGCGAAGTTCTGCAGCTTGGTCTCGGACCACTGCTTCCATTTGATCTTCATCAAGATCAACAGAGGCAAGGGCTGCTCCATCACTTAGGTTCGAGATTGTGATGGTGTTTCCTTCTACGGAGAGGGCGGGTCTGAAGTCCATATCGTTTGGATGGTGCATCCAAACTGATAGGTCCAGTGACAAAGCATCTCGAATGTTGATGCGGCTGATTTCGACGGTATCGACCATGGCAATCAAACATGACGAAGGGCAGGTGGTTGATACGCCTTTCCATTGACCAAAGTTGTCACTCGTAAGCAATCTCAGTCAGTTCGGGCATGTGGACCTTCACGGTCACAATCAATGACCAATCGTTTCCTGGATCTGGGTCAGGGGTTCCCTCGAACAGTGGATCTGGATCGGCCTGCTGGGCGACAACGCTCCAAGTCCATTCGCCCTGGCCATCACGGGCACTGGAATCCATGAGCAGCAACTCAAGCAGGGCTTCTTCTGAATCTGAATCGAAAATTCCATCCTCGCCAAAGGAATTCATCCCCACTGCTGACACCGTCGCAGTAGCGGAATCATTTGAGGTGATGTTCTCTCCTGATGTCGACTCGGTCTGTTTGTAGCCGCCTTCGACAATGAAGATGCTCAGGGTGAAGTTATCTTGGGGGGCAAGAACGTCTTGGTCGAGCGTTAACACGCCCTCGAAATCTAGAATTCGGCCTTGCGAACCAGGTGTGATGTTCCCCTGCCACTCTTCGCCTTGTTGGAGGTATTCATCCCATGTGAATTCAAGTTCCGTGGTCTTCCATTTCACTTCATAGCGTCGTGTAAGGACATCAAGCTTGAACACCTGCTCTGCGGTTGCTCCTTCGCCATCGTCAACGAAAAGGCTTCCAGTAATGGTTCCGGATTTGTTGGTTGGAATTAGGACGGTGTCGGTGGTCGCATCAACATCGTTACGGGCATCGCCATCCTTGTCACTGTCTTCGCTCCAATCCAAATCCCATGCATATTCCAGTGTTTTGCCTTCGGGGTCGAAGCTGCCGCTTGCGTCAAGTAAGGCCGAGTCGCCTGAACGAATGACTTCTGGGAACGTGAGGTTGAGTTGGGGCGCCCCGTTCACAATGACCGTCGCTGCTATGTCGTCTGTACCACCTTGGTTGTTGGTGATGGTGAGTTGTGCTGTGAA
>CESI01043017.1_pt1 | contig 11382 bp, 8 predicted proteins | sample 356301 | NCBI WGS metagenome assembly CESI01 (sample SAMEA2621423, study PRJEB7988) | marine metagenome | biome: marine biome (ENVO:00000447); feature: deep chlorophyll maximum layer (ENVO:xxxxxxxx); material: "saline water (ENVO:00002010), including plankton (ENVO:xxxxxxxx)" | depth 40 m | reverse complement strand
ATGATTGCTGTGTCATGGACTTACCTCGTTATTGCAGAAATTGTTGCTGCAACTGATGGAATTGGAGCGGTGATGATGAGGGCCTCTAGATTTCTACACGTTGACGTCATTATGGCAGGCATCCTGACAATTGGGATTTTAGGAGTTATCACTGATGTTATTTTCCGACGGGCGGGCCACCACTTGTTTCCACATAATAGAATTGGTCAGTAGGGAGGTGTGCACTCAGCATGAATAAGATGACAAGTATCGATAAAACCAAAGCCAAACAGTCAACAAGTGACTCCCCAATTCACGTGGAGCGAGTTACTAAAGAGTACTTGGGTGGACAACGCACTGTGTTAGATGACGTTTCTGTGAAGATCAATACCAATCAGGTCACTGCACTTATTGGCCCTTCTGGATGTGGAAAAACTACTCTCTTAAGAATAATTGCAGGCCTAGAATTCCCAACTTATGGCAGTGTTTCCATGCATGGTAGTCCGATTATTGGTCCTGGACCAGAACGGGGTATGGTATTTCAAGCTTATACGTCTTTTCCTTGGCTGACCGTTATTCAAAATGTTGCTCATGGAATGAAAATTCAGGGTGTTCCTTTAGATGAGCGAATGGAGCGCGCAGGATATTTTCTGCGAATGGTTCACCTTGACGAATTTTCAGGGGCCTATCCAGGGGAGTTATCTGGAGGTATGAAACAACGTGTCGCAATTGCTCGAGCCTTGGCTCAAAACCCTGAAGTTTTATTGCTAGATGAGCCATTTGGAGCGCTTGATGCACAAGTGACATGGGAAATGGAAGAGATGGTTATTGAGATTATTGAACGTGATGCAAAAACTGTCGTTCTGGTAACCCACGATATTCAAGAAGCGATTTATTTGGCTGACCGAATTATCTTTTTCACTCGACAACCAGGAAAAATCAAAGCTGACATCCAAATGGAATTTAAGAATGGTAAGCGATTTACCAGAAAGGAAGAGCTAATAGGTATGCCTGGCTTTGTTGAAATGGAAAAACGTCTTTATGCCATGATGCGAGAAGAAATTAAAGGACATGTCAGTTAGATATGGAGATCTAAAAAAATAAGTAATAATAAATCATTATAAAAAGAGGTGAGTCTGATGAGTAGAAGTATATTTTACATTCGAAGTTTAGCAATTTTACTTTTTACTGTAGTTGTATTGGCATTCATATCAGTTTCTAGTGCACATGCCGTTGAAAAGGTTAAAGTTGGCCATTGGAGCTGGCCTGGTTATGGCTTCTTATACGTTGCACAGGAAAAAGGACTAGCGCCTGACCTAGATTTTGAATTTACAATCATGGAAGATCCGGTGCAACTCTTCTCATTACAATCAACTGGCCAACTTGATGTAGTCCTTAGCACCATTGAATTTGGCCCAATTGCTGCGGCCGAAGATATGAATCTTAAAGTTGCCGCATTAACAAATTTGGGGTACGGGTCAGATCATATTATTGTGCATCCAGACATTAAGTCACCTGAAGACTTAAAGGGTAAGCAAATTGCCGTTTTTGAAGGTGGATTGTCACAAATCTACATGGGAATTTGGCTTGAGCAAAATGGCATCAAATGGGATGAGGTTGAGATGGTCAACCTCATAGCTGGAGATGCTGCAGCTGCAATGATTAGTGGTCAAGTTGGTGCAGCTGAACTTTGGGATCCTTATGGTGGTCAAGTTTTAGCTGAACTGGAAGGTTCACGTGAGCTAAGTAATTCAAAAGAAGATTATTGGCTAAAACTAGGCCTTATCGCAGACGCTTTGTACCTGTCTGATGAGTTTATTGAAAACCGAAGAGATGTGGCCGTTAAGACGACTCAAGCAATGTTCGCTGGGGTTGAGTATTGGCGAAAAAATCCAACAGAGGCAAATAAAATAATTGCAGAATCTACCGGGTTTACGATTGCTGATGTGCAAGGCATACTTGGAGGTGAAAACAACCCTGAAGATGGGACAATGTACATGTACAATCTTGAAGAGGCCGCCCAATTTTGTGGCGTAGCTCCAGGAAGTCCGCCATTTGGTCAAGTTAATGGCCAAATGACTGATCATTGGAAACTAACCAACGACTGGTGGATAAAATTTGGTTTTATGAATAAAGTCGTTGATCCTAGTACTGGTCTAGATTGCACTCTCTTAAGGGATGCTGGAGCATAGGGCAAACATGAAAGATTGTCGAAGACTCAAAATTTGTAGATTGGGAATTAATCCAAACAATAACGACTATGAGTTTTCGACTTGCCCGCATCTCCCAAAAAATAGCTTCAAAATATCGGATAATAATCTCGGTGACTTCTGTTAAAAGTTGAACCCAGGTTTTTACCTTTACCAACCTAAGAGTGCCTAAACCATGCTTCTTAATTAAGATTTAACTAACTTATTTTAGGTTTAGCAAAGCATGTATAGAAACCAATGTTGCTGAATAATCCTCAAACTGACTTTCCAAATTACGTCTAGAAATTATACGCTTTAGATAAATAAATAATTTTGGATATAACATAACAGTGGATCAGCAAGGATCCTTAACTGATACTATTTTTACTGAACATAAAATTGATCTTTAAAGACCAAACAACCATGCCAACTTTTAATCACAAATATCTGATTAAGAACTTTTTTTTGAACAAATAAACTAGCAATTAAATAATGCACATACGCTGATTCTTAGTTAGCAAAAATTTAATATGATGATCCAGTCTTTTTTTCAAAAAAGTGTTCCAATACAGCTTTTTCTGATATATCTTTTTGTGCAATTTCAGCACAGCACATACCTCGGTGCATAACGTAAGTTCGGTGGGCCAGATTTAAAATTTCTGGTAAGTCTGATGATATAAGTAATACAGCAGCACCAGCTTCACATAAATCTCGGATAAATTCATAAATAGATACGCGAGCACCCACGTCGACACCAACAGTAGGTTCGTCGAAGATGAAAAGTTTAACGTCTCGAACAAGTGATTTACCAACAAGTACTTTTTGCTGGTTACCTCCTGAGAAATGCTCTAGATCACGTTCAATATTGAAAGGTTGAAGGGCAAGTTTTTTTGCTATATTTCTGACTACTGAATGCTCACTAAACCGGTTAAGAAACAAAGAACCAGAAAACTGAGGTAGATCAAGAGAAGAGATGGAGATATTCTCGCGAACATTTTGCATCATAATTAGCCCCTCTGTACGCCTATCTGACGGTAGGTAGTAAAGACCCTTCTCTAGCATTCGTGTTGGACTAAGTTCGTCAATGTGCGCTGCGTCATCAAAAATAGCCTTGCCATCAAAGATAATCTTACCAGCCGCAATCCTTTCAAGACCAAAGCAGGCACGTCCAATTTGTGATTTTCCAGAACCAACTAGTCCCGCAAGACCAACTACTTCACCAGCGCAAACATTAATTGAAGTAGAGTTGACTTCATTTCTATCAGTAGTGAGTTTCTCAATTTCTAACAATTTTTTACCGGGTAGACTCTTAATATGTGGAAAAATTTTTTCGATCACACGTCCTGTCATTAATTCAACAAGTTTTTGATCAGATGTATCCTTCACTTTGATCGTGTCAATGTACCGTCCGTCGCGCAACACAGTAATTCGGTCCCCCACTCGTTTAATTTCGTTCATCCTATGGGTAATGTAAATAATACCTAAACCTTCAGATTTAAGACGTTCAATAAGTTTGAAAAGTCGATCTACTTCACTGTTAGTAAGTGAGGCCGTGGGTTCATCAAATATCATTAAGTCTGGTTTTGTTCGAAATGCCTTAGCAATTTCAACCATCTGTTGTTCTGCTCGAGATAAGTACATTACTCGGTCATTAGGGTTGAGTGGAAAACCCAATTTCTCAAGTATTTCATGAGCTTGCCGGGTGAGATCTGCTTTGTGCAAAAAAGGGCCTCTAGTTGTTTCAGCACCGAGCAACAAATTCTCCTCCACAGTCAATTGAGGTACTAAGGAAAATTCCTGAAAAACTGCACTGACGCCTAACTCTCTCGCATGACGGACAGAGTCAATTATGACTGGACTTCCTTTAAAGATTATGGTGCCCGATGTTGCTTGATAAACCCCAGCAATGACTTGAATCAAGGTCGATTTTCCTGCACCGTTTTCGCCAAACAAGATATGAACTTCGCCTTTATTAACCTCAAAGTTAATCTTATCGAGTGCAAGAGTTCCAGAGAACTTTTTGGAAATTTTTTTTAGCTGTAGGAGGCTATCAGATCTTGTATCTTTTTCATACCGACTTGATATTTCTATTGGTGATAATGGTGTATCAATCATTTAAATCTCACTATCTAGCCACCGCTAATAAAAAATGTGTTAAAAACGAATTTCGTTAAATTAATGATATATATCAAAAAATTCGTTTAATTTATAAATTTTTTAAACGAATAATATAACTTTAAACCATATTTTGTTAATTATCAAAAAAACATTATTGACTTAATCAAAATTGTTCACTATCTTATATAGTAAAGTCATGTAAATAATTGTCATTTAATGTCGGTCTATCTAGTCTTAAGAAGATTCTAAAGGCCAATGAGAAGCTAAAGGATTAGCTTTAAAATGAGTAGCCTAAAAGCTATTTTTAAATTGAGAGGTAGTAAATGAAAATATTAATAAAAAAAATTCTAACTATTAGCCTTATGACAGGCTCCTTTTTCTTATTTAACCAATCAGTTCATGCCTACGATCCAGACAAGGGGCTAACCGTAGAGGCTTGGAACCGTCCATGCACTACTGCCGATTATGAAGATTGTTGGAACGATCCAGTAAATCTTGGTGACGCCCGTAAGACCTTACAATATATTCCCCTCAAAGCTTCAGATGTAACTAAAAAGTGGAAGTTGTGTGTGTCTTTTCCTCATCTGAAAGATGCATGGTGGCTTGCTCAGAATCATGGAATTATTGATGAAGCGAGACGCCTCGGTGTAAGTGTTAATCTGGTTGAAGCTGGAGGTTACGCCAATCCGGATACTCAGATTTCACAGGTTGAGAGCTGTGTGGCTGACGGTGCAGAAGCGGTTATTTTAGCAGCAATCAGTCGTGAAGGAGCTGTTGGTTTGGTAAACGAAATTCGAGCCAAGGGTCTCCCAGTTATTGATTACATTAATGGCGTTGCAACTAAAACAGAAGCGAAGTCCTTAGCAAGTTATCTGTCCATGGGCTTTATCACTTGTGACTGGGTAGCACAAAAACATCCCAAAGGTAGTGGTAAAGTTAAGGCAGCATGGTTACCAGGACCACCAGGAGCTGGATGGGTTATGGCTGGTGAGAAAGGTTGTAAAAACGCACTTGCCAATTCTGATGTTGAATTGATCCACGGTGGATTCGCAGACACGGGCAAAGAAGTTCAGTTCAAGCTAGTAGAAGATGTAATTCAGGCGCATTCTTCCGGTGGGGAAACAGATCTTGATTATATTATTGGCAATGCTCCGGCGATCGAAGGTGCCGTAAGGGTCAAACGTGATCGGGGATTCAAAAATCTTCAGCTGGTTGCTTGGTACATCACTCCTGGAATGGACATCGCAATTAAAAGAGGCCATGTGGAGGCTGCGCCCACTGATCAGCCAGTTGTCTCAGCACGTATTGCAGTTGATCAGGCTGTTCGAATTCTAGAAGGCAAGGCATTCGCAACTGGAGGAGCTCCTGCATTTCGTGATGAAAAAAGAATTTCAGAGCATATTGGTCCTAAACTTTTCATGGTTGAGAAACAGGATTATGCTGCTTTTGACAAATCTACAACCCTGTCACCCAAGGGTTGGAAACCAGTTTTTCAAGTGGATTAAGCCAAAGGAAGTGTGTTTGCTAAAATCTATAGTTGTATGAGGAATAGAGTTTGTTCCTCATACAGCCAATATCCATTTGAGCTCTAACAGGGTTATGGTTAATTATTTTAGCTTACCCATGCGAAACAGGCAGGGGCATCAAACACTCAACGTTATTAGATATCTGATGCCCCTGATTAGAAGTTCTAAAAGCTCTTGATCTTCTATTTTTTAGTCTTAATTTCAGTATGAATGACGGGTACTCCCATGGTAGAAATTAATAAACAACAAAGTAGTTCATTAGTTCAACGTTTTAGACGAATAGCGATTTTAGTGTTTATACACGGTGGGATATTGCCATGGTTTTTACTCACTGCCATCATCATATTTACTGTATCTTCTGATTCATTTTTGACAACGTATAACATCATGCTCATTGGTCGGCAGTCTACCTACCTAGTGATTGCTGCAATGGGACAAATGGTCGCTTTATTAATAGCAGGACTCGACCTTTCTGTAGGTGCAATATTTGCTTTTACCTCAGTGGTTACTGCAATGGTAATGGTTAACTATTTATCTTTTCATCCAGATGAGATTTGGATGTCAATCTTGATCGGCAGTCTAGCTGGACTAGGAACAGGTATTCTTATCGGGATGTTTAATGGAATTGGTATTTCAATTTTTGAGGTGCCACCTTTTATTATGACTCTTGCAACAGCTTCTATAATGTCTGGTCTCGCACTGAAGATCACAGCTGGTGTGCCCATCTATGGAATGCCTGCAGAATTTTCTGATTTATTTGGTTACGGCTTGGTGGGTGGGGTCGCAATACCTACTTTGTTTGCGATCGGGGTTGTTGTTCTAATGTATATTATCCTGTCCTGGACAAAAATGGGACGCTACATTTACGCCATTGGGGGTAATCCTAAGGCTGCGCTGCTATCAGGAATAAGGACACGTTTGTATCTATTCCTAGCATACGTTCTGTGTGGTGGTGTCACAGCAATTGCTGCAGTACTTATGACTGCTCGCCTCGAAAGTGGCGAAGCAAACTTAGGTCAAGCATTTCCATTACAATCTATAGCCGCTTGTGTAATAGGTGGGGTAAGCCTTTTTGGTGGAATTGGACGAGTCCCAAGTGTGGCATTTGGTGCTATTTTTATTATTCTGATTCAAAATGGTATGCATTCTATGCATATTGATTCTTATACTCAATTAATAGCTATTGGAATTTTATTGGTGCTTGCAATCATAGCAGGCAATTATCGCCAACAGCTCATTAAGGGGGGTGGATGAGTAAAAATAGTTCTCCATTACAAGTTGCAGTGATCGGTGCTGGTCCAAGTGGGTTTTACACCGCTAATGAGCTAATGGAGGTAGTTCCAAATTGTTGTGTTGATATTATTGAGGCACTACCAACACCATACGGATTGATTCGTTCAGGTGTTGCCCCTGATCATCAAAAGACCAAGGCTGTTTCTCGCGTATTTGACCGAACTGCTCAAGACTTACGCTTTGGATATTATGGAAATGTGGTCCTCGGTAAGGATATTAGTTTAGAAGAACTTCATAAACATTACGATGCTATTGTATTAGCAACTGGAGCACCGCTTGATCGCCCTCTTGATATACCTGGATCAGGAGTTTCTGGTGTTTATGGATCAGCTGCCTTCGTTGGATGGTATAACGGACATCCATACTTTAAAGACCTAAACCCAGATTTATCGGCTACTACTGCCGTTGTGATTATTGGAAATGGTAACGTAGCAATTGATGTGGCAAGAGTACTAATAAAAACTCCCCACGAGATGTCAAATAGTGATCTAGCACTGCATGCAGCAACAATTATTCATCATTCTCCTATTAAAGACATTTATATAATTGGTCGTCGGGGTCCCTTGGAGGCAAAATTCTCCAATAAAGAATTAGTCGAGATGGGCCAACTAACAACAGCCATGCCAATAGTTGATCTGACCCAAATACCAGACAAGGTTTATGGTGAAATGTCGGATCTAGATCACCATATTAAAGAAAAAAATCTTGAAACACTTCGTAATTTTTCTAGTGTTTCGTCAACGAATAAAAGTAAAAGGGTGCACTTCCTTTTTAACTCTAAGCCAGTAAAGATACTCGGCAATGGTTTTGTAGAGGGTGTGCAGTTGGAAAAAACACTGATTGAGAGCAACAATGCTTCTTGCACAGGGGAATTTTTTGAAATCCCTTGTTGTTTAGTTATATCTGCTATTGGTTATCAGATGCCACCATTCACTGGGGTACCTATGAATGCATCAAATGACTTAATAGCTAATATTCATGGTTATGTCAGTAAGGGTCTGTATGCTGTTGGTTGGGCTAAACGCGGTCCTACAGGTGTAATTGGTACTAATAAAGCTGATGCCGAAATCGTAGTGGATCAAATATCAAAACAGATTAGAGAAGATCAATTGTCTGGCAGAGTTGGGTTGGAAACCTTGTTAACCAAACGCAAAGTAAGTTGGATTTCATTTTCTGACTGGCAAAAAATTGATGCCCACGAAGTATTAGTTGCTCCTGAGGGTGCTCCTAGGCAAAAAATAACCAAAATTTCTGACATGCTAGCGATTGTAAAAAATAAGTTTTAAAGCTGCTGCTTTTTGGGCATATATTGATTCCAAAACTGGATGAATTACACTAAAAAGGAAAAGGAGAGAAAGTCCATGGGTTACGTTGTTACAGATAAGTGCATTAAGTGCAAATATCAGGATTGTGTTACTGTCTGCCCTGTAAATTGTTTTTACCATGGGGAGGTAATGCTAGTAATACATCCAGACGAATGTATCGACTGTGGTGCTTGTGAACCAGTTTGCACAGCGCAAGCGATTATATTTGGAGATACAAGTGAGGGCCAGGTATGGTTGGATCTTAATCTTAACTACAGTAACACTTGGCCAAATATTACCCGCAAAGGAGAGACTCCAGCGGATGCTGATTCTTACAAAAAATTAGAAGGGAAGTATGAAAAATACTTCTCTGAAAATCCAGGGACACCTGTTCGCTGACGCGTAAATTATCACAATTAGAAAATGATTTGGCAAAACTTAGCTGTGATTAAAGCGGTGATAACGTACTGCTAATGGATGTTTATGGTTCTAATAATGCATGAGATATCTTGGAAAAAATATGGAGTTTGCTGAGTAGCATAATGTCAAATAATCTGTTAAAAAATGAGTGAGGAGTTCAATGTCAGAAACTGATGGTATTCAAAAAATTCAAGGGTATTGTGCTTTATGCACTTCGTCTTGTGGATGCATTTCAGTAGTTGAAAAAGGTCGTTTGGTAAAGATCGAACCTGATCCATCTCACCCTACTGGGCAGGCAATGTGTGGAAAGGGCCGTGCAGCGGCTGAACTCGTTCACCACGATGAGCGCCTAATGTTTCCTTTGCGTCGGATAAGCCCAAAAGATGCAGAGCCCCAGTGGGAACGGATTAGCTGGGATGAAGCACTAGATAGTACGGCCGAAACATTAAAACGATTGGCTGAAAACAACGGTTCAGAAAGTGTCGCTTTTGGTATCACTACCCCATCTGGCACTGGCTTACAGGATTCCTATCCCTGGATTGAGCGGCTTCGCTATGCTTTTGGTAGCCCAAACGCAGTATTTGGTACTGAAATCTGTAATTTTCATCGAGATAATATTTACAGTTACACATTTGGTGTTGATACGCCAATGCCAGACTTTGCTCAAACTGACTGTCTTATACTTTGGGGGCACAATCCTAGTTCAACTTGGCTAAGTTTTGCTTCTAGGGTTGCCAAAGCAAAAGCACGCGGTGCAAAACTTATTATTATCGATCCACGACGTGCAGGTCTGGCAGTTAAAGCTGATGAATGGCTGCGTGTTCGGCCGGGTAGTGATGGTGCTCTTGCGCTTGGCTTGGCTAATCTATTGATTGAGGAGCAGCACTTTGATGCAGCATTCGTCCGTGAGTGGACTAATGGTCCACTTTTGGTGAATTCAGATGGCACGATACTTCGTGGATGTGACATCGTAGCAAATGCAGATCCTAAACTTCGGGTAGCTTGGGATACCGAAGTTGAAAAACCAGTTCTTTATGATCCAGAGTCTGGCGTCTATAAAGGTGAATGGACAACTTTGGCTTTGACTGGTCAATATGAAATCATGGGGGCGACTGGCACAACTGTTAGATGCAAGCCCGCATTCGAACTATATGCAGAAAGCTGCCGCACATTCACTCCCGAGCACGTTGAGACAATTACCTGGATTCCAGCAGATCAGCTGCGCGCTACTGCTCGTCTAATTTTTGAATCTAATGCCGTCTCTAGTTTCAGCTGGTCTGGTGTTGGTCAACACAGTAATGCTAGTCAAACCTCTCGCTCTATTGCTTTACTCTATGCACTCACTGGCAGTTTCGATTCGCCCGGAGGGAATGTCATATTCGACACTATCCCAGTTGAGGACATTTCAGGAGCAAATTTACTTGCGCCAGAACAATTGGTCAAGGCGTTAGGATTCAAAGACCGACCTATGGGACCCGCGAAAAGTGGTTGGATTACAACTGACGATCTATACCGAGCAATACTTGACAAAAAACCCTATCAAATTAGAGGCATGATCAATTTTGGCTCTAACATTTTAGTTAGCCACACAGATACTGAACGCGGTATTTTAGCTTTGAAAGCACTAGAATTTGCAGTGCATATCGACATGTTCATGACCCCTTCAGCCGCACTTGCTGACATCATATTACCAGTCAATACACCCTGGGAGCGAGAGGGTCTCAAAACTAATTTTACTGTTGGTGCAGATGCTTCGTCTTATATCCAGCTTCGTCCACAAGTCATCGAGTCTAGAGGGGAATCTAAGAGTGATCTTTGGATAGCCTTTGAGCTAGCCAAACGTCTTGGTCTTGCTAGTCAGTTCTGGGGTGGAGACATCGATGCGTCTTATCGCGCTTTGTTAGCGCCTTCAGGTATCAGCCTAGAAGAACTTCGGCGCAGCCCAGGAGGAATTCAAGTACCATTCAAGACCCGTTATCGAAAGTATGCAAATAATGTAAGTAGCCCAATAGGTTTTGCAACACCCTCACGCAAAATTGAAATTTTTTCAGAGAGCCTTCAATCTGTGGGCCAAGCCGCGCTACCTAACTATGTTGAACCCTCTGTTGGTCCAAATAGCCGCCCAGACCTCTACTTCAAATTCCCTTTGGTACTTACCTCATCCAAATCACTGCATTACTGTCACAGTCAGCACCGTGGGCTGCCCAGTTTGCGTAAACGTGAGCCTGATCCCTCTGTCGAAATTCATCCTGATGCAGCAGCAGCACGCCAAATTGTAGACGGAGACTGGGTTGATCTGGTGACACCTGATGGCGCAATAAAAGTTCGAGCCAAGCTTCGTGACACTCTTGACCCTCGAGTCGTCAGTACGACTTATGGCTGGTGGCAACATTGCACTGAGTTAGGCTTATCTGGCCATGATATAATCGGAAGGGAAAGCCCAAACGTCAACGATGTTATTGGCAGCACAGAAGCTGACCCAATTTCTGGTTCGGTAGCACACCGATCCTATCTCTGTGAGATCAGCTTAGCTTCTAAGTCTTAGTTGAGGAT
>CESI01066132.1_pt1 | contig 11389 bp, 11 predicted proteins | sample 356301 | NCBI WGS metagenome assembly CESI01 (sample SAMEA2621423, study PRJEB7988) | marine metagenome | biome: marine biome (ENVO:00000447); feature: deep chlorophyll maximum layer (ENVO:xxxxxxxx); material: "saline water (ENVO:00002010), including plankton (ENVO:xxxxxxxx)" | depth 40 m | reverse complement strand
ATTTATGGAAATTCAATTACATTTGCAACCCTAATGTCACATAGAGTTAAAATATTAGCATGTTCTGCTTCTGAGCCTTTAGCAAAAAAAATAGCTAAGAGTTATGGTCAAGAATTAGGAGAAGTTGAGCTTCAAAAGTTTAGCGATGGTGAATTTGGTGTTTCCATCAAAGAAACTGTAAGAGGTTGTGATGTTTTTATTATTCAAAGTACTATTCCTCCCCAAGAAAACCTGATGGAAATGTTGCTTTTGATAGACGCAGCTAAAAGAGCTTCAGCCCACAAAATTGTTGCTGTTTTACCTTATTTTGGATGGGCAAGACAAGATAGAAAAGACCAGCCTAGAGTTGCTATTGGAGCTAAATTAGTAGCTAACATGTTGGTAACAGCCGGAGTAAATAGAGTAATGACTATGGATTTGCATGCAGATCAAATTCAAGGGTTTTTTGAAGTCCCTGTTGATCATTTGTTTGCCTCCACATTATTTGCTCCATATTTAAAGACCAAGGACTTAAATAATTTAATTATCGCAGCACCCGACGCTGGTGGTTCTAAAAGAGCAAATGCCTATGCAAAGTTTCTAAACGTTGATTTAGCACTTTGTTACAAGCAAAGAAAAAAAGCAAATGAAATTTCGGACATGACAATAATTGGAGACGTCAAAGGAAAGGATGTTGTTATAATTGATGATATGATAGATACAGCAGGTACACTTACAAAGTCAGCTCAACTATTTATGGATTACGGTGCAAAATCTGTATCTGCTTGTTGTACTCATGCAATACTATCAGGACCAGCTCACCAAAGAATAGAAGATAGTATCCTTAAAGAATTAATTGTCACTAACACTATTGAACTTAAAAAAGAAAACTCTAAGATAAAGGTGCTTTCTGTTGCAGATCTTTTCTCTGAAATAATGAAACAGCACATTGGTTTTAAATCTATTAGCAAACATTTTTTGTTTGGCAATTAATAAATAAATAAATAATAAATATGAAAACAGTATCATTGAGCGGTTCTCCAAGAGAGAACGTAGGAAAAAAAGGTGCTAATATCCTTAGAAAAGATGGCAGTATACCAGCAGTAGTTTATGGAGGAGAGAAACAAAACCATTTCTCAGTTTTAGAAAATGAAGCAAAAAAACTTGTATTTACTCCAAATGTTTATCTAATTGAATTAGAAATTGATGGAAAAAAGACAAAGGTTATTTTGCAAGAGGCACAAACCCATCCTGTGACAGACAGAATCTTACATTTAGATTTTTTAGAAATAAGTGATAGCAAACCATTTAAATTAAACCTTCCTGTTAGGTTAGAAGGTTTTTCAAAAGGGGTTAGAAATGGTGGAAATTTATCTCAGAACTTCAGAAAATTGAAAGTTATGGGGCTCATGAAAGATATGCCAGACTCTGTGAAAATTGATATTACGCCACTTAAAATTGGAGATAAAATTAGAGTATTAGATTTAAATATATCTGGACTTAAGTTTTTTGATCCAGAAAATGCAGTAATTGTTGGTGTGCAAATGGCTAGAGCAGTTGTCCTAGAAGAAGAGGAAGAAGATGAAGAAGAGACTAGTGAAGGAGCAGAAGGTGCAGAAGCAGCTGATAAAGGCGATAAACCATCTGAGGAACCAAAAAAGGATGCATAAATTGACTAACCCATCATGAAATTTTTGGTTGTTGGGCTTGGAAATATTGGTGCCAAATATAAAAGCACTAGACATAATATAGGTTTTAAGGCATTAGATTTTATTGCAAAAGAGTTTAGTGCCTTTTTTATTGAAGAAAGATACGGGGAGATATCTTCATTTAAGTATAAGGGCAAAAATATTTATTTATTAAAGCCGAATACATTCATGAACCTATCTGGTTTGGCTGTTGGATATTGGATGACCAAACTTAAAATAGATGTAAAAAATCTTTTGATAATCACTGACGACTTAAATCTTGAAGTCGGTAATCTTAGAATGAAAAGAAATGGTTCTGACGGTGGACATAATGGGTTAAAGGACATTCAGGAAACTTTTTCATCAAGTCAATATCCACGATTAAGAATTGGTGTAGGAAATAATTTTTCAAGAGGAAAACAAATTGATTATGTGTTGGGTGAGTGGACAGAACAAGAATGTTTAATTCTTGATCAGAAAATGAAAATAATTAATGAAATGGTGTTAAGTTTTTGTTTCGCAGGTATTGAAAACACAATGAACTCTTTCAACAATAAGTAAACATAAAAGATATTAAATTGCGTCAAAAATTAAGTTCGAAATAATTATTTGTTTTTTTCAATTTAAAATATTAGATTGACGAAATTTTAATAATAAATAACATGAAAAAAATAACTAAATTAATTGCTTTATCTCTATGTATATTTTCATTCTCAGGTTCTGTTTTTTCACAGAGCGTATTTGTGAATGAAACAGATATAAATAAATTAGATATAAAATATTGTGAATTGAGAGTAGGACAACCACTAAACCCAACTAAGGTTAAAATATTTGTTGATTACGGACAGGCATTTTCTATTAAAAGACAAAATATTATGACTCCTGACAAAAAAGTAGTGAAATTTAATAGCCCTATGCATGCTTTAAACTTCATGGATCAGAACGGATGGTCTTATGTAGAACAAGTAGCTGTTCAGACTGGAGAGACTACTACTTATAAATATTTAATGAAAAAAAATTAAATTAATTTCAGAATAATCCGTGTAATTCGGCATCTATTCCAGAAATTATTTTTCCTAAATCTTCCTGATTATTGTTAAAATGATTATTATCAACATCGATAATCAGGATTTTTCCTTTGTCGTAAGTTGATATCCAAGCCTCATACCTTTCGTTAAGCCTCTTTAAATAATCTAATCTTATGCTTTCTTCGTATTCTCTCCCTCTTGTTTGAATATTTTGAACCAGTTTTGAAACAGATGCTCTTAAGTAAATTAGAAGGTCTGGAGCTTTAACAAAGGATTCAATAAGGTTGAAGAGACTAAAGTAATTTTCAAAATCTCTTGTAGTCATTAGTCCCATGGAATGTAGGTTGGGAGCAAAAATGTAAGCGTCTTCATAGATAGTTCTGTCTTGAATTACAGTTTTAGAACTATTTCTTATTTCTTGAGTTTGAGTAAACCGACTATTTAAATAATAAATCTGAAGGTTAAATGACCACCTTTGCATTTCATCATAAAAGTCTAGAAGATACGGATTGTCGTCAACATCTTCAAAATGTGTATCCCAATTGTAATGTTTTGCAAGTTGTCCAGTAAGAGTAGTTTTTCCGGCACCAATGTTTCCTGCGATAGCTATGTGCATTCCCTTTTAATTTTAGCTAACTAAAGTAGAAAATAGGAATTAAAAAAGAGCATATGTTAATAACTTTTATTGGTGATTATTTAGATATTAAAATAGAATTCGCCCTAGAGTTCCCTTTAAGTATTCCTATTATTTCCTGCTGACTTTGCATTATTTTATCATAGCTATCTGTTTGGTAAATAGTATCAATTTTATAGTCTAAGTAATTGTAGTTCACAATAAAATCGCCGTCATAGCCAATAAGACATTCTTCTTTTATTATGAGTCCGTTGGAGGCCTTAAGGTTTATTGTGTTTAAAAGTGACCCATATTGATCCAATACAATTATTTGGTTAGAAGTAACAACATAAAGTTTTTTGTTTTTTTCCTGTAGCTTCAAAACTGGGAATTGCATATTTGGAAGAATAACAGAAAGATTACCACTTTTAAATACTACTTCTGCTTGATAATTTATTTTTACAATTTCGTTTACATCAATGTCATAAAGCCAAATTCCATTGTCAAAATTGCTGTTTGAAATACAACTTGTTTGGTAAAGTGCTAACTCATTTAGAGAAATTTCACTTTTTTGTAAAGATAAAGTATTGTCTAGGGCTAAAATTATTCCTTGATCTTTATAGAAAAGCAATGGTCTCAAAGGATTACTTATATCTAATTGTGTTATGTTCCCAAGTAGTTTGTTGCTGTAGTTGTATATAGGAACTCCTTTGGAGTTAAACTTAATTAGATTGTCCTTATTTATGTGATAAATAAATCCGTATTGATCAATCTCAATTTTTTCACTTTTAGAAAATAATTTGAATGGCTTTTCATTAATGTTCTGTGCATTTGAAATATTAAATATTAATGATAAAACTAAAAGCTTAGTTGCTATTTTCCATTTGCAATATCTCATTTATTTTATCTTTATTTTCATTTATACGTAGAATTTTATTTTGCCCACCTAATTTGTTTTGACTTTCTAACCATTTGTAAAAAGTATTTTTTGGAACTTCTTTTATAACTGGCTTATTTAAAGGATAATTATTTTCTCTTTTAGATTTGTAGTCAATATTAACTTTTTGAAGTTCATAGTCTAAAATACTACTAAAATTAGACAAATCATCTGGCTTTTCACAGAACTCTATTAACCAATAATGAAATCCAATAGACTTATTGCTGTTTTTAAAAACAGGCGCAACAGAATATTCGCTTATACTACAAAAACATTTTTCAGAAGCTTTATTAATAGCTATTTCTACATGTTGAATCATTAGTTCTTCCCCTGCTATATTAATAAACTGTTTGGTTCTTCCAATTACTTTAATCTTAAATGGATTTATAGATGTGAAAATTACAGTATCCTCTAATCTATATCTCCAAAGACCACCATTAGTAGAAATCACAAGTTCATATGGTGTGTTTAACTCCACATTTTCTAAACTCAATGTCAATGGCTGATCTTCGTTCCAATTATCTTTGGAAATAAATTCGTAATATATTCCATAATCAAGCATTAAAAGCATGTCTTGCGCATCATTTTCAGATTGAAGCCCAAAAAAACCTTCCGTTGCGTTGTAGTTTTGATAAAAGTTAATTTTTTTACCACTGATGGATTGAAAGTTTTTTTTGTAAGGAGCTATATTCATTCCTCCGTGAAGATAAAGCTCTAGGCTAGGCCAAATTTCATGAATATTATTTATTTTATTTTCCTTGATAACTTCGTTCATAATAATTAAAACCCAAGACGGAACACCTGCAATAATTTGAACATTATCTTTAGAAGAATGCTTTACTATATAATTTAGCTTCTCTACCCAGTTTTTTTGCAAAAGATTTTTAATTTTATTTGGAGATCTTCTCCATTCGCACCACCAAGGTAAATTCTTCATAATTATTGCTGATAAATCTCCAGATATTGATTTGTCATTTCCAGGTAAATGATTTTCATTCCCCCCCATTATTAAGTGTTTTCCAGAAAATAGCTGTGTCTTTGGATTGTTTCGGTAGTAGATAGCCAATAAATCCTTTCCCCCTTTATAATGGCATTTTTTTAATGAATCTATGGTAATAGGGATATGTTTAATTGTATTACTACTTGTACCCGACGATTGGGCAAACCATTTTACTTTTCCAGGCCAAAGAACATTAGGTTCTCCATTTTTAGCTTTTTTGATGAAGGGCTCAAAGTCTTCGTACTTTCTTAATGGAATTATCGATTTAAAACTACTTGTGTTGTAAACAGAATTAAAGTTGTTTAAAATTCCAAACTGGGTTGATTTTGCAGAACTAATTAAATTGGAAAGTGTTTGTTGCTGAACAATTTCAGGGTTTAACTTGAAATTTTCAATTTCAATAATTCTCTTTTCTAAATACCAAGAAAAAAAATTATTTAGAGGTTTTCCAATTGAAGAAATCATTGGAATTTATTATTAACCAAAAAATATTAATCCGGCAATAATAATTAAAGCAATTGAAACATACAGGTAACCAATTATTCCTGTGCTTCCGTGAAAATTTTTATCTGATGACATTTTTTTTTTTACAAATATATAATCATATTAGAAAATTCTTATTTCAAATGGGAATATTGTTTGATATTTATCTTTAATAGATGGGCTCTTTACAGATTTTTTAAAAATAGAATTTATATTATTAATATACTCCATTGCGTCGTTACTGCTTTTAGCGCCTAATTCTAGAGATGATAAAAGCTCTAATAACTCATCGTTTTTTCTCTCTGGTAAATGAATTAATTTTACTTTATTATTTTCAATACCAACCTTATCTGCAGCAAAATCTATAGCAGCTTGGAGACTTCCCATTTCATCTACCAACTCCAAGTCTAAAGCTTCTTTGCCAGACCAAACTCTACCCATTGCAATTTTGTGAACATCGCTTTTTTTAAGTCCATCTCTACCCATAGCAACCCTGGAAATGAAAGTATCGTATATCTGATCTACTCCTTTTTGGAAAGTGGACAACTCTTTTTCATCTAAGGCATCAAACATAGTAAATGCAGCGTGGTCATTAGTCTCCACTCTATCAAAGGTAATTCCAATTTTATTTTTCAGCATTCTTCCCAAGTTGGGAATCATTCCAAATACACCAATTGACCCCGTTATTGTATTTGGCTCCGCAAAAATTCTGTCAGCACCACAGGATATATAATATCCACCAGAAGCTGCTAAATCACCCATCGATACAATTACAGGCTTATTTTCCTTGGTTTTTTCTAAAGATCTCCATATCACGTCGGAAGCTAGTGCGCTTCCACCAGGCGAATTAACTCTTAAAACGACTGCTTTAATTGTCGAGTCATTGTTTGCTTTATTAATCGCCTTGACTACTGTGGTTGACCCCATATTTTCTTCAGAACTTTTTCCGCTAACAATAGTCCCAACAGCATACACAACTGCAATATTTCCTTTCTTGCTTCCAAAACCAGAGCCAAGAGTAATCTGATTTTGCTTTAGATTTTTATCCAGATACTTTTTAAAAGAAATGCTGTGAATTTTTTCTTCATTATTTACGCCAATATTTTTTCTAATTATAGAGTCTAGTTGATCTTCGTAAATCAAATCATCTACTAGTTGACACTTTATACTACCAGTGGCATTGTAGCTATATAAAGAATCTGCAATTTCATTTAAGCTTTCTAAGGATATATTTCTAGAATCTTTTATGTTATGTGTCATATTTTTCCATACGTCGTCCAATAATTTTTTTATTTGAAGCTTATTTTCACTACTCATTTTTTCATACATAAATGGCTCAACTGCTCCTTTGAATTTATTTCCTTTAGCTCTAATAATCTGAACATCAACATCTAATTTATCTAATGCCTTTTTAAAAAACATTACTTCGGACCCAAGGCCTCTAAAATCAACCATTCCCTGAGGGTATAAATAGATTTTATCAGCTACACTATTTAGATAAAAAGCGCCCATAGAATATGTTTCATCATAAGCAATAATAAATTTTCCAGAATTTTTAAAATCCTTAAGACAGTTTCTTAAATTGTCAATCGTTGTTAAGCCCATATTAACATTGGGGACTCTCAAAACAATTCCTTTTATTTTTTCATCTTTTTTAGCTTTTACTAGAATCTTTCTAATTTGATGAATTCCGTAGGTTTTGGAAATTGGATTATTAAAGTCATTTGTAGTTACTATTTCACTTCTTTCGTCAATCTTAAAATTTAGATTTAATTCTAAATAAGAATTATCGTTTATTTTAAATTCTTTTTTTTCCATAAATGATCCAGCTACTGAAAAAATAACTATATTAATTATGACAATAACAAATATACTTAAAACAACATAGGCAAAAATTGATGCCCAAAAAGATCTCCAAAATGGTCTCATAATAATGAATTTAATTTTTATAAAAATATGAATAATAATTCTTTATAATTGCAAAAATAGATAAGTGATTTTAAAATTTATCTTTTTTTGGTTAAATAGTTTTGTTAAATTTTGATTATAGATGGAGGAACATGAAGTTGTAATTTCTTTAGGAACCAATTTAGGGGACAAATTAAAAAACTTAAAAACTGCATTAAATAATATTGAAGTTTATGGAAGAATTTTATGTGAGTCCAGAATTTTTTGTTCTGAGCCTTGGGGTTATGATTCTCAAAATGAGTTTCTAAATATGGGCTTAGTTTTTAAAACCTCGTTAAGCCCTACAGAGTTACTTAAAAAGCTTAAAAACATAGAAAAAGAAATGGGTAGAGCTCCTAAAATGATAAAAAGTTACCAAGACAGAATAATTGATTTAGATATCTTAATATTTAATGGTTTTAATATATCTAATGAAGTGCTTTCAATTCCTCATCCGAAAATAAAAGAAAGAAAATTTTCATTATTGATACTTAAGGACTTGTTTAAAAATAAATTAATTCCAGATTTAAATGATTCCGCCGAGAAAATGCTTTTAAAATGTGTCGATGAGTCTAATGTGTTTTTATACGATGAAAAATAAATATATAGCAATTGAAGGCAACATAGGGGTTGGTAAAACAACTCTTGCAAAATTTCTTTCCAATCATTTTAATGGATCTCTATTGTTGGAAGATTTTGCTGAAAACAAGTTTTTAAAATTATTTTATCAAACAAAAGACTATGCATTTCATTCTGAAATGCAATTTTTATTGGACAGAAGCCTGCAAATGAATACTTTTTTTGACCAAAATTATTCAATAGGTTATTCAGATTTTCATATTGAGAAAAGCTTGATTTTTTCAAAGATGAATTTGTCCAAATCTAATTATTCAATGGTTGAAAAAATTCATCAAAGTTTATTTAAAAACTTGCCAACGCCTGACGCATTGATATTTTTAGATTCAGATATCGAACAGATTTTAAAAAATATCAAATTTAGAAATAGAGATTTTGAGCAAGACTTAGAGATTGAATATTTAGAGGATTTAGTCAAAAACTATAATATTTGGTTAAATAAACTAAAAGTTCCAGTGATTAAAATAGATGCCAAAAGCATCAATTACGACAATAAAGAATTATTAATAAAAAAACTATCTCCTTTGTTGAAAACAGCTCTTTCATAGACTAATAAAGAATTAATTCTTGTAGTTGTCAACAATTTAGAGTTTCTATTTTTACATATTTTGTCTTTTTTTTTGTAAAATAAGTCCTTATACTTGTACCAACAAAAAAGCAGATTAAACAAATTCTAATGAAATTTAAAAATTTTAAAATCAATTACATTGCCATAGTAGCAATGTTTTTTACAATTTTCTCAAGCTGTTCTATGATTAAAGACTTAGAATACGAAGTTACCCAAAACCCCCTACACATGAAGGGTGGAGACGTAACTCTTCAAATAAATGGAAAATTTATTGAAAAAGGTCTAAATGCAAAAGCCATTGCAGAAATAACCCCCATCTTCTTTTGTAAGGATGGAAATGAGATACCATTTCAAACTGAAATTTATCAAGGTCCAAAAGCTGCTGGTAATGGAAAAATTGTTCCTTCTACAGGATTGCCTTTTTCTTATACAAGTACTATCCCTTTTCAAAAAAGCATGGTTGAAGGAGAGGTGAAAGTTCAAGTAATTGTAAAAATGGGAAGTAAATCAGAAGATATAATGAGTCCTAAAATTGCTGATGGAACTATAATAACTTCTAAGTTAGTTGTTTTAGATGATCAAGTAATTAGCTCTACTGAATGTGATTTCAAAAGAATAAATTCTTATACAAAATCAGCAACTATAAATTTTAGTAAAGGGAAGCACAATGTTTCGTCCAAAGAACTAAGAGACTCAGACGTAAAGGAATTGTTAGGCTTTATTTCCAGCTCAATGGAAGAAGGTTCCAGAATAGAGATTAAATCTATTCAGATTAGCTCTTTTGCTTCACCAGAAGGTGAAATAGATTTGAATAATAATTTAGCAATAGATAGAGCTAATAGCACAAAGAAGTCTTTGATCTCAAAATTTAGAAGAATTAAATTTGATGCAGGTAAAGAATCTTCTTTCTTTAATCTTGTTCCAAAGGGAGAAGATTGGGAGGGATTTAAAACAGAAGTTTCGAAAACTGATAACGAAGACAAGGATTTAATTCTAAGAGTGCTGCAAATGACACCAGATTTAAATAAGAGAGAAAAAGAAATTAGAAACATGGCAAAATCTTATGCATTTCTTGAGAAAAAAGTTCTTCCTCAGTTAAGAAGGTCTGTTGTTACAGTTAATTATGAAGAAGTTGGGTACAGTGATGATGAACTTAAAAATTTAGTTGCTACAAATCCAGATACATTATCTTTAGAAGAGATTATTCAGGCGACATTGAATGAGCAAGACATGAATATTCAGCTTAAAAATTATAATAATGCGGCAAGATTATTTCCTAATGATTGGAGAATAAAGAATAATACTGGCTACATTATGTATATGTTGGGGGATAACGAAGGAGCATCTAAGTCTTTTGAAGACGCTCTTGCTATAACTGACAATAGCATAGTTAGTAATAATGTTGCGGCAGTTAATCATGTTTTAAATGGTAAGTCTTCAGATGAGATTATATCTTTATTTGAGTCATCAAATACAACTCAGTCTAAATATAACTTAGGTCTTATTCAAATTGAAGAAGGAAAATATGAAGAGTCTATTACTTCTATGGGGGATACAAAATCTTACAACTATGCTTTAGTCAACATTCTTGCAGAGCATTATGATGCTGCTTCAGATGTAATTGACGAACTAGATCTTAAAGATGCTAAGTCTTATTATCTTAAAGCTATTATTGGCGCTAGAACCTCCAATACAGAAATGGTATTGGAGAATCTTAAGTTATCTTTTGAGAAAGACGCTTCATTGAAAGACATGGCCAAAAAAGATAGAGAATTTATAAAGTTTTTTGAGAATTCTGATTTTCTTGCAATGTTTTAGAAATTAGGTTTTTGTACTTTTTAACGGAGGACTTAGTCCTCCATTTTTTTTTCTACATGGTAGGGAAAACTTTTCCTAACCACTAATGTGTTTTCAAAAACCTCCTCAAGCTTCATCTTTGAAAAAACAGCGTTATTGTAGTCTTGAAACTTGCCAGAATACAAGAATATATTCGGAGCTATATATTCGTCAAATAAAATCATTTCAGGAAATTTTGATATGAATTTTTTTCTCAATTCTCTTATTTTATCTGTTTTTTGACTAACATATAACTGGACAGTATATCCATTATATCTCCCGTGTTTAGATAAATAATTATTTATGGAGTCAATTTCAGATGCTTTATTTTCTAGTAAACTCCCCTCATTTGAAAGGTAGTATAATGAATCGGTATATGTTGTGTCTCTTGTTAATATTGTATCTTGATATATTGAGTCTGATAATTTAGTTGATTGTATGGATAAGCTATCAAGTGTTTTTTTTTTTGGATATAATGTCCATTCTTCTTGTGAATGAAAAGTGGTGCTAATTATTAATGTTAAGTAAAATAGAATTTTTTTCATTTTATATGTCTTCTACAAATCTAGTAAAACTATTTATTGAAAATCATCCCCTATTGTTTAGCTTTTAAAGCTCATCTCAGAACAAGTTATTTAGAAACATTCTAAATTAAGATAATTTGATGACAATTC
>CESI01140982.1_pt1 | contig 11395 bp, 9 predicted proteins | sample 356301 | NCBI WGS metagenome assembly CESI01 (sample SAMEA2621423, study PRJEB7988) | marine metagenome | biome: marine biome (ENVO:00000447); feature: deep chlorophyll maximum layer (ENVO:xxxxxxxx); material: "saline water (ENVO:00002010), including plankton (ENVO:xxxxxxxx)" | depth 40 m | reverse complement strand
TGGGTGATTTGGATTTTTTGGTGGACTTTAATGGGGCAAGTAAATGGCGTTCAAACATGCTTTGAAGGTATTTGTCCTTATCCAAGAGAACTAGACCCTGGTAGAGTTATGGTAAAGGGAGGTTATGTAGGTATTAGAGTAAATCCACCTACAAATTGGATGATTTTTATGGTTGGATTACCGATTTCCATATTTTCAATATTTATGATGTATGAAGTTAGGAGAAATGGAATAATTTTAGCACCTTATGTAATATCCCAACTCTTACTCATTTTGGGCTGCGTTAATATTCTTGCTTTTTCTGCAGAATACCCAAGATTGATTTTTTCACTTTCATGGAATATTCTCTTTGCATTGATTCAGATACTTTTCGCAGTTCTAGCAACATTTATTTACAAATTTAAAGATTTTAACCCATTAGTTAAATCAAAAGCAGTGATATAAGTAGACACCAATATCTCATGGTTTTATTTAGGTGCCATCTAGTAATTATACTCAAAAAACATCCAAGTTCATAAGGGTTGACTGTTCCCACAAGTCGGAGGGAATATAATGTCAAATTTAGGGCAGCCTAATATAGATTTGACTAGTTTGTCAAGTAATTCCCATACAGTCAATGGTAAATCATTGAGTTCTGATGACTTGATGAATAGTGTCAGTATGATTTCGATGAAAATTAATTCCTCAAATATTGATTATGTTAAGAAATTTACATCTGAGGGCTTGTCCAAAGAATCTAGGATAAAACTCATCGGTCAGATCAAGGATAAACTTGGAAGTGATATTTTTGAATTCTCTACTTGTAATCGTATTCTATATGTTGGTTTTGGAACGAACTGTGATGAATTAGAGCGTTGCGTTTTGAGTATTTTCAATCAAAAAGAGGCTCTTTTTGATAGATATAGCGGCATAGAGGTTTGGAGACACCTCGTGAAAGTATGTAGTGGTCTAGACTCGTTTATTATTGGTGAGTTACAAGTCATGTCACAATTCAGAGGCTCTATATCACTTCACCGAGAAAATAATTTGATAGATGAAATGAATTCTTCCTTTTTCAGCCATATTATTTCAGCAAATAGACTATTAAGAAAAGAATTTGGTTTTAACCAAACTACAGAATCTATGTTAAATTTGGCATCTAATGCGATTGAAGAAGTATTATCACTAGAAGAAAACCCATTATGTGTAGTCCTTGGTTTTGGGGAGATGGGGCGTAAAGCAGTAGATGTACTACTATCACAGGGGCAACAAAATATAGTTGTATTTTCCAGAAACCCTGAAAAGTCATCACAAAGAGACCCTGAATTATCTTCAAGAATCACAATATTATCCTTTGACCAATGGAGTGTTGAAGAAATCAAACCATCTTTGATAATCTCGACAGTAAGAAATATCGAACCAACTTTCAATTCTAGTAATATAATCCCAAATAAGAATCCTGTAAAAATAATGGATTTCTCATGGCCACCATCGATTGATTCAACTGGAATCTCCGAAGGTCAAGAATTGCTTGGAATGGAATATTGGATTAAAGTAGCCCATAAACTCGGAGTTGAATGGGACTATGAAAGTACAATCGAGAAAAGTGAAGTTTTGATTTCTAATATTGAAAATAAGTTTATGTCAGCTCTCTCAGATAGAAATCAAGGTATATTTAGGGCATTTATTTACAAGACACTAGAACAACTATCAAACCAATGGTCTGATAATAGAAATTCTGGTGAAGAAAATTTACAATTAGGAGCATTTTCTAGAGAGATTGCTACTTGGATATGTAATCGAGAAGGACCTTTTTCTTCAAATGAACTTAACGAAATGATTCTTTCTACTGAAAGGAAACTGAATCCAAGTCTTCTTAAGATAGTGGCTAGTGATGTGACTGAAAAGATTATTCACATTAATGCGAAGTCAAATCTTACGGAGGCTGCACTTTGAAACTGATTAGAATAGGAACTCGAACCTCTAATCTTGCAATGTGGCAGGCCAATAAAGTCAAAGAAGGCCTAGAAGAAAAAGGATTTGATACTGAGATTGTAGGGATTTCTTCAATGGGTGACAAATCTCTGGGTGGAGATTTATCTTCTTCAGTAGGCCAGTTTATTCATGCAGTAGATTCAGAATTATTGAATAATAATATAGATATTGCAGTTCATTCAAGTAAAGATGTACCTGTTGAAATCAATAAGCAAATTTCCAATTTAGCATATTTGGAACGTGGATGTACCAGTGACCTTCTAATTTTCCCAACCAAGGAGGGATATGGTAATCTTGGAGATTTATTTAGTATTGATTCAGATTATTCTCTAGATCAAGTATTGAGCGTGATTCCTAAATCAGGCATGATTGGAACAGTTTCAGGTAGAAGGCAATCATTTGTTTTAGCGCAACGCCCTGATATTATTCCAATTGCTGTTAGAGGTCAAGTAGAGACAAGATTGAAGAGATTGAAAGAGGGGCGTATTGATGCGATAATACTCGCCGAAATTGGTTTGAAACGGTTGTATGAAATCAACGCTCTAGAACCTTGGATTCTTAAATTCAGTGCTGTTCGAATAAGCGAAAAAGAATGGCCTACAGCACCTGGTCAGGGTTCGATATCAGTTCACTGTAGAACAGAAGATATTGATTCCTTTCAAGAGTATAGAGATATTTTGAATCATCCTGAATCAGAAAGTGAAATAGTCAAAGAGCGTGAAATATTATCTTCTCTAGGCGGTGGTTGCTTATACCCAGCGGGAATAAAAGTGATTGGTGAAAAAGTAACATTACAAGTATCTCCTATGAACTGGAAGCAGATTTTTTGCAAAGGATTGAATTTCGGTAGTACAAGGTATCATGGTTTGATTTCAGAATTAAAAATCGAATTACCAAAACAAGAAATTACCAAATCATATAATACTAATAAAGGGCCAAAATTAATTTCAACTTTGAATTCCGATAGGTTGGCTACAATACTACAAAATGACGGAATTGATATTTTGAATCAACCAGTAATTGAATTGAATTCTATTTCTGATAATTGGCCTTCTAATTTCTTGGATGATGATAGTCCAAGGTCTGAGTGGCCTTATTTGGTTTTGACTTCTCCTTTTGCAGCTAAATGTGCAATTGAAGTTGCAGCAAAAAATGACGACCTTAATCGCATTCAATGGTTGGCGATTGGAGAGGGAACGGCAAGAGCCTGCTTCATGCGTGGAGTGACAGTTTCAATCTGTGCAAAGTCTAGAAACTCTAGTGAACTAACAGACTTTATCAAAAGAAAGGTTTCAACGGATACAAGTCTAATGATTCCGCGCTCTGATGTCGCTTCTAAAGAATTCATAAATGGCTTGAAGGAATTAGGTTTTCAAGTTAATTCATGGATTGGTTATGAGAATAAATCGATAACCATAAATTCTATAGAAATGGATGCTGATGACGTACTACTTCTATCATCACCATCCTCTGCTAGGTCATGGGTAGAAAATGCATTACCCATACCTAAAAATATACTGTGTATGGGCAAAGCATCACAAGAGGAGATAGATTCGCTGGATTATTTTTCAAAATCCACAGTGGAAATATTACAAGGCCCTACAGCAGAATTTGTTTCTAAATGGTGGAAAAAAAACAGAGAGGTGATTGATTGAATATTAGACCTAGAATTAACCGCTGGACTAAAGCAAGAAGAGACTTAAATTTTGATTTGAGTATTAAATCATCTCTGGTTCAACCTCATTTTGTCGTAAGCGGAGAAGGTATTGATGAGACAATTTCTAGTATGCCTGGAATTAATCGACAATCAGTAGATAAATTATTAGATACAATTTCTAAAGATATGGAGTTAGGGATAAAATCACATATGCTTTTCCCAGTACTAGATTTAGAGGATAAGGATTCGTATGCTAGTAAAGCATCTAACATGGATATGCCCTTACAAAGAGCAGTAAAGCAGTTGAAATCTTTGTACGGTGGGGATATCGTATTACTTACTGATGTTTGCCTCTGTACAGCAACAGACCATGGGCATTGTGGGATTATTCATAATGATGAAATCGATAACGAAATGTCTGTTAGTGAACTTTGTAATATCGCTTTATCTCATGCTAAGGCTGGAGCAGATTATATTTCGGCTTCCGATATGATGGATGGGAGAATAAATGCCATCAGAGAGGTTCTTGAATCTGAAGGATATGTTAGTACAGGTATACTATCATATTCAGTAAAATATGCTTCTTCATTTTATGGTCCTTTTAGAGATGCAGCGTCTTGTGCACCATCTTTTGGGGATAGAGGTAGTCATCAAATGGATTATCGATCTGGCTATTCGGAAGCGATTTTAGAAGCAGTTACCGATGAAGGCGAGGGAGCTGACATTATCATGGTTAAACCAGCCATGACTTATTTGGATGTAGTACGGCAAGTTTCCGACGTAGTTTCTAGACCAGTAGCAGTTTTCAATGTTAGTGGTGAATATTCTATGGTATTATCTTCATCTCCAGATGAAGATTCAAGAAAGCAAATGGTCCGTGAAGTTTTACATTCCTTCAAAAGAGCCGGCGCCGACGTAATTGTGAGTTACCACACTCGCGAGGCTGTCTCAAGAGATTGGCTTGATTGAGGTGAATATATGCAAAGAGACAAATCCGATTCTTTTCACAAGGAAGCACTAAATCATCTAGTTGGTGGTGTGAATTCACCAGTTAGGGCATTTAAATCCGTACATGGCAACCCAATTTACTTTGAAAAAGCATCAGGTGCAATTGTTACAGATGTTGATGGAAATAATTTAGTTGATTTTGTTCAATCTTGGGGCCCTCTAGTTCACGGTCATTCACATCCAGAGATTATTGAAACCGTTTATCAAAAAATGCAAAATGGCACCTCATTTGGAGCGCCCCACATCGGTGAAATTGAACTGGCTAAGCGAGTTAAACAAAGGTTTTCTCATATGGACAAAGTCAGGTTTGTATCCTCTGGGACAGAGGCTGTTATGAGTGCAGTTAGGCTTGCTAGAGGCTATACAGGGCGAGACTTCTTAGTGAAATTCGAAGGTTGTTACCATGGACATGTAGATTCATTGATGGTTAATGCAGGTAGTGGTTTAGCAACATTTGGTATTGCTAGTAGTCCAGGAATACCTAAGGATACTGTAGCAACAACTTTAGTGGCCCCATTAGATGATATCGAAGCAGTTGAATACTTATTTGAGCAACATGGAAGCGAGATAGCAGCAGTCGTAATAGAGCCTTTACCTGCTAATAATGGTTTATTGGTTCAAAGTCAAGACTTTTTATTAAAATTAAGAAGTTTATGTGATCGTTATGGTGCTCTACTGATTTTTGATGAAGTAATTAGTGGATTTCGATTCAAGGGGGGAAGTTATGGTGATATTTCAGGTATAATTCCAGATATAACTGCTCTTGGAAAAGTGATAGGTGGTGGGTTACCTGTAGGTGCTTACGGTGCAAGAAGCGAAATAATGGAACGACTATCTCCCCTAGGACCAGTATACCAAGCAGGGACACTTTCAGGCAATCCTTTAGCAATGGCTGCTGGTATTAAGACACTGGATTTACTTGATGAAAAGGCTTACGACCGTCTTGAAATGCTAGGTCAAATCCTACAGGATTCAGTAGAACTAGTTCTTGAGAAACATGGAAACCCGATGAGATTAGTTCGAATGGGAAGTCTATTTTGGTTCTCTCCAGGGAAAAACCTACCTCCATCTAGAGCAGATCAAATACCATCAAATGCTGGAAATTTATATTCTGATATACATAAAATCTTACTCGAGAAAGGATATATGTTGGCTCCTTCTGCATATGAGATTGGGTTTATTGCAACAGTACATGAGGAAAAACATATTTTAGGTATGGTTGAAGCATTAGATGAAGCCCTTGAGCAATTGGAGTGGTAATTATGAATGGCAAAGAGAGAATTATATCAGCTTTAAATCTAAAACCCGTCGATAGGACTCCTGTTTGGTTTATGAGACAAGCAGGAAGACATCTGCCAGAATATCGTAAGATTGCCGCTGAGCATTCTTTTTGGGAGCGTTGTATGGATCTCGACATGTGTACAAAGATTACCTTACAACCGATTGAAAGATACAAGGAAATCGATGCTGCCATTATTTTTAGTGATATCTTAACACCTTTGCCCAGTTTAGGTTATGACGTTGAATATGGTGGCGGGATTAGAATTAGTGATTTCGAACTTTCTGATGTCGATGACTGGACTGACTTCAGTGCTAGAAAACACGCTCCATGGGCTGCAGATGGATTGAAATCCGTAGGGGAAGAAGTAGGTGATTCAATCGCAAGACTAGGTTTTGTTGGTTCACCTTGGACCATCTGCATGTACTTACTTTCAGGAGGAACAGGCGACAAAGATTTTCACAATGCAAGGGCTAAAATTTATTCAAATCCAATTGAAGCACAAAACATGTTACAAAAAATGGGAGAGATAGTAGGTGATTTACTGGCAGATCAAGTTTTGCATGGAGGCGCTGATGGTGTTCAATTATTCGATACATGGGCTGGTTTATTATCACCCGAAACATATCGTAAATTCGCTATGCCTGCAACTCAAAAGACCATTGAAGTGTTTCGAGAAAAAGTTGGCAATGATGTACCTTTAATTCACTATGCAAAAGGTTCAGGACATTTACATTCAGAAATCCGTAAATTAGATTTAGATGCAATCTCTCTAGATTGGCGTGATGATTTAGCTCAAAACCGTGAGCAATTTGGAGACAAGTTTGCATTCCAAGGAAATCTAGACCCTTCACTACTTCATGGTTCGACAGAAATGGCTAAGATAGCAACCAGAGAGGTTCTTGAAGCAGCCGGAGATTCACCAGGACATATTTTTAATCTTGGTCATGGTTTCGCTCCATCCGCTAGAATTGAATGTGTTGAAACTGTATTAAGAGAGATAACAGGTGAAAAATAATGCGTCAGAAAATGTCTGACATGGTTCATCGTATTCAAGATGAAATCTGTCAAGCATTACGAGAAATAGATGGCGTTGACTTTCGTGAAGATGAATGGACTCGTGAAGAAGGAGGCGGAGGTAGAAGTCGTGTTTTTTCAGGTGGAGAATTATTTGAGAAGGCGGGAGTAAACGTAAGTGTTGTTCATGGAACACTCAGTCCACAAGCCGCTAAAAGTATGGGTGGAGGTCACGAATTGGAAGGAACTGATTTAGATTTCTTCGCAACGGGAATTAGTCTTGTTTTACACCCTAACAATCCAATGGCTCCAACTGTCCATGCTAATTACCGATACTTCGAACGTGGAGAAGGGGAAAAGCCAGGAAGTTGGTGGTTTGGAGGTGGAGCAGATTTGACACCGAGTTACTTATTTGAAGAAGATGCAATTCATTTTCACCAAATAAATAAGAATGCTTGTGACCGTCATAAGGTCGCAGATTATGATAAATTCAAAAAATGGTGTGATGATTACTTTTACATCAAACATCGAGGAGAGAGAAGGGGCCTTGGTGGAATCTTCTTTGATGATGTTAATGATGCAAGCAGAGATGAATGTTTTGATTTTGTTACTGATTGTGCCGAGTCATTTCTTGAATCTTACTTACCTATATTGAATAGAAGAAAAGATTTGCAGTATTCTGAGGAACAGAAAGAATGGCAGCAAATTAGACGTGGTAGATACGTCGAATTCAATCTAGTTTACGATAGAGGGACAACCTTTGGATTGACCACAAGTGGGAGAATTGAGAGTATTTTAATGTCATTACCGCTCACTTCTCGTTGGGAGTATTGCCATGAAGTAAACCCTGGTAGTGAAGAGGAAAGGTTGGTTAAACTACTTCGTAATCCAATAGATTGGATTGAATAATAATTAGGGATGTTCGTATGACTGACTTAGAAAGTTGGATTAAATATGGAGATGAAATGAGGAGGCCACTCCTCATAAATCCTGAATTGGTTAATTCTTCAAAGATCATAATTGTAGGAGGGGGTCTTTCTGGAATGTGCTGTGCTCTTAGATTATCTGAGAAGAAACCGGATTTAGAAATAATTTTACTCGAGAAAAAAGACTCTCTTGGGGGAGTTATCTCTACATGGAATGATGGTGAATGGATTTGTGATTTAGCAGTTAATGCCACTAGACCACACCCTGCTTTTTGGAGATTAATTGAAGATTTAGAACTATCTGATGTTTTCAAGCCTTCAAATCAAAAGGCTAAATCGAGATGGATTATGATGAATGGTAGGAAACATAAGTTATCGTTATTATCCATATTTAGAATTGGCTTATTCAAAATGTTAAAATCTATTAAACAGTCTCGTAAAGGCGGTAGTTCTATTGCCGAATTAATCCCTAATAAACAGATTGCTGATGCACTGACTCTAGGTATTGTAAATGATACTGCTGAAAATGTTGATGCAGATTTCTTGATGCCTGCAATGACTGGTTTTGGTCTCGAGCCTCCGATAAAAAAATCCTCTTTGAAGAAAAAAATAAGTCAAAGTTATCCGATATTTACTCCCAGAAAAGGGAGTATTGCATCTCTAAATGGAGGTATGCAAACCTTGACTAAGGCACTTGAAGATAGATTAATTAAGAGTGAAAATATCACTATTAAATTTAATGAAGTAGCTCAATCTATTGAATCGATATCTTCTAAATATGAATTGCCTAAATCATCCATTATTTGGGCTGCTCCAGGTTTGCATGGTGAATCAGGTTTCACAGAATTATCAATTTTTGTGATAGGCTATATGGAAGAGAGTGTATCTGATGTGAAAGTTGGATATGGTACACTAATACCAGATAAAGAAATCCCGATTAGCGGAATATTAAATGAAAGTGACCTTCATAATTCTAAAAGGTGTCCACAAGGACATAGATTGTTCAGGCTGATGGTTCCTCATGATAGGTGGGATGGTGAAGAAGATACAATTCTATCTCACGCTAAAAAACTTCTAGGAACTAATCCAGTTCTATTTTCTAAAATTGGAGAGAGAAAGATTCCTACTTACAAGCCAGGATATATGAACAAAATATCCAAATTAAAGGATAATCAAAATTGGATAGGCTGGTCAGTAAGTGGTGTTTCTATTACTCACGTAGTTTGTGAAGCAGAGCGTATTGCAGAATTATTCTAACTAGTGGCTACTGATTTGAATTTCTTAGTGATCATATTTCCTAGACCTTCAATCCAATCTTCATTGTCGTTTAGACATTTTATGACTGTGAGTTCTTCTCCACCTAAACTGATGAAATGTTCTCGAATACCTATATCTAATTCTTCGAGAGTCTCTAAGCCATCTGCTAGGAATGCAGGTGCTACGATAGCTAATTTCTTTATTCCTTGTTTAACTAACTGCTCGACTTTATTCATTGTAGATGGCTCTAACCACTTTACAGGTCCTATCCGGCTTTGAAAGCTCATTGACCATCTATCAGAATTTAATCCTAAAAGACCAACCACCATTTGTGTTGTTTTAGTACAATGGTGGCCATAACACATTGAGTTGGCTTCTATTTTTATTGAACAACATTCATCTACTTTTTGACAATGTTTTTTGGAACTATCTATTCTTTTGACATGCGATACTGGAAGTCCATGATATGAAAATAATAGGTGCATATCATCTTCCAATTGTGAATCTATGGATTTTGCCAAAGGAACTACATATTCTTCATCTGTCTCAAAATGACCCATTTCAATTATCTCTGGTTTCCAATTAATTTTTTTCAGTTGTTTGTATGTATGTTTTAGCGAAGACTCAGTTGTTGCTTGCGCATAATGAGGGAACATAGGAAGAATAAGTAATTCTTCAACACCCTTATTTTTCAACTTCATTAGACCATCATGGATACTTGGATTCCCATACCGCATGGAGAATTCGAAATCGATATCATCGATTCTTGAATCCAGAGATTTAGAGATCCTATCAGAATAAACCCTTAGCGGAGAACCTTCATCCATCCATATCTTCTGATATAATGGTGCGATTTTTTTAGGCCGAACCCTTAGAATAATTCCTCGCACTAAAAGATGTCTCAAAGGGGCAGGGATATCAATAACATCAGGGTCTAATAGAAATTCTTTAAGATATTCTTTGACAGATTTTACCGTAGGCTCATCAGGAGTTCCTACGTTTATTAGAATCACACCTTTCTTTGCCATGAGTCAAGCATTCATCGGGTACTATTAATGATTTGTCAAAACCTTAGTTGATGATTGGTGGACGTGACGAGATTTGAACTCGTGGCCTCTACCATGCCAAGGTAGCGATCTTCCAACTGATCTACACGCCCAAATGGGTGCTTTCGCAACCCGTCCACTTTCAAGCCCATCATAAGCATTTTCAATCATCTAAGGTTTGATGAGTGTTAACTATCTGGCACTTACATGGGCGATAAGGGAAGTGGTCTACTTGGTAATGTGCCCAAACCGGATGTGCCACCGTATGTTCCCGAAGGTGTGATAATAGATTCATTGGCTGCCCTATCTGGAGTGACTGACGCTGTTTTTATGCCATGGATAGAGGATAGAATCAATCTCATCTGGTTAGAGTCGAATGACGACAGACTTGGTATGACTAGATTTGAAGAAGGTCCTGGGGAATTAAATCGTAGGAGACTGCTAAGGTTAGACCCTGGAACTGTGACAATTGGACTTCATCCGGCATTACTTGAAGATAAAATACTATACAAGCATACATTTGTTCATGAATTTCTTCATGCAAGCGGATTAACACTACATTCTCCTCAACATGATGATCTGACTAACTCAGTAGCACCTATGCCCAAATTGAAAGACTCTCCATTATTGCAGAGAATGAGGGATTCAGTACTCGGAGAACTGAAAGTTCAACATTGGGAATGTAAAAATTGTGGCTATTCTTGGGATAGAACTACAGTTAGAAAACCATCTAGGTGCCATAAATGTGCTAGGCCTTTGTGATATTTCATCCTCAAAGTTCATCAAAGAGATACTTTTGGGCAGGCTTGGACGTATAGTGTAGTTGGATATCACTCTGGCCTTCTAAGCCGGCGACCCGGGTTCGAATCCTGGTACGTCCGCCATCCAGTAGAGCGTTTAGGATATTCCTGAATGTATTTGTCTTTGCCTTGTGCAAAAATTGCTAAATTACCGTTTCACCCGATGCTATCATATATGGCCTGTTGGTGGGCGACCTGTTCACCATGAAGCGAGGATCCCGTGCTTGGAAAAAAACTGGTAATCAACGCTGGAAATGGCGCAAGAAGAAATTGCGACGTCGAAAGCGTGCTCGCCGACAGGCTAAGAATTGAGCAAATGGTTAACACAATTGGGAGTATAGTATAGCTTGGTAGTATCGCGGGCTCCAGTTGCACAGGAATGAAGACGAGTGGGTTTGCTGAAGTTGATGACCAACTGGAGCGCCGACCTG
>CESI01041246.1_pt1 | contig 11409 bp, 8 predicted proteins | sample 356301 | NCBI WGS metagenome assembly CESI01 (sample SAMEA2621423, study PRJEB7988) | marine metagenome | biome: marine biome (ENVO:00000447); feature: deep chlorophyll maximum layer (ENVO:xxxxxxxx); material: "saline water (ENVO:00002010), including plankton (ENVO:xxxxxxxx)" | depth 40 m | reverse complement strand
AGGACTTAACACCATTGTAGCATTATTTAGTCCTTTAGTTATTGATAAAGAAGATCAATTATTGTTGTCTAATTATGATTGGCAGCTAATAGATTCAAACAATACAATTTTCAATATAGAACAAGCCAAGGGAAAGGTTATTTTTGTGAATCTTTGGGCTACTTGGTGTCCTCCTTGCATTGCAGAAATGCCAAGCATGCAAAAGATATATGATGCTTACGGTGATCGGGTGGTTTTTTTATTTATTTCTAATGAAAACCAAGAAAAAGTGACTGCTTTTTTAAAGAGAAAAAACCTATCAATTCCAAGTTATTATCCATTAAGTTCTTCTCCAAAAGAAATTACAAGTAATAGTATACCTGCTACTTATATCATAGATAAAAAAGGTTTTATAGTTGTTGAAAAGATAGGAGCCGCTAATTGGAATAGTATTTCTGTTAGAAAATTATTAGTCAACTTACTTTTGGAAGAATAAAGAGAATAATATGTTAAAATATTATATTGTTATAAAGACAGCTCGTCTAGAACTTCCAGTAAGATTTTACAGCCCTTACTAATTTCTTTTTTTGAAATAGTTAGTGGAGGTGTAATTCTAATTGCTCTTCCTTCAAAAAGAAGAAAGAATAAAATTAATCCATTAGCTAAGCATCTGTGAATAATTTTTGCAGCGATCTCTGGAGATTCTACAAGGGCAGCTAACATTAATCCTTTTCCTCTAATTTCTTTGATGAGTGGATGCTTTAAAAGGCTTCTAATTAATTCTTCTTTCTCAAATGTGTCCTTAATTAATTGTGAGTTCTGAATGGTATTTACAGTTGCAACACAAGCAGATGCAATTACAGGATGTCCGCCAAAAGTAGTAATATGGCCTAATGTAGGGTGCTCTTTTAAAACATCCATTACATGTTTTTGAGCTATAAATGCACCTATTGGCATACCGCCTCCTAAGCCTTTTCCTGAAATAATAATATCTGGTATAATTTTAAAGTGTTCAAAACCCCAAAACTTTCCAGTTCTTCCAATTCCAGTTTGAATTTCATCTACAATTAATAAAGCACCTACTTCTTCACATCGTTGTTTTACTTTTTTTAAATACCCATCTTTTGGGACAATAAATCCAGCACCGCCTTGTATGGTCTCTAGAATAACAGCAGCTGTATTTTTAGTGATTTTTTTTAAATCAGAGACAAGGTTGTAATGAATAAACTTTGTTCCTGGCACCAAGGGTCTGAAAGCCCTGTTTTGTACTTCTGCACCTGAAACACTCATAGAGCCTTGTGTATTTCCATGATACGAGTGATGAGCGGCAATAATCTCGTACCTTTTAGTAAAACGTTTTGCTAGTTTTAAAGCACCTTCACATGCTTCTGTTCCGGAGTTTGTGAGATAAACACTGTAAGTATTAGGTAAGGTTTGAGATAAAAGTTTGCATAATTGTAGAGGTTGTTCCTGAATGAACTCACCATAAACCATGACATGAGTATAGCTGTTTAATTGTTTTTTAATTGCTTTGGTAACTTTTGGATGCTGATGTCCTAGGCTATTGGCAGAAACTCCAGCAACAAAATCTAAGTATTTTTTTCCATTACTATCATAGATATAACTTCCTTTAGCTTTTTTTACCTCAATAGATAAAGGATATGGACTTGTTTGAGCCTGATATGTTAGAAAATCATTTTTCACCAATAACGTTTATGGATTCAATTTAATTTCTTTTTTACCAGAAATGATTTCTTTTGCTCCAAGCAGTGTATTTTTATCGGTGTTTTTGTTAGTTTTTACCTTTTTTTTAAAAATATCTTCTTTGGTTTTTGGCTGTTCAGATTCTCTCCAAATAAACCCTTTTAATCGCTTATCATTTTCTGGATACATAGAGGGAGGATAGGTTTTTCCATCAGACATATTTAAGCATTTAATTTCATTAATTTCACTGTCTATTAACTCAAACTCTATGTTACTACAGAACTGTTTTGTAATAGTTTCTAAAATCCCTTCATCATTTCTATTAAAATTAACAGCTTCACCATTTCCTTTTACCAGGAATGTTTTAAGTTGATTTTTAATAAACTTTCCAAACATGTTTCTACCTTTAATTTGATTGAAAATTTCTGGATCTATCGAGTCTTTTTGGATGATAAATGAGTTGCCAAGTATTTTTATAGAATCTAGTTTTTCTGTCTCTTTATTGCTTAATAATTTGATGCTATCTCCAGTAATCTGACTTTGATCTGACCAAAGAATAGGATTTACATACATCTTAGTTATACCAGTAGACTGGTCTGTATATAATGAATCACATTTTCCCTGAAGATCTATTTTGAAAATTTTCACATTATTGTAAGAACGAATTACCCGATGATCTTTTTTACCAGTAACAAGTAAAGTATCACCATGAATAAAGGTAGAGTCATTTTCTACTACAGAGATTGCAACAGCTCTTTTAATCATAAAAATTGAATCCGTTTTCTGAAAATATTCTGCATAATTTCCTCTGGCCATAAAATTCTCGGCAGTATCAATTACTTTAATATTATTGGTAGCAGATGCAAAACCACGTATTTTATCATAGTATAAACTATCTCCTTCAATGGTTCGTTCGTCTAAATACAGTTTGGCGTTTTTTACAAAATGTGAAATATCTGTTTTTGTATTGTAAAAGCCTCTTTCTGAATATATTTTATTATTATCTTTTTGATTTGTTATGGTAGACGGGCCATATAAAAAGGCATGTCCTGAGTTGGTGTAATAATCTAAATGATTAGATACTATTAAATTGTCAGGATTGGTAATAGTCACTTTTGTTGTGGCTGTAAACTTCTTTTGTTCCAAATAATAGTTTCCGTTCTTACTCTTTAAAACATTTGTTTCATCTTTTATAATTGCATGATCTTTGTAAAACAATAACTGACTTCCTCTATTAAAGTACAAAGTATCTGTAGTTAATGTCATGGAAGGATCTTTTAATATAACATTTCCCCATGAAATTGTTTTTTTTGAGTTAGCATCATAATCTACGTAATCACTAGTTTGAGTTATCGTATCTCCTTGATTGATAATAACATCACCAATAGCTTTAAAAAAATTTGTTTCCTTGTAGTAAAAAGCTTTCTTTGAAGTTAATACAGCTCCTGCATGTATCATGGTTACTTTACCAATAAGAACAGTTGCTCCAGGGTATTTTTCTTCATCTGAAAATTGAATTTCTGCATCAAATTTTATTTTTTTCTGCTGTGAGAAACAAACACTTGAAACAACGAATAATAGTATTATAACCTGATTTTTTTTCAAACCTATTATCTAATTTTTGCCTAAAATACTGAAATGAAAATGCTAAACTTCTTAATATTACTATAAAACTATCTAAGAATCGTTTGCTTTCTATCAGGACCTACAGAAACAATTTTAATTGGAACCCCTGTTTCTTTTTCAACAAATGCTACATAATCCAATAAATTTTGAGGCAATTGACCTGCCGAAGTCATCTTTGTTAAATCTTCATTCCAACCTTTAAATTCAGAATAGTTAACAGAAACATTTTCTGGCTCTATATTATAAGGTAAATGACTTATTATTTTTCCTTTATAGTTGTATGAGGTACATACTTTTAATGTTTTAAATCCAGATAGTACATCTCCTTTCATCATCATTAATTGAGTAACACCGTTTATATCTACAGCATATTTTAAAGCAACTAAATCTAACCAACCACAACGTCTTGGTCTTCCAGTTGTAGCTCCAAATTCATGACCCACTTTAGCCATTGTAGCCCCATCTTCATCAAATAATTCTGTAGGAAAAGGACCAGAACCAACACGAGTGGTGTAAGCTTTGAAAATACCAAATACTTCACCAATTCTGTTTGGTGCAACACCCAAACCTGTACAAGCACCAGCGGCTGTAGTATTGGAAGAGGTTACATACGGATAGGTTCCAAAATCAATATCTAATAATGAACCCTGAGCACCTTCTGCTAGAATGGTTTTCTTTTCTTTAACAGCATTGTTTAAAAACTCTTCACTATCTATAAATTGTAATCTTCTTAATTTATCAACGCCTCTAGAGAATTCTTCTTCTAATTCTTTAAGATCATATTGAATATCTACATTAAAGAAATCCAGCATTTTAATATGCTTGGTTGTTAATGCTTGATATTTATCTTTCCAGTTTTCCAGTTCTAGATCTCCAACTCGCATTCCGTTTCTTCCTGTTTTATCCATATATGTTGGACCAATACCTTTAAGAGTAGAGCCAATTTTAGCTTTCCCTTTTGAGGTTTCTGAGGCTGCGTCTAACAATCTATGTGTAGGTAAAATTAAATGTGCTTTTCTGGAGATTAATAATTTAGATTCGTAATCAATGTCATGCTTATCAAGATTTTCTAATTCTTTTTTAAAAATAACAGGATCTATTACTACACCATTTCCTACAACATTTAGTGCTGTTTTATGAAAAATTCCGGAAGGAATTGTATGTAAAACATGTTTATGTCCATCAAAAATTAGTGTGTGTCCTGCATTAGGTCCTCCTTGAAATCTAGCTATAATATCATAGTTCTTCGTAAGAACATCTACAATTTTCCCTTTTCCTTCATCTCCCCATTGAAGTCCTAGTAATAAATCTACCGCCATGTAATATAATTCTATTAATTGTTTGATTGTTTTTTTGTTCCGTAAAAGTAAAGTGAATGATTGTGAATATCTATGTCAAAAACTTCTTCTATTGTTTTTTTAATAACTTGAATTCTAGGATCACAAAACTCTTTAACTTCTCCAGTATCGGTAAGTATGACATGATCGTGTTGTTTATCAAAATAACTTTTTTCATATCGAGCCATAGATTGACCATCAAATTGATGTTTTCTAACCAAGCCACAATCTAATAGTAAATCTATTGTGTTGTATAAAGTAGCTCTGCTTACACGATAGTTTTTGTTTTTCATTTTGATATATAAAGATTCAATATCAAAGTGCTCATCTAAATCGTATATTTCTTGTAGAATAGCAAACCTCTCTGGAGTTTTTCTGTGCTTGTTCTCTTCTAAAAAGGTAGTAAATACTCTTTTTACAACTTCTTGATTGTTTTTTGAGACCATATAATAAATTTATAACTATTAACAAATTTAATGTTATTATTGATATAAAGTAGAGTTTTTTTTTAAGGTTATTTACATGGTATTAACACGGTCTACTTTTTTAACACCTTCTACCTTTTTTATGCTTTCAATTAGTTTGTTTAATTGTGTTCTGTTCTTAACACTAATAGATAATTTACCACCAAATATACCTTCGTTACCAGCGATATTTATACTGTGAATAAATACATCCATATTATTAGAAATAATTTTAGTTAGGTTGTTTACAATACCTCTATTATCCTCACCGCTTACTTCTAATATGGCTTTAAACTCTTGGTTAGAATCTATCCATTTTGCTTTAATAATTCTGTAGGCATAGTTAGATTGTAATGAAATTGCATTTGGACAATCTTTCTTATGAACCTTAATTCCTTCATTTATAGTTATAAATCCAAATACTTTGTCTCCAGGAATTGGTTTACAACATTTAGAGGAGGTATAGTCTAACTTTTCTTCTTCTTGTCCAAAAACAAGGTCATCATATTTTGTTGAAACTTCTTCTTTATTAATTAATTCTTTTGATGGTGTTCTTAATAATCGCTTCTTAAAGAAGTTCATAATCATATTGTTTCGCTGACTTACAAAGTTTTTAAGTTGAGTATTGTCTATAGCACCATTTCCTATTCTAAAGAATAAATCAAAGCTGGTTTTTAGTTTAAAAAAGACAACTAGTTCGTTAATGGATTTTTCATTAAAATTAATTTTTAAATGTCGTAATTTTCTGGCCAGAATAACCTTTCCTTCTTCCGCAATTTTCTTTTCATCATCTTTGAGAGCAGTTTTGATTTTGGTTCTAGCTCTGGCAGTTATTACAAAGTCTAACCAACGAAAATTGGGCTTATTATTTGAAGTTGTATATACTTCTATTTGATCTCCACTTGCTAATTCGTAACTTAATGGAACTAATTTTCCATTTACTTTTACTCCTCTACATTTTAAACCAACATCTGTATGAATTGAAAAAGCAAAATCCAATGCTGATGCTCCTTTAGGTAATGATTTTAAGTCTCCTTTTGGGGTAAACACATAAATTTCTTTCGCATATAAATTTAACTTAAAATCTTCAACAAAATCCACTGCATTAATACTTTGGTTTTCTAAAGTCTCTTTTAAACGATTTAACCAACCATCTAAACCATTATCATTTTCTATACCTTGTTTATATTTAAAATGGGCCGCATATCCTTTTTCTGCAATTTCATCCATTCTGTTGGAACGAATCTGTACTTCAACCCATTTTGATTCTGGTCCTACTACAGTGATATGCAATGCTTCATAACCTGTTGATTTTGGTTGAGAAATCCAATCGCGCAATCGAGAAGGATTTGGTTTAAAATAATCGGTAACTATGGAATAGATTTTCCAAGCATCAAATTTTTCATCCTCTGATGTTGGTTCATAAATAATTCTGATTGCAAATTTGTCATAAACTTCATCAAAAGAAACATTTTGCTTTCGCATCTTTCTTAGAATAGAAAAGATTGATTTAAATCTTCCTCTAATTTGGTACTTGAAACTTTCTTTACTTAAACCACTATTTAAAGTGTTTTCAAATGATTTTATATAGTTTTCTTGATCTTCTTTACTATCACTTATTTTACTTATAATGTCATTGTATACTTCAGGTTCTGTATATTTTAATCCTAAATCTTCTAATTCAGTTTTTATATTATACAATCCTAAACGATGGGCGAGAGGTGCATAGATGTATAAAGTTTCAGAAGCAATTTTAACTTGTTTATGTGCAGGCATTGCATCCATTGTTTGCATATTATGCAAACGATCAGCTACCTTAATTAAAATTACACGAACATCATCATGTAAAGTAAGTAACATTTTTCTGAAATTTTCAGCTTGTATTGAATGATCTTTATCTTTCTTTAAACTAGAGATTTTTGTCAAGCCACTTACAATTCTGGCGATAGTTTCACCAAATAACTGTTCTATATCATCTACGGTGTACTTTGTGTCTTCAACAACATCATGTAATAGTGCAGCGACAATAGATGTAGCACCTAATCCAATTTCATTTGCTACAATTTTAGCCACAGATATAGGATGAAAAATATAAGGTTCACCAGTTTTTCTTCTTTGAGTAGAATGAGCATCAACAGATAAGTTGAATGCTTTCCGTATCATTAATTTATCTGATCTTGATAATGTTTGATAGGTTTCTTTTAAGAGGTTTTTGTAGCGTTTAGCTATCTCTTTATTTTCTTCTTCTATAGTTGCTTTGTATTCCAATTATTAGTTATAATCTATGCGTATTTCAAAAAATATTGAGTGGATAATTATTGAATATTTATACTCATTTTAATAAAAAATCAATTTAGAACAAAAAATGTGTCTAAGCAAATTTTTTAAGCTGAGTTTATTACTTTAAATTTTTAACTCTGTCAAATAACGTTGGATGTGAGTAATGGATAAATACGTATAGAAAATGTGGTGTAAGATTACTTAAACTATTCTTAGATAATTTTTTTAATGAGCTAATTAACGGCTCACTGGCAAATGTTTCTTTTGCATAATTATCTGCCTGATATTCAAATTTTCTAGACATATAATTCATAAACATCCTTGTAATTTCAGATAATGGCGAATATAAAATACCAAATGCAATTAGGCCAATATGAAAACTTGGTACTGAAACCCCCAAAGCTGATGATAATATTGGCGTATGAATAAATAATGACAAAAGAAATAGAGTAACACCAGTGAGCATAATGGAGGCAATTAAATTAAAAACAATGTGTTTTCTTTTGTAATGACCAACTTCATGGGCTAACACAGCAACTATTTCATCGATGGTTAGATCGTTTATTAGGGTGTCATATAAAGTTATTTGTTTTTGATTGCCAAAGCCAGAAAAATAGGCGTTCGCTTTTGTAGAACGTTTAGAGGCATTGATTACAAAAATATTATTTAGTGTAAACCCAACAGAATTAGCATATTTTGTAATAGCGTCTTTAAGGTTTCCCTTTTCTAAGGCTCTTTGTTTATTAAATAATGGAACTATAATTTTAGAATAAAACATATTCATAAACAAAGAGAAAATAGTAACTAGACCCCATGCATAGAGCCAAAAAAAGGCTCCTGTAAATTCATAAAACCAAGTAATTAATGCTAAAATAAAGCCACCAATTAATACAGAAATTAATAGACCTTTTAGTTTATCCATAAAAAAAGTTTTTTTACTAGTTTTATTAAAGCCAAATTTTTCTTCAATAACAAAGGTTTTATAGTATGAAAAAGGGATGTTTAAAAAATCACTACCAATGATAATAATACCAGAGAAAATTAAAGTTATTATAATACTGTTTTCTGAAAAAGCTCTGGAAAAATTATCAACCAAATAAAATCCGTCTAAAAAGAAAAAACCAAGTGTTAATAGTATAGAAAATAGAGATGTTATGATACCAAAACGATGGTTTGTTTTTTTATAGATCTGAGATTTTTTATATTCTTTACTATCATACACATCAGATACTTCTTCAGGGATTTCATCCTCAAAGTGTGAAGCATTCAGAGAGTCTAATAGTTGATCAACTAAAAACTTTAGCACCAAAACAGCAATGAAAATATAAAAAAAAGTAGTTGATTGCATTATTCGTTTAGTTTTTTTCTTGCATACATGGCCGCTCCAATAATTCCAGCATTATTCTTAAATTTTGCAATTTTTATCTTAACATCTGTGGTTAAGTATTGTTTAAATTCATCGTGTTTTTTACTGATGCCACCACCTAAAATAATAAGATTTGGAGAAAATACAGTTTTAACTTGGTGCAATAATATATCTAAACGTAAAGACCAATCTTTTAAAGTTAGTTTCTCTTTTTTCCTGATAGAATCTGCACAAAAAAACTCTATTATTTTTCCGTCTACATGTAACAGCTTCCCAATCTCTAAATTAGGAATCAATTTACCATTATAAAATAAACCTGAGCCAATTCCTGTACCAATAGTAACTACAATTACCAATCCTTTTTTTCCTTTTCCTGCGCCTAAGTTTACTTCAGCTATTCCTGCCAAATCGGCATCATTACTAACATAAAATGGAATATTACAGTTGGTTTTAAAAAAATCATCAACTTGAATATTTTTCCATGATGGACTTAAATTTCCAGAATGGATACATTTTCCGTCTATAATTGTAGTTGGGAAGCTACAACCTATTGCTTTTTTCCAATTAAAATGTTCAACTATTTCCTGAACTACGTTAGCAATAGCATCTGGCGTTGCAGGTTTTGGTGTGGCTATCCTATACCTTTCAGAAATTAATTCTCCAGATTTTGTATCTACAATTGCAGCTTTAATTCCAGAGCCGCCTATATCCATACCTAATACTTTCATGTAAAATGTTATTTAAATTTTCGTTGTCTTTTTGCTTCAAAAAGTAATACAGCTGCAGCTGCAGAAACATTCATAGAATCTATTTCTCCTTGCATAGGGATGTTGATATTTTTAGTCGCATTGTCTCTCCAAATTTTCGACAAGCCAGTAGCTTCTGTTCCTACAATGATAGCTGAAGCTTCTTTGTAATTTTGTTCTGTATATGAGTTTGAGTTTTGTAATGTTGAAGCAAATATTTTAATATTTTGCTCTTTTAAGTAAGCAATAATATCTTCTGAGGAGGCAACTACTATTTGATTCGTAAAAACACAACCAACACTTGATCTAATTACATTTGGATTGTAAATATCAGTTTTAGCATCTGCCAAAATAATGGCATCAATACTTGCAGCATCAGCAGTTCGAAGCATGGCACCAATATTTCCTGGTTTTTCAACGCCTTCAATTACCAATAATAATGGACTTTTATTTTTAAAGTGCAGCGATTTTAAATTTATGTTTTTTGATTCAGCAATTGCTATAACACCTTCTGAAGATTCTCTATAGGCAATTTTCTTATAAACTTCCTGAGAAATTTCAATAAGTTCAATTTCTTTAAATTGTGCAATGAATTCAGGTGAAACTTTATGGGAAACAAATAGGAGTGAAGTAATACAGTAATCTCCTTTGATAGCTAATTCTATTTCTCTCTTTCCTTCTATTACAAATAAGCCTTGCTTTCTTCGTTCGCGAGATTTTTCTTGAAGTTTAAGAATATTTTTAATCTGGATATTTTGAAGGCTTTGAATTTGTTTCATCAAAGCAAAAGTAGGAAATTTTGAGATCATTAAAGGCAAGTCAAAAGACAATAAAATAATCTAGTTAAAAAGTTATAATTTTGTTAATTAGAATTAAAAAAGCACCGAATTGGCGCTTTTTTAAGATTATTTCTTTCCATTTATTTTTGAATCATATCTTTTCCATAGGGTAGTTTGATGTGATTCTAAACTTATTTCCCTCCCTTGAATAAAGGCATGATTTAAAATATTTCCTCTCATATCTAAAGCATCTCCTTCAGATACAAACAGTGTTGCATCTTTACCTAGCTGTAATGTACCGGTAGTTTTTTCTATACCTAATATTTTAGCAGCATTGCCGGTAATCATAGCAACAGCTTCTTCTTTTTTTACACCATGTGCGGCATAAGTTCCTGCATAAAAAGGTAAGTTTCGCGTGTTCATACGCTCCATTTGCCCCTCCATACCAATAGCCACTGTAAGTCCAGCATCTATTAAAATTGCAGCATTTCTGTATGATAAATCATAATCATCATCTTCATTTTCTGGAATTCGATGAGCTCTTTCTACTACAACAGGTATATTGTGTTTAATTAATAAACTAGCTACTTTTTCGGCTCCATCTCCATTGACTATTACCATATCTTTTATTCCTAGATTGTTAAACATAGTTACTGCATCTGTTATCTCTTTATGACCGCTAACATGAATAAATATCTTTTGAGATCCATTAAACAATCCTTTTGTGGATTCGTAAGTCAAATTTATTTCTTTTCTACTTTCAGTTAAATAGCGTTTTGCCGCAGCAAAATAATCATGAATACGCTGCGTGTTTTTCGGGTATTTTTTGTCTAGTTTTAATCCTGAATCTTCACCCAACCACCATCTACCTCTAGTAAATGTTTCTGGCCAATTAACATGTATAGCATCGTCAACTTTTACAGCAGCATCTTCCCAATTCCAAGCATCTAGTTGCATTATTGAAGAAGTTCCAGAAATAACACCACCTCTTGGTGTAATTTGTGCCATTAAAACCCCATTTGGCCTCATAGATTCAACCACTTTGCTTTCTGCATTATAGGCTATTAAACTTCTAATATGGGGTAACATAAGACCAATTTCATCTGTATCTACAGATGCTTTTACTGC
>CESI01063359.1_pt1 | contig 11440 bp, 9 predicted proteins | sample 356301 | NCBI WGS metagenome assembly CESI01 (sample SAMEA2621423, study PRJEB7988) | marine metagenome | biome: marine biome (ENVO:00000447); feature: deep chlorophyll maximum layer (ENVO:xxxxxxxx); material: "saline water (ENVO:00002010), including plankton (ENVO:xxxxxxxx)" | depth 40 m | reverse complement strand
ATTAAGTATCATCCTGATAAAAACCCAGATGATTCATCTGCTGAAGCTAAATTTAAAGAGGCCGCTGAGGCTTATGATATATTAAGTGACGGAAACAAAAAAGCACGCTACGATCAATATGGACACGCCGGAATGGGCCAAGGCGGAGGTTTTGGTGGCGGTGGCGGAATGAATATGGACGATATTTTCAGCCAGTTCGGTGACATCTTCGGAGGCGGAGGTGGTGGAGGATTTGGTGGCTTCGGAGGCGGAGGCAGAAGAACTCGAAGAGTAAAAGGTTCTAACCTAAGAATTAAGGTTAAACTCTCTCTAGCAGAAATAGCCGCAGGAGTTCAAAAAAAAATAAAAGTATTCAAGCTAGTAAATGTAGATGGAGTTGAATATGGTGAATGCTCTACATGTCGCGGAACAGGACAAATCACTAGGGTATCCAACACCATTCTTGGACAAATGCAAACAAGTGCAACCTGCACTACTTGTCATGGCTCAGGCCAGAAAATCACTAGCAGGCCTAAAGGAACTGATGAGAATGGACTGGACAGAAAAGAGGAAGTTGTAACCATCGACATTCCAGCTGGTGTAGAGGAGGGAATGCAGCTTAATGTTAGTGGTAAAGGAAATGCAGCTCCATTTGGAGGAGTCCCTGGAGATTTAATAGTACTTATCGAGGAGGAGGAACACCTAGAATTGCACCGTGAAGGACAAAATTTACATTATGATCTCTACGTAAACTTTATAGATGCAGCGATAGGTAATCAGGTGGAAGTGCCATTAATAGAGGGGAAAGCTAAGATTAAGATCGAAGCTGGAACGCAGAGTGGAAAAACTCTAAGGCTAAAAGGAAAAGGACTTCCCTCTGTTCAATCATACGGAAGCGGTGATTTACTGGTTCATTTTAATGTTTGGACACCCCAGAAGTTAAGCTCTGAAGAAAAAGATGTCTTACAGAAACTTAAAGACTCTGAAAACTTCAATCCTCAACCTGGATCTAAGGACAAGGGCTTTTTTAAGAAAGTAAAAGAAATGTTCAGTTAAGAAATAAATCACTGAACACCTCAATTATAAAGGACAGGAGTTAACATCTTTTTAGGAGCTTCTGTCCTTTTTTATGCTCTAAATATTAAGAAATTTTAGATTTGTATTAAACCATTTTTTTAAATGTCAAAACTCATACTAGAAGCCAAACATATCGTTAAGAACTATGCTAGCCACAGAGCGTTAAATGATGTAAGCATAGCCGTTCCTGAAAAAACTATTTTTGGGTTATTAGGCCCTAATGGTGCTGGTAAAACCTCATTAATTAGGATAATCAATCAAATCACAGGACCAGACTCTGGTGATATTTTTTTAGATGGGGAACTATTAAACCGAGCACACATTAAAGACATCGGTTATTTGCCAGAAGAAAGAGGTTTGTACAAAAAAATGAAAGTAGGAGAGCAAGCGTTGTATCTAGCTCAGCTCAAAGGCATGGACAAAGCTGTAGCTAAGGCCAAACTCATGGATTGGTTTGAACGATTCGAGATATCTGAATGGTGGAATAAAAAAGTGGATGAGCTATCTAAAGGAATGGCTCAAAAAATTCAGTTCATCACGACTGTACTCCATGAACCTAAGCTTTTAATATTAGATGAACCATTTAGTGGATTCGACCCAATTAATACTAACCTAGTAAAATCTGAAATACTAAGATTAAAAGAAAAAGGAACAAGTATCATTTTATCTACTCACAACATGGATTCTGTGGAGGAGATCTGTGACTCTATAGCCCTCATTAACAAGAGTGAGAAATTACTAGACGGGACTGTGAAAGATATTAAGGACCAGTTTAAAACTCAAACCTACGAACTTGATTTCACCGGAAGTATTATAGGGTTTACCAACGCCCTTTGGACTAACTTCGAATTACTAGAAAAAGAAACTGAAGGAGATAATCATAAGTGCAAAGTGAAAATCCTAAACAACAAGATGGGATTAAACGAACTTCTTTCAGCTACTTTACCTGAAGTGAAGTTCAATAGCGTAAGCGAAGTAGTCCCTAGCATGAACGACATCTTTATTCAAGTAATAGAGGCCAAAAACGCACAATCATGAATAAAACCTCATTAATCATTAAAAGAGAATATTTAACTCGGGTTACGAAAAAGTCTTTCCTAATAGTCACCTTTTTAGTTCCCTTTCTCTTCGTAGCTGTATTTGCTGGAGTTATCGCTTTGGGCCTTTCGGATAGCACCAACCATAATGTTCTCGTGGTAGATTCTTCCGGTATTTTATCTAATAATATAAATGGTAAGATTATCCCTTTCAACACAGAAAGATGGAAAAACGCTAAAGACAGTAGCATCGTTTACAACTTTACTCACGAAGAAATGGAGGTTCAAGCATTTCTCGATAGCGACTATACTTTAAAGATAAGTGTAGATGATCAGACAGTGAATGATGAGAATGTACCTATGCTCTATAAGGAGCTTCCTTCAAGCATTATATCTAATAAGATAGAAAACAATCTGCAAGATGATTTTCAGGAATACACTTGGGAGACATTCTTAAATGTAAAGCCTGAAGAATATAAAAAAGCAGAGGTTAACATTGATTTAGTAGAACAAGATGCCGAGAATTTAGATGTAGAAGACCCACATTTAAGAACAAGAGGTTGGATAGGCTACGGCTTATCTCTTATAATCTATATGACTATTTTTCTTTTCGGCTCTTTAGTGATGAGAGGAGTACTGGAAGAAAAAATGAGTCGTATAGTAGAAGTACTTATCTCTTCCGTAAAACCATTCCAACTCTTAATGGGGAAAATAATAGGCGTTGGGCTAGTAGGACTTACCCAGTTCATACTCTGGATTGGCCTTTTTGCTGTGATTTCAGCAGTAGGGATTGGCATTATATCTAGTCAGACTAATGTTTCTGAATTAGCCGATCAATTAGAAAACGGTAGTGTAATATCTAAAGATGCATCTCTAGAACAAGCTTTAGCTAGCATGGGGCAGGCAGGGGATTATATAGAAGCTGCATTTTCCATGAATTGGACATTAGTAGCCCTCTGCTTTATATTCTATTTTTTAGGTGGCTATCTGCTTTATGGTTCGCTAATGGCAGCGGCTGGATCAGCAGTAGACGCAGAAGCAGATTCTCAACAATTCTTAGTCCCCATAACTATTCCTTTGATAGCTGCTATTATGTTATCTCAGCTAGTCATCGTAAACCCCGAAAGTACCATAGCTACAGTGTTTAGCATTTTTCCTCTCACCTCTCCTATTATTATGCTAGTGAGAGTTTCAATGGGTAGTTTTGAATGGTGGGAATTAGCCCTTTCCATAATAGTCCTTATCGCTACTTTTATAGGAACGGTGGCCCTAGCAGGTAAAATATACAGAACCGGAATTCTGATGTACGGAAAGAAGGTTTCTTATATGGAACTATGGAAATGGTTAAAGTACTAGTATGCGCGTAGCAATAATTGACCTAGGGACAAACACCTTCAATCTGTTGATTGCGGAAATCACTGACAGTGCTTTCAAAGTCATAGTTAAAGAAAAACAAGCAGTTAAACTTGGTAAATCTGGATTAGAACAAGGCCAAATTATGCCCGATGCTTTTGTTAGAGGAGTTAAAGCCATGGTTCACTATAAAAACGTTATAGGCCAACATAAGGTAACAGAAATTAAAGCTATCGCTACTTCTGCTATGAGGGATTCTTCTAACTCAGGGGAGTTTCAAAAAAAAATTCTCAAGTCTACTGGAATACAAATAGAGATTATATCAGGTCAAGAAGAAGCTTCTCTAATACAAAAAGGAGTCGAACTAACTTTACCAGAAGGCTTGGAGGATTACCTTATTATGGATGTGGGTGGAGGTAGTACTGAATTTATTATCGTAAAAAACAAGTTAGTCGTTTGGTCCAAAAGCTATAACCTAGGAGTAAGCAGATTATTAGATTGGTTAAATCCTTCTGATCCTATTTCAGCGGCTGAAAGAGAAAGCTTATCGCGAAGACTTTCTCTTGAGTTAAAGGACTTGTATGAAGCCATTGCTGCGTATAAGACAACTACACTAATAGGCAGTAGCGGATCATTCGACTCTATTCACGATATGCTACAGTGGGATTTACACAAAGACTACTCGTCCAATAAAATAGACTTTAATGAAATTATTCTCTCAGATTTTTTCTCACTACACGATAAATTGGTAGCTTCTACTCTAAAAGAAAGACAATTTACAAATGGATTGCTCCCTATGCGCACCGACATGATGGTCATTTCGAGTCTAGAAATTTTTGAGGTGATTAGAGCGACTAAAATCAGCAAGCTATTTCGGTCATCATATGCGCTAAAAGAAGGATTATTATCTTCAATGACTCCAATCGAATAATTGGAATAATAATTGAACTTAAACACAACAAAAAAAAACATGTCAAAAATATTAGTGATAGATGATGAAGCTCCAATAAGAAATTCTTTAAAGGAAATTTTAGAATACGAGAAATATCAAGTAGATATAGCAGAAGACGGATCTGCAGGAATTCATCTGTTAAGTAAGAAAAAGTTTGATGTTATTTTTTGTGACATCAAGATGCCTAAAATGGATGGCTTGGAAGTTTTAAGTAAAATCCAAGAATTAAGTTTAGATATTCCTGTAATAATGATCTCTGGTCATGGAACTGTTGATACTGCAGTCGATGCTTTAAAAAATGGTGCCTATGATTTCATACAAAAGCCATTAGATCTAAATAGAATTTTAGTTACTCTAAGAAATGCTACCGACCAATCTAAATTAGTCAGGGAAACTCAAATTCTCAAAAAGAAAATTTATGCCAGTAAGACTTCTGATATCGTGGGGAAATCAAGATCTATTCAAGAGATCAAAGATATGATAGACACTGTTTCTCCCACTGATGCTAGAGTTCTAATTACTGGCGGTAACGGCTCAGGAAAAGAACTAGTAGCCAGACAGCTACATGAAAAAAGCGCTAGACATCAAGCACCGTTTATAGAAGTAAACTGTGCCGCTATTCCAAGTGAGTTAATAGAAAGTGAACTTTTCGGCCATGAAAAAGGAGCATTTACATCAGCTATTAAACAGCGTAAAGGCAAGTTTGAACAAGCTGACGGAGGTACCCTATTTTTAGATGAAATAGGAGACATGAGCTCAAGCGCTCAAGCAAAAGTACTAAGAGCACTTCAAGAAAACCAAATCACTAGAGTAGGAGGTGAGAAAAATATCAAAGTTAATGTTAGAATTCTAGCTGCTACGAATAAAAATCTCAGAGAAGAAATAGATGCAGGAAGATTCAGAGAGGATTTATTTCACAGACTGAGTGTAATTCTTATTCATGTCCCAGGTTTAAATGAAAGAAGAGATGATATTCCACTCCTAGCTGATTTTTTCATTACAAAAATTTGTAATGAATATGGAATGGCCAAAAAGAAAATAGATGATAAAGCGCTAAAAGAACTTCAACTAGTGAACTGGACTGGAAATATTAGAGAGTTTAGAAACATTATAGAAAGACTAATAATTCTATGTCCAGAAATAATAGAGGCTGAACATGTCAAACAATATGCCAACCCTAACCCTGAGTAAAAAGATCTTTTACTTTTCACACGAAAAGAGGCAACCCAGACAACATTTCAACGTCATATTTACGAGGTCTTCTTGAAAAGGTTTCATTAAACACTAAAATCCAGAAATGATGGAATTATTCACTAACATACTTTCGCGCACTACAACCATGTTTTCTCACATGAGTACGGCAATGATGATAGTTCTTCCTCTTCTAATCATAATAGGGCTTGTAGCTAAATGGAGGCTTTTTGATAAATGCGGATTATCTAATAAAGAAATCTTAATAGGAACTTTTCTTCCTCTGTATGATTTTTACTTAACGCTTAAAATTGTCGGAAGGCCTAGCTCACATTTCGGATTAATCTTTATTCCTTTATTTAACATATTCTTCTTAGTGAAAGTATTATTCGAACTATTAAATAGCTTCGGGAAATTTCACATAATCGATTACACCTTGGCTATTTTATTTAGCTTTCTATACTTTTTGAATTTAGGATTAGCTTACAATGAAGTTTATTATGGAACTGTTTATGACAAAACAGATGAAGAATTAGCCCTAATGAAAGCCAAGGCCGAAAGAGCCCTTGCTTAATTATTTTTCTAGCTGCGTAGAATACTCTTGATAATATTTATGAAACAAAGGTCTTAGCTTTAGCTAGGACCTTTTCTATTCCTGAAGCATCTGAACCACCAGCAGTAGCAAAAAAAGCCTGTCCACCGCCGCCACCTTTGATGTCTGAGGCTAACTCTTTGATTATATCTCCCGCGTGCAACCCCTTCTTACTAATAGTGACATCTCCAACCAGACATGAAATAATCGGCTTACCTCCAACTTCCGCAGCCAAAACGAGCAAAATGTCTTTGTACTCTTTGCGCAGTTCGAAAGCCAAATCTTTAATCCCGTTAGCATCCAAATCCACTTTTTTAGACAGAAATGACGTTCCGTTAATTTCAATAATTTCTTTTTTTATAGCTTCAGACATTCCAGCCGCTGCGCCCTTCTTTAGTTCTAGAATTTGTTTTTCTAAGTTACTATTCTTCTTTTGAAGGTTTTCTACAACTTTAACCAAATCCCTAGGTGATTTTAGAATTTCTTTTAACGACTTTATCTGAGTTGATAGATCCGTTATGTACCTGGCACAATTCTCTCCAGAGACTGCTTCGATCCTTCTAATACCACTAGCTACTGCCCCTTCAGATGTGATTTTAAAATAGCCTATACTGCCTGTGCTAGACACATGAGTTCCTCCACATAATTCTGCACTATCACCAAACTTTATTAGCCTTACTCTTTCACCATACTTTTCTCCGAAAAGCATCAAAGCTCTCTCTAATTTAGCCTCTTTCAAAGAAGATGATCTGTTTTCTTCTAGTGCAATATTCTCACGTATAAGCTCATTTACCATGCGTTCTACAAGCTGCAATTCCTCATCGCTTACCTTACTGAAATGTGAAAAATCAAATCTCAAATAGTCAGCATTTACCAAACTACCTTTCTGCTCCACGTGATCTCCTAAAACAGTTCTAAGCGCCAAGTGCAATAAATGGGTAGAGGTATGGTTAATCGAAGTGGATAATCTCCTCTCATTATCTACAGCACATCTCCAGACTCCTGTCAATTCAGCGGGTAATTCTTCTGTATAATGTAAAATCTGATTATTCTCTTTCTTAGTAGTGAACACTACAATCTCATCTAGGCCATTAGAGAGTAATCCTGAATCACCTATCTGCCCACCGCCTTCTGCATAGAATGGTGAAATATCTAAAGTAAACTGGAAGAATACTTTATTATTTTGTGTAATCTCCCTCCACTCTCCTATTTTACTATCAGAAATCAACTTGTCATACCCTATGAAATCTGTTTTTTTAACTGAATTCAAAGTATTCCAATCCTTAGTCTCTAACTTAGTAGCGGCACGAGATCTCTTTTTTTGTTTCTGCAATTCCACCTGGAAGCCCTTTTCGTCAATTTCTCTCCCAGCCTCCGTAATCATTAATCTGGTTAAATCAAACGGAAACCCAAAAGTGTCATATAATTCAAATGCTACTTTACCATCAATTACTTCATTTTCATTTTCACACATAAAATTTTCCAATCTACCTATACCCTTCTCTAATGTTCTATGGAAATTCTCTTCCTCTTCCTTTATCACTATAGTTATGAGAGTTTCTTGAGACTTTAACTCAGTAAAATAATCTCCCATTTCTCTTACTAAGTCCTTAACTAACTCATAGATAAAAGCTTCTTTAATTTCTAAAACAGAGAAAGAATAGCGAATAGCCCTTCTTAAAATCCTTCTAATCACATAACCCGCTCCAGTATTAGAAGGCAATTCACCATCTGCTATAGCAAATGAAACTGCCCTTAAGTGGTCAGCAACAACGCGTATGGCTATATCCGATTTTTCTGACGCACCATATTTAACTCCACTTTTAGCTGCTATTTTCTGAATATAAGGCTGGAACACATCAGTATCATAATTACTTGTTTTGCGTTGCAACGCCATAACTAAACGTTCCATACCCATACCTGTATCAATATGCTTCTTGGGTAAAGGAGACAATTCTCCCTTAGCATTTCTGAAGAACTCCATAAAGACCAAGTTCCAAATCTCAACTACTTGAGGGTGATCCTTATTTACTAAACTCTCTCCAGGGGTTTCCGCCTTTTCTTCTGGAGATCTCATGTCTACGTGAATCTCGGAACAAGGACCGCAAGGACCGCTCTCTCCCATTTCCCAAAAGTTATCCTCCCTATCAAACTCTAAAATTCTATCCTCTTCTATTAACCCTTTCCAAACATCTCTAGCCTCATTATCTCTTTCTAATCCATCCTTTTTGTCACCACTAAAAATTGACACATATAAATTTTCACTAGGGATTTCATAAATCTCCGTTAATAACTCCCAAGCCCATGAAATAGCTTCTTTTTTAAAATAATCTCCGAAAGACCAGTTACCGAGCATTTCAAACATGGTGTGATGATATGTATCTACACCAACTTGCTCTAAATCATTATGCTTACCCGAAACACGCAGGCATTTCTGAGAATCTGTTATTCTCACATTTTTTATTTCAGAGTTTCCTAAAAACAAATCTTTAAACTGATTCATTCCTGCATTCGTGAACATTAACGTAGGATCATTCTTTATCACCATAGGAGCACTCTCCACTATCTGATGATGTTTAGACTCAAAAAACTCTAAAAATTTAGTTCTTATTTCTCTTGCTGTCATGTTATTCATGTTTGTGATTCACATTGCATTTACGCGAATTTTAACAGTGCAAAGGTAAATCAATTTTTGTCTAACTTTGTGTTCACAAAATTAGAATAGTTTGGCCAAATCAAAGTTTAGATACAACCCTAAAACTCTCGAATATGAGAAGATCTCTTTAAGAGTTAAAGATTATTTTCTAAAAGGACTATTATATACCGTTCCTTTAGTAATTCTTTCAGGGGTGTTTGGCTGGCTGATAAGCAGCAATATCGATTCTCCAGGTGAATTAGAAGCAAAGAATGAAAATCGCTTTATGAAAGCGCAACTTCATGAAATCAAAAAAGAACTTGGAAACTTAAATTCATTTCGTCAAGACCTGCAGGACAAAGATGATAATCTATATAGAACTATTTTTGAATCAGAGCCTTACCCTGATCACAAAAGAAATTTATCTATCGGGGGCATCAATAGATATGATGGACTAGAAGGATATGATATCAGCACAGAGCTTATAGAGACTAAAGAACTTCTAAGCAAATTAACACGAGGGCTAGTGGCTCAATCGAAGTCCTTCGAAGAGGTTTTTAATTTAGTTAAAAACCAAGAGGATTTCTTAGCTCATATTCCAGCTATTCAGCCGGTTTCTAATAAAGACTTAACTAGAATGGCTTCTGGTTACGGTAAAAGGATACACCCAATTTATAGGGTCATTAAAATGCACTGGGGAATGGATTTTACCGCCACTACCGGTACAGAAATATACGCAACAGGAGATGGTGTGGTTAAAGCTGCGGACAACAAATACTCAGGATATGGAAACAGGGTAGAAATAGACCATGGTTACGGTTACGTATCTCTCTACGCCCACATGAGTAAAATGAAAGTGAGATACGGACAGAAAGTGAAAAGAGGTCAAGTTATTGGACTAGTTGGAAGCACCGGTGCTTCTACTGCTCCGCACTGCCATTATGAGGTTATGAAGGATGGCCAAAAGGTAAATCCCGCTCACTACTACTTTAACGACCTTACCCCCGAAGAATACAATAAACTTCTAGAGAAGGCTTCACAAAAAGGCAAATCTCTGGACTAAGCTCAATCAATTTATTCTTTTACTAATTGGCTGCCATGGAAGACATACAAAAAAGGTATTATACCATAAGTGAGGTTTCAGTTATCTTAGGAGTTAACGCATCCTTGATTCGGTTTTGGGAAAAAGAATTCCCCCAAATTAAACCTAGAAAAGGTAAAAAAGGAAATAGGCTCTTCACCCCCTCAGATTTGGGAATTTTAAAGAAAATATTCTCTCTAGTTAAGCTGAAAGGCTATACACTAGAAGGAGCAAGAAAGGCTTTAAAAAACGGAAGTAATGAAACCTCTTCAAGAGCACAGACAATGATAAAACTCAGTGGAATAAGACAAAAGCTACAGCAGATTCTTACAGAATTTCAATAGGATTTATTCTTCATTAGATAACTTCTCACGTAATCCTTTACTCCTTCTTCCAAAGAAGTAAATTTCTGAGTATAACCAATTTTCCTAAGCTTGTTCATTTTCGCCTCAGTAAAATACTGGTATGTAGATCTAATGTCCTCCGGAGTATCCATAAATAAAATCTTAGACTTCACATCCATTGACTTGAATGTATTTTCTACCAAATCTAAGAAAGTTCTAGAATCTCCACTTCCTAAATTATATATCCCCGACTCTTTTCTGTTATTCATCAAAAAGTAGCAAACATCCGCAACATCTTTAACATATATAAAATCCCGCGACTGGTGTCCATCTTCAACCCCCTCCTTGTGCGATGCGAATAACTTCATTTCCGAAGTTGTGTTAATTTGATTAAAGGCATGTAAAACAACACTTGCCATCCTTCCTTTATGATATTCATTAGGACCATACACATTAAAAAACTTCAATCCAGCCCAGAAATAAGGTTTTCTTTCTTGATTTAAAACCCACTTATCAAAATCATTTTTAGAATCGCCATATGGATTTAATGGGACTAACTTCTCTATTAGTTCATGAGAATCAGAATAGCCCTGTTCCCCCAAACCATAAGTAGCCGCAGAAGAAGCATAAACCAGAGAAAGTCCATATTCCACACATTTATTCCAAATCATCTTAGAGTAATTGAGATTCAATTTATTAAACAGATCTCTATTAAATTCAGCTGTATCTGTTCGTGCACCTAAATGAAAAATAAACTGTACTTCATTTTCGTTTACATCTAACCAACTTTCAAAATTATCTCTATCAACTAGATAACGAAATTTTTTATATTCAAAATTCCTTTTCTTGTCCTCTCTAGAGAAATCATCAACTAGTACTAAATCAAAAAAATATTCTTGATTTAATTTCTCTACTAATACACTAGAAATAAAACCTGCTGCTCCTGTTACTACTATCATACTCCTTAATAATTTTCCATTCTTATGTGCCTGCAAAAATAGAATCAAATTCTTTAGTTGGATTTATATATTAAATAAAGATTTATCCCTTACTTTGAATTTAATAGACTTGCTTAAAAAAATGGAAAGAAGACTAGTATATGTTACCAGAAGAGAAAGGTTCAATGCTGCTCACAAACTATGGAATGATTCATGGAGCGAAGAGAAGAATTTAGAAACATTCGGAAAGTGCGCTAACCC
>CESI01020613.1_pt1 | contig 11450 bp, 10 predicted proteins | sample 356301 | NCBI WGS metagenome assembly CESI01 (sample SAMEA2621423, study PRJEB7988) | marine metagenome | biome: marine biome (ENVO:00000447); feature: deep chlorophyll maximum layer (ENVO:xxxxxxxx); material: "saline water (ENVO:00002010), including plankton (ENVO:xxxxxxxx)" | depth 40 m | reverse complement strand
TTACTATTTAAACATCGTTTATTTTTATGACTGCTCACCTATCGTTTATTGCGCGGATCACGCATTAAGTCGTTTGCCTGTCGACTGGTCAAAAATATGCAAATCCTCTGGGTCAAAGGCGATTTCGATTTCATCTCCTACTGAATATTTTGCGGCAATCTCTTCGCGCAGAACCATTTTCATCATGGTGTTTTGTGCAGCGACGTCGATTACCGTTACATCGCCCAAGGGCTCTGTCAGGTGGATTTTCACTGGGAATTTCGCCCGCCGTCCAGACCCGCGTGCAGGCCCTTCTGCCAACCCGATGTCATGGGGGCGCAGGCCCAGCGTCACAGGTCCGCCCGACGACACCCCTGGTGCTGCGATCGATTGATCTAGAAACGGCAAATCAATCACATTTTCAGCGCTACCAGTTGTGTACAGAAAATTGATCGGGGGAGAACCTACCATCTGTGCCACATAAGTGTCGCATGGCGTTTGATAAAGATCTCTGGGTGCGCCGACGGCCACAACTTTACCGTCCTGCATCACCCCTACCCGCTCGCCCATCGTCAGAGCTTCTAGCTGATCGGGCGTAGCCAAAACCATGGTCATTCCAAGCTCTCGGTGCAAGCGTTTGAACTCGGCACGCATATCGTGGCGCAGCTTGGCGTCCAGGTTGGTAAGTGGTTCGTCAAGCAACAACAGTTTGGGCCGCTGAACAATGGCACGGCCAATTGCAACGCGCTGCTGTTCGCCTCCAGACAAAGTCGATGGTTTGCGTTTCAACGTATGTGTCACCCGCAGTAGTTCTGCCACTTCGCCAACACGCTTTTTCACCTCTGAACTGCTGACACCTGACCGGCGCAGCGGATGGGCGAAATTGGCCTCAACGCTTAGATGCGGATACAGCGCAAAGGTCTGGAAAATCATCGACATTCCGCGGCCTTGCACTGGTGCGTTGGTGACGTTTTGCCCGGCGAAATGCACCTTGCCCTTGTCCAATTGCTCCAAACCCGCGATCGAGCGCAAGGTCGTCGTCTTGCCAGAGGATGACGGACCCAGCAGGCAAAAGAACTCGCCTTCGTGCACATCAAAGCTCATGTCTTCCAGCGCGACGACCGATCCGAAAGTGCGCCGTAGATTCTGGACTTTTAGCTCAGACATTCACCCAAGCTCCCTGGCATTTCGATGACCTAACGCAAGCATCGACAAATACGACCCCTGCAACCCCGTCTTGGATCGTTGGATAAAGAACATCAGGATCTGGATCGCGTCCGGCGATTTTTGCACGGATCGCTGCTGCAGCCTCGCCATAGATATTGGCGAACCCCTCAAGATATCCCTCTGGATGACCAGGAGGAATACGAGACATGCGAGCCGCCGCATTTCCGGCCCCTGCCCCGTTTCGAGTGATCAGGCGTTTGGGTTCCCCAAGCGGAGTATGCCACAGATAGTTGGGGGCCTCTTGATGCCATTCAATCCCGCCTTTTGAGCCATAAATCCTTATCGACAAGGCATTTTCGTTTCCCGGTGCTACCTGGCTGCACCACAGCATCCCCTTGGCGCCCCCTTCGAACCGCAACAGAACATGGCCATTGTCATCGACCTTTCGGCCATCGACAAAACTGTCTAGATCGGCGCATAGGCTTTTCAGCTTCAAACCAGAGATAAAACTCACAAGGTTATAGGCATGCGTGCCGATATCACCTGTCGCCCCGCCAACCCCTGAACGCGCCGGATCAGTGCGCCACTCCGCCTGTTTCAGACCAGTATTTTCCAACGGTTCGCTCAGCCAGTCCTGCGCGTATTCGACTTGGACCACACGGATATCACCCAAATCACCCTTGCTGATCAATTCGCGCGCCTCGCGCACCATCGGATAACCGGTGTAATTATGGGTCAGCACAAACAGCGCATCTGAGCGTTCTGCCGCCTTTGCCAGTGATTTTGCCTCGAGCAAAGTGGCGGTTAGCGGCTTGTCACAGATCACGTGAATGTTGCGGCGCAGGAACTCCTCGGCGATGGGCGCGTGCATGTGGTTTGGCGTGACAATTGCCACCACTTCGATCCCATCCTTCAACCGCGCCTCGCGCTCCGCCATTTGACGAAAGTCTGAATAGGCGCGCGCCTCTGCAAGGCCCAGATCAGCGGCCGAAGCCAAGGCTTTTTCTGGGGTCGAGGACAACGCACCCGCAACCAATTGGAATTTATTGTCCATACGCGCAGCAATGCGGTGTACTGCGCCGATAAAAGCATCACGTCCGCCGCCAACCATGCCCAACCGAAGGGGACGAATTTCATCAGACGCAACTGTAGCGTGGTTGCTGTCTGACGCCCTACCCTTACCAGATTTTCCACTCATTTCGTGTTCCCCTAGATCCCAAGCATACGCTTGTTGGCAGCTTCGTTCGTGCCACCATCGGCGAAATCGTCAAAGGCTTGTTCGGTCACTCGGATGATACTATCTTTCACAAACTGCGCGCCTTCGCGGGCGCCATCTTCTGGATGTTTCAGACAACATTCCCATTCGACCACTGCCCAGCCGTCAAAATCTATCGCTGATAGTTTTGAGAATATCGCCCCAAAATCAACTTGGCCATCGCCCAAAGACCGAAAACGGCTGGCCCGATTGATCCAAGGTTGAAAGCCTGAATAAACGCCTTGTCTTCCTGTCGGATTGAACTCGGCATCCTTGACATGGAACATCCGGATACGATCTTTGTAGATGTCGATGTTATCAAGGTAATCAAGGCATTGCAGTAGATAATGGCTGGGATCATACAGCATACAAGCACGGTTATGATTGCCCGTGCGTTCCAAAAACATCTCATATGTAATGCCGTCATGCAGGTCTTCTCCGGGATGAATTTCATAACATACATCGACGCCGCAATCTTCTGCGTAATTTAGAATTGGAAGCCAACGGCGCGCCAATTCGTCAAAGGCGGTTTCGACCAAACCGGCGGGCCGTTGTGGCCAAGGATAAACATAAGGCCAAGCCAACGCGCCAGAAAATGTTGCGTGTGCCCCGATCCCCATATTCTTTGATGCGGTAAGTGCCATTTTGACCTGATCGACCGCCCATTCCTGCCGCGCCTTGGGGTTGCCCCGCACTTCGAGGGCTGCAAAGCCGTCAAAGGCCTCGTCATAGGCCGGATGTACGGCGACCAGCTGGCCCTGTAAGTGGGTCGAAAGCTCGGTAACTTCAACGCCATTGGCAGCAGCTATGCCTTTGAACTCGTCGCAATAGGTCTTGGACGCCGCTGCCTTTGCCAAATCGATCAATCGGCCGTCCCAACTGGGGACCTGCACACCGATATAGCCACAGTCAGCTGCCCATTTGGTGATACTATCCCAGCTGTTGAACGGTGCATCGTCGCCTGCAAACTGCGCCAAAAACAACGCTGGTCCCTTGATCGTTTTCATTTCAAACTCCCTTGAATCATCAAAAATAAGCCCTAAGGTAGGTTGTCGCGCATGAAGATCTCGATGCGAATACGTTCTTGTTTTTCGTTGATGGGCGCCTCATCCACCAATGCCCGCAGCACACGGATTGCGCTGCGCACTTCGTGGCTGGGATCCTGTACCAACACCGCGTCAACTGTGCCGGAAATCAACGCAGCGCGCGTATGTTGAGACAGTTCGGTCGTCACCATACTTATTTTTTGTTCTGCCGAGTCAATTGCACCAATCACACCACGTGTACCGCCACCAAGACTGTACAACCCAACAATATTGGGATTACCGGCTATGAGCTTTGACAGCTTTTCTTCAACAACCCCCGCCATCTCTTCGCCCTCAATCCAGGGTAAAACGTTAAGGTGTCGGCATTCGGTTCGCATGACCTGTTCAAACCCCATACGGCGTTCAACATGATCTCGCAATGTGCTGGAGCCTGCAACCACTGCCACGTCACCTGAGGGCGCCGAGATGAAACGTTTCAACAGACTACCCGCCACCCGGCCTGCGGCAACATTATCGATCCCGACAAAACGCTGGCGCTGAGAATTGGGAATGTCTGATATGAACGTCACGACCCGCACCCCCCGAGCACGCAATGCATTTACTGAATCCCTCACGGCTTGGCTCTCAACAGCCACCAAGGCCAGCCCATCACCGATGTCGTCGCCCAAGCGTTCAATCACTTCGACAATCGCCTGCGGGTCCAGCGGTGGAACCGTGAGCATCTGAATATCAATACGTTCTTTGGCGGCCTCAAATTTGGCGGCCTCGATTTCGGATTGGATGTCCGAGAAAAATGAGGTCTCGCCCGCCGACACGATGAACGTAAACCGATAGGATCGACTGCGCGCCAGATTTGCGGCTGTCTGGTCACGGACAAAGTTTAGCCTATTCATGGCCGTGGCGACCTTTTTGATGGTCTCGCTGCGCACGCCTTTACGTTTATTCAAAACGCGATCGACGGTTGCCAAGCTAACGCCAGCCTCTTCAGCGACATCTTGTGCAGTGACCCGACTCATTTACTCCTCCTTTAAGAAAAAGATTGAGGCATATTTTGACGTACGTCAATCATTTTTGATGACGTAGGTCAATCATTAATGTAGAGGTATTCGTTAAAGACGGTCAAAATGGAAGTTGGAAAGCTATGCTCATTGGGATTCCTGTCGTATTAACGCCAGATTTATTACGTCATCTCAGTGCAATGGGACACGGAGACGAGTTAATAATTGTCGATGTAAATTTTCCTGCAGAGGCCTGCGCAGACCGGGTCGAACGGCTGGCTGGGGTCACGGCGTCCGAAGCGCTAACGGCGATTTTATCGGTTTTACCGCTCGATAGCTATGACGACGCCCCGGCCCGCACGATGCAAGTTGTCGATGATCCGGATGAAATTCCTGACACAAGAGTGGAATTTCAGCGTATTATAGACAAGAGGGCCGACAACCCTGCAATAATACAAGCCGTTGAGCGATTTGAATTCTACGAACAGGCAAAACGCGCTTATTGTATCGTGCAAACTGCCGAGAGGCGGCTCTATGGGAATATTATTCTGAAAAAAGGCGTAGTGGCACCAAGTTAAGCCAGCAGCAGACCCAAATGGACTTGGAACGGCGAAACGCATCAAGGAATTGACATGAAGCCGTTTATTAATACTAAAGAAACTTTAGTTCACGATGCGTTAGACGGGTTTCTTAGCACCTGTGGATCATCACGCTCCCGGCTGGACGGATATCCACATATCAAAGTGGTGATCCGAACGGACTGGGATAAATCTAAAGTCGCGTTGTTGTCAGGCGCAGGATCCGGACACGAGCCTGCACATCCGGGCTTTGTTGCAAAGGGCATGCTGTCTACGGCCGTGTGCGGCGATGTATTTGCATCGCCATCCACCGACGCGGTTCTCGCCGCGATACTTGCCGTGACTGGTGACGCTGGTTGTTTGCTGATCGTCAAGAATTACATTGGCGATCGATTGAACTTTGGATTGGCCGCAGAACGCGCTCGGGCATTGGGTTTGAAAGTCAACATGGTAGTGGTCGACGACGCTATTGCTTTGCCACACATTCCCCAGGCGCGCGGGCTGGCAGGCACTTTGTTTGTTCATAAAATCGCCAGTGCTTTGGCTGAGAAAGGGGCTGATCTTAACGCGGTTACTGAGGCATCTGTCCGTGTCATTGCCGATGTCGCCTCGATCGGTATATCGCTTGATACATGCCCCATTTCATGTGCACCCAAAGAGGATCAAATTGGTACCAAAAAGGCCGAATTGGGGCTTGGCATTCATGGCGAGCCCGGCGTCGAACAAGTGGATTTCGAAAATGCTCGAAGTGCGATGGAAATGGTTGTCGATCGTTTGGCCCCCAAGCTGAAAACTAGGTTCTATGTGGCGTTGCTTAACAATCTTGAGGGATCGACACCGCTTGAAATGTCTGTCCGTGCAAATGAACTTTGCCGATCTAAGATTAGCGCACAGGTCAGCCATATCATTGGTCCAGCACAATTGATGAGCGCGCTCGATACACACGGTTTTTCAATGTCTTTACTGCCCGTGGATCAGGCACAATTAGACGCAATACTGGCCCCAGTCGCGCCCAGTGCATGGCCGATGTGTTCTGTCATTGGCGAGGTTAAGACGACACCGATTCCAATCAGTTTGGAAATCCCAAAATACCAGGCATTGGATCATTCAGCCACTCACACAATGCTTTCAGCCGCTTGCACAGCCCTAATCGCGGCTCAGGCAGAGTTGAATGCGCTTGACACAAAATCCGGCGATGGCGACACAGGATCGAGGGTTGCGGCAGCCGCCCAATCACTTGCTAATGCAATAGATGAACCACCTCTGGCTGACACGGCAGAACTTTTCCGCGCCATTGGCAGCACACTCAGCCAGTCGATGGGCGGGTCATCCGGTGTTATCCTTGCGATATTCTTTTCCTCGGCAGGCGAGGCCGCGGCCAATGGCAGCACGCTGAACAACGCTTTAATGTCTGGATTAAAGCGTATCCAAGCCGTCGGCGGTGCCCCTCCCGGGGATCGGACAATGATCGATGCCTTGACACCTGCGCTTAACGCATTGCGCCATGGGCTTACCGCCGCCGCACAGGCAGAGTGGCACGGATGCGAGCGAACACATAACCAAAGCCAGGGGCTGGACGGGCAACGTATGTGTCTGCTTAAAATCTGGCAGGTCACAATGACCCCGGGGGCGAAGCCGTCGCGCTGTTATTCGAGTATCTTGCCAAAGCCCAATGAATTATCATTGGGTCTATTAAACGAATGCCTCGGCTGCAAAGCAGGCATTGATATCAAGGAGAACTTCCATGGACATTGCATCGTCGCACGCCCACGTTTCCAGTTGGCTCGCCAAATTCAGTGACGCGCTTGAAAAGGCGGATACCCATGCGCTCAAATCGCTGTTTGCCAAAGATTGCTACTGGCGCGATCTGGTCGCTTTCACGTGGAATATCAAAACGATGGAAGGGCGCGAGGCAATCGCGGACATGGCCGACACAACGCTAGAAAATGTGCGTCCAACCAATTGGCAGATCAAAGGAGAGCCAATCACAGCTGATGGCATTACCGAGGCCTGGCTGACATTTGAAACCAACGCCGTACATGGCAAGGGCCATGTCAGACTGAATGAGCACGGCTGTTGGACCTTGTTAACAACCGCGCAGGAGCTGAAGGGTTTTGAAGAAAAAAAAGGCACCAACCGTGATATGGGCGTGTCCCACGGTGCGATCAAGGACCGCAAGACCTGGAGCGAACGTCGCGAATGCGAAGCGCGCGAGCTGGGCTATAAAACACAGCCTTACGTGGTCATTATCGGCGGTGGCCAGGGCGGCATCGGCCTTGGCGCACGGCTGCGCAGACTGGGCGTCCCGACTATCATTGTCGAGAAAAACGACCGCCCGGGCGACAGTTGGCGCAAGCGGTACAAATCGCTCTGCCTGCATGATCCGGTCTGGTACGATCACTTGCCTTATTTGCCATTCCCAGACGATTGGCCTGTGTTCAGCCCTAAGGACAAAATTGGCGATTGGCTGGAAAGCTATACCAAAATCATGGAGCTGAATTATTGGGCGCGCACAACCTGTCAAAGCGCAAGCTACGACGCGGCAACCAAGGAATGGACTGTAACGGTCGACCGTGATGGCGAAACGGTAGTGCTTAAACCGCAGCAGTTGGTGCTGGCCACGGGCATGTCGGCGGTGGCAAACTTGCCCGACGTGCCGGGACTGGACAGTTTCCAAGGTGATATACATCATTCGTCGAAACATACCGGCCCCGATGCCTATTGCGGCAAATCGGTCGTTGTAGTTGGCTCTAACAATTCCGCCCACGATATTTCCGCGGCCCTGTGGGAGGCCGGTTCAGCTGTTACCATGGTCCAGCGCTCCAGCACACATATCGTGAAATCCAAAACACTGATGGAAATCGGCCTAGGCGATCTTTATTCGGAACAGGCCGTCGCCAATGGCGTGACCACCGATATTGCAGATCTAATATTTGCCTCGTTGCCCTACAAGGTTTTGCCAGCATTGCAGGTGCCTGTCTATGAGGCGATGAAACAAAAGGACGCAAATTTTTATGATCGGCTGGAAAAGGCTGGCTTTCTGCTGGATTGGGGAACAGATAACAGCGGATTGTTTGTAAAGTATTTGCGCCGTGGATCTGGGTATTACATTGACGTAGGTGCAAGCGAACTCGTGGCCGATGGCAAAATTAAACTGGCGCATGGACAGGTTGTTGAGGTCCAACCAAACGGTTTGAAACTTGAGAATGGAACCGAACTGAAAGCGGATGTGATCATATTTGCCACTGGATATACCTCGATGAACGGATGGGCGGCTCAATTGATCAGCCAGGACGTCGCCGACAAAGTTGGCAAATGCTGGGGGTTGGGCTCTGATACGCCCAAAGACCCTGGTCCTTGGGAGGGCGAATTGCGCAACATGTGGAAACCCACGCAGCAAGAAGCGCTGTGGTTCCACGGCGGCAATTTGCACCAGTCACGGCATTATTCCCAATTTCTGTCGCTCCAGCTCAAAGCCCGGTTGGAAGGAATCTCAACGCCAGTTTACGGGCGGCAAGCTGTGCATCATTTAACCTAAGTGCCCTGCCAACCGACGACGCATGCAGCTTGCCAATTGCATTCCCAAGCAGGCACTATTGAACCATGGTGCAAAAACAACACCGATCTCAACAATGGAACCTTGAAGACATGCCAAAAAAGCTGATCAATGATCCCGACGATCTAATTGCGGAATTAATCGAAGGGATTATTTCGGCCCATCCCAATCATTTGACCGTCCAAGGCGAGACTAGCCGCGCCATCGTTGCAATAAACGGGCCGCGCGACGGCAAGGTTGGTATTGTCGTCGGCGGTGGATCGGGGCACGAGCCTGCCTTTGCAGGGTATGTCGGCAAAGGTCTGGCGGATGCGGCTCCGTTAGGGAATATATTTGCGTCTCCTTCCCCCACGCAAATTATGGACGCCGGATTCGCCGCCGATGGCGGTGCGGGGGTGTTGTTCCTTTACGGGAATTATACCGGTGACGTTATGAACTTCGGGATGGCCGAAGAAAGCATGGCAAAACAAGGCGTTGTTGCCCGCTCTTTCGTCACCACGGACGACGTGGCGTCGGCCCCCGCTGACAAGAGCAACGAACGACGCGGAATCGCTGGCAATTTCTTTGTGTTCAAAGTGGCTGGGGCTGCGGCGGATTTAAATTTAACTCTGGAGGATGTTGAAGTGGCGGCGCGACGTGCCAACGATGCGACCCGTACGATGGGCGTCGCGCTTTCTGCCTGTTCGATGCCGCAAACGGGAAAGGCCAATTTTGACATCCCCGATGGTGACATGGAAATTGGCATGGGCATCCACGGCGAGCCTGGTATTGTAAGGCTCCCCGCCGAAAGCGCTGATGCTGTAACTGATCGCCTAATGCAACCCATTTTGGCAGAATTAGCACTGAAAGCAGGGGACAAAGTTGCGGTTTTGGTCAACGGTCTTGGGTCAACTACGTTGCTAGAGCTTTATTTGTTACATCGCCGCGTCGCACAAATTTTGCACGCGGAAAATGTCACGATTTATCACAGTTGGGTTGGGGAATATTGCACCTCACTGGAAATGGGTGGGGCCTCTGTGTCTTTAATAAAACTTGACGAAGACTTGCAGCGCTGGCTGGATCATCCCTGTGACACGCCCGCGTTGCGGGTTGGCACAGGTCAAAACACTGTTGAAAAACCTGTAAAACGCAGTCCCAGAAAGCAGACACATATTCAGGAACGCACAAAACGCGATCAATCCAGCCTTGACAGCTCGGGTCAAATTACACCGGAAGTGTTTCGTGACATGATGGTTGCCTCGGCAGAGGCCATTTTTTCCCAGCGAAATTACTTGTGTGAACTGGACGGAGACCTTGGCGACGGCGATCATGGCATTACCATGGAAATTGGTTGGAAAGCAGCCTTGAGCTTGGTAGAGCAAACCGACGTCAAAGCCACAATTTTAGAACTTTGCGAAGACATGGGCCAAGCTTTTCTGGATGCAGTTGGAGCATCGGTTGGACCTCTTTATGCATCGGGTTTCAACACAGCGGGCGAAGCGGTCAGTGATCGCCTTAACCTTGATGCTGGGGCAATGATCGCTTGGTTAGACGGTATGACACGAGGCATCACTGTTCGGGGCGGCGCTTCTGTAGGTGACAAAACAATGATCGACGCATGGGAACCTGCCGTTGCAGCCGCCAAACAAGCGTTTGAAAAAGGTGCATCGGTCGGAGACTGTCTGACGGCTGGCGCGCGAGCCGCTTCCATGGGAGCCGAGGCAACAACTCAAATGCAAAGCAATCGCGGAAGATCCAAAAAGCTTGGCATACGATCAGTTGGACACAAAGATCCGGGGGCTGCTTCTGCTGCGATCATGATTGCAGCTTGGGCCAAAACTGTGCAAGCGCTCTAACGGCGCGACTGCCTGTGCGATCACGCAAAACCTGATAGTATTTTCGTCGATCTTATTGATCGCACCCACATTATCAGTCAAACGGCCCTCGGGATCAAATGTGCTGGATAAGAAATCTTCGCAATATCCTTGGCCAATTCAGCTCCAATCACCCGCGCACCTATGGTGAAGATTTGTGCATTTTAAGATTTGCAGCTTGGCTCACAGAATAGGTATCGTGGCATCGCATTGCCCGAATACCCGGCACTTTGTTGGCAGAGAGACAAACACTGATCCAAGAGCCGAAAACCAAAACCACAAGGCTCTGGGTCTACGCCCGAGATGAGACGCCTTGGGCCAGCGGGGCACCGCCCGCCGTCTGGTACCAGTTCTCCACCAGCCGTGGGGCGGAACATCCCAGTCTGCATCTGGCGACCTGCGAGGGTTTTGCTCATGCGGGTGCCTATGCGGGGTATAACGACGCTTACCGCACGGGGCGCATCAAAGAGATGGTCTGCCCTCTCGGCAGCATGCTTCGCATGCGCCTGTCAGGTAATATATGGCCCATGTGCGCCGTGAGTTCTTCGCCTTTTATGAAAGCACCAAGCTGCCCGTGGCGGGGGAAGCCGTTCTACGCTTCAAGAAACTCTATGACGTTGAGACGCAAGCGCGGTTCCTGCCGGCAGCTGAACGCGTGGCCTTGCGCCAAGAACACGCCAAGCCCATCTTTGACGGTCTGGAAGTCTGACTCAAAGAGCCATTGGGCCAGATCTCAGGGAAGACCCCGCTTGCCAAAGCCATCAGATATGCGCTTGCGCGCGTGCCAAAGGCACGGCCCTATCTCGATCACGGCTTTCTTGAGTTTAACAACAACACGGCCGAGCGCGCAGTCCGCCCTGTGGCCGTTGGACGTAAGAACTATCTGTTTATGGGGTCAGAGGCAGGCGGTAAATCCACCGCTATCGCCTACACTCTCATCAAGACCGCCAAAATGAACAAGATAAACCCAGAAGCCTGGCTTGCTTGGGTCCTCGGCCGCATCCAAGATCATCCAGCA
>CESI01046251.1_pt1 | contig 11455 bp, 9 predicted proteins | sample 356301 | NCBI WGS metagenome assembly CESI01 (sample SAMEA2621423, study PRJEB7988) | marine metagenome | biome: marine biome (ENVO:00000447); feature: deep chlorophyll maximum layer (ENVO:xxxxxxxx); material: "saline water (ENVO:00002010), including plankton (ENVO:xxxxxxxx)" | depth 40 m | reverse complement strand
TGTTGGAGATAATGCTGACGCATTTGATAACGACCCAACAGAGACTATTGATACAGACGGTGATGGAACTGGCGATAATGCAGACCCTGATGCTGACGATGATGGAGTAAACGATGAATTAGACGCATTCCCGCTAAATTCAAGTGAAACCACTGATTTAGATTTAGATGGTATTGGAGATAATACTGATGATGACGATGATGGAGATGGCATACTGGATACTGATGATGCAAGCCATCCAAGCAACGTCGATAAAGACGATACAGATGGTGACCAAATAATTGACGATGTCGACCCTGATGATGATGGTGATGATGTAATTGATACTGTGGATGCTTTCCCTAAAGATAAGAATGAATCTATGGATTCTGACGGTGATTCTATTGGCGATAATGCTGATGCATTTGATAATGACCCAACTGAAACGGTTGACTCCGACGGCGATATGGTTGGAGACAATTCCGACCTTTATCCTAACGACCCGAGTGAATCGGCTGATACTGATGGTGATGGTGTTGGAGACAATGCTGATGCATTCCCTAATGATGATTCTGAAACTATGGACTCTGATGGAGACGGTGTTGGAGATATCGAGCAACAAGCTTCTGAAGATAAAGCCAAGCGAAATAAAATCATCATAATTGTAGCACTTGTATTGATTTCTGGCGCAGTTGGGGCAGTACTATTCATGAGAATGGGAAGAGATGATTTGCCCAAAGACTTCTCTGCTAGCCAAGAAGTAGCAAATAATTCCGAGGTATTAGCGCCAATTTCAACTATATCTCAACAACCTGTAATGGAACAACCTGTAATGGAACAACCTGTCATTCAACAGCCTATGGTTCAACAACCGGTTGCTGAGCCAACAGTACTTCAGCAGTGGACAGATGAGTCTGGATATACTTGGAGAAGTATGAGCGATGGAAGTATGGCTTGGTGGACTGGCACAGAGTGGCAGAAGCGCTGATCATATAATCGGCTGATTTCTTAACCACTCTAAGTCAGAGATGTATAATTGACGTATATCGTCAAGTCCTAGCACAAGCATTGCTAACCTTTCTAGACCCATCCCCCATGCTAAAACAGGGCTTGTGATTCCAAGAGGCTCTGTCACTTCTGGACGGAATATACCTGCACCACCGAGTTCTAACCATTTACCTCGCCACTTCACTTCAATTTCTAAACTAGGTTCAGTATAAGGGAAATAAGCAGGTCTTACACGTACTTCTGGATAACCCATTTTATGGTAAAAGGTTTTCAAAGTTGCAACTAACATCTGTAAGTTTGCTCCCTCTTCCATAATTATACCTTCAATCTGATGAAATTCCGGTAAATGTGTTCTATCGATTGCCTCTTTCCTAAACACTCTATCGACAGTAAACATTCTACATGGTTTTGAAGGATTTTCTGCAAGATATTGAATTGTGTTAACGGTTGTATGTGTCCTAAGTAGACCTTTTTGGGAAGTATCCTTGGAAAAGTCACCTCCCCAACCTACAGAACCAGTATCTCCACCATGCTTGTGGATACCAGACCATAAATCCATTACCTCATCAGGTAGTTCCATTTTTGCTGGATTATCTAAATAGAAAGTATCCTGCATCTCTCTTGCAGGGTGATCTTGAGGAATGAACAAAGCATCCATATTCCATCCTGCAGTTTGCACATAGTCTTCGACTAACTCGGAAAAGCCCATCTCTAAGAAAATATTACGAATTCTTTCGATCAATGCCTGCATTGGATGACTTCTACCGGTTCTTGGAGTTGCTGATTCAAGAGTGACATCGAAAGAACGAAATTCAGCATCTTTCCAATTATCACTTTGCAGTAGTTCAGGAGTTATTTCAGCGACCATCTCTTTTTCAATCAATAGTTCGGATTCTACAGAAAGACCTAATTGAGTAATATTCCAAGTACGTGTGGTAGTATCTTGATTTTCAATGAATCCTTTTCGACCTCTAAAATGTTCTAACATTTCAGAGTTTAAGTTTTCAACTAAATTTGGTAAACTCGATAAGAAATTAGAACGCTCGGAAATTACTTTTTCTACTTGGCTAGGTTCTTGTGCCACAAACTTACCACCACTTAATTGCACTCCAATTCTTTTGAGCAGACCTACACCTGGACCTGCCTCATGCCTTTCAAACGATTGTTGTAATGAAGCCATATCCGCACCCTCATTATCACAAATCCATGACCATAGTCGAGATTCAAGTAATCCATCGCCCATAGCAGAAGTACCTTGAGATGAAAGACGAATAACAGTTTCAACTGTCTCCTCAATATTGACAAGGCCTACATTTGACAGACCTAACCCCGCACCTACTACAATCGCTTGGTCTTTCCAATCACATGCAGACAGAATTTCTTCCAATGACCAATTCTTTGATGATTCCGATTGCATCAGTTTTAGCATTCGACGCTCCGGATTGAGTAATTTGGAGGCGTCCATGAACCTTCGAGAAAGAATCTATCTTTCAAATCTATGCTTGCCAATGGGGTAAAAAATTAGATTATCAAGGTATTACTCTTCTTCCAATTCCCATAACAAGACCGAACATTTAGGACAGGTAAAGGTGTTAGGTCTTGGACCATCTTGAACAACCATATTACCACATGGTCCACATACAATTGTACTTGTTATCGGCTCATCAATTGTCACGTCCACTCGATACATTACTCTCCCAGCATCTGGTAGCCTTCCAGAACTTGGCTGCCATTCCTGAATTGCTTCTTCAGACATACCAAGGTCAGATTTCATACTCATGCCAATTATGAACACAACAATACCGCTTACTCCCACAGTGGCCCCCATAGAATAAACTCCACCCACTGTGAAAAATGCTCCAAATGCAATACAGATAAATCCTCCAACAATTAGGTTTTCTCTTGGATTGCGGGACATAAAGTCACCTCAAGAAAGAGATTGTGAAAGAGCCTGAGCAACTCTCGCAATCTTATCGGTTGGGATTGCACAAAGGCCAATCCTTACTCCCCCGTCCAATGGTACCAAGTAGACATGATTTTTAGCGCATTCATTAGCAATAGAAACGGAGTCTTCACAATCGAGCCAAGCAAAAAAGCCATCATGTGTTGGGTTAATAGGTACTCCAAGTTTATCACATTCTTGAATAAATAATTCTCTTCTTTCCTCGAGTAGATTTTGTAAACGCTCTCTTTCCTCATCCCAATTATTTGCTAACTCTTCATCACTATGAATCTGGCTCACTGCATATTGAGCAAGTCTTGAGGTAGCTGACCAAGTTTGTCTTCCTGTAACACCCATGACTGTTGTGATACGGTCAATAACCTGCTTATCGGGATGAATCGTCACCAAAGCACCTGTTCTAAGACCATAGATGGTATGAGATTTAGATAATGATATTGCAAACGTTACCAGCAAGTTATCTGGCCAAGATATTCCATCATGCAATAATTGACAAATCGTGTCTGCCCAACCATGGGGTTGTCCTGAATAAAGGTGGTATGCAGCATCAATAAGCAAAGTATGAGATACCTCTTGATTTGCTAATGAACTTTCGATGAAACATTTCAAAAAGTTAGATCTATCTTGTTCGGTTAACGAAAGTCCTGTGGGATTGTGAGCAGGGTCATTTAACCAAGACATTACTTTACTTTGTGAATTACAAAGGTTGGCTAGTTCCTTCTGCAGTGAATCTAAATCTAAAAAAGACCCTTCAACATCTTTGCTAGGCAATAAAGGATAAGTTGCGATACCTAGGTCACATCCAGCCAAAAATCCATCATATGGACCCCAGTGCCGATCTCTAAGAAGTATCTTATCACCCCTCTCAGCAAAATTTGCTGCAGCCAGGTATAACGCACCAGAACCACCCGGCGAGGCAGTTGAGGTGGCATTCATGCCAATACTTTCTAACTCCTCACGTACATCACCTAGGGCCAAAGTAATCGCTAGGTCAAGAAAGGCGGGTAGACCTTTCAATGGAGCGTAAGCAGAAATTTCGATTGGAGGTGACTCCCTTACTACTTTGTCAACAACATGATTTATGGCTAATTCACCATTGTTTTCTAATAAAGCCCCGAGTGTGCCATTGACTGCATCATGCCCTGAGGCAACTGCTTCTTGATATCTAGCCCACCAAGAAAAGATGGTGTCACTTCCAACTTTTGTTTGCGAAAAAGTATTGAGAAAACCTGCACCTGCTCCTTCGCTCATGGATTATCCATTAGGCTCCTCCTCTTTGAGTTACCTCTTAGTGAAATGAAGAATTGACCCATAATTTAGATTTTGAATCGTTAATTCATCCGTTTCATTCATCTAGGGTAAGTGTCTCGGACAGTTCGTCGCCTGTGTAGCATAGCTGGTAGTGCATCGGATTTGTAATCCGAAGGTCGGGGGTTCGAGTCCCTCCGCAGGCTCCATGAAAAAAGCATAAAGAAGTGCTTATGCAATAACTTTCAGGCCTTTTCGGCTTGCTTTTCTGGTTATTGATTGGAGTGTAATCGAAGAATTTTTTCTTGGAGTAAATCAGTTTAGTGATAGAGTTCTGAACTAAGAAATACTCAAGGGGCAACAGTATGTGGACTGTTCATGGTGGCACAACGTTTGGACGGTAAGGCTTGTTCTCAAGAGGTGGAAGCTGATTTGAGTGCACGAATTCAGACATGTATCGAAAATGGTATAATCCCTCATATTGCAGTAATTATTGTTGGAAAAGACCCTGCTAGTCATGTATATGTTGGAGCCAAAATAAAGGCTTGTGAACGATTAAACCTAAAAAGTACACATATTGAATTATCAGAGGATACAAAACAAGAGGAATTAAGAGATATCGTCGATAAATTGAATCAAGATGACTCTGTTCATGGTATCCTGATTCAATCACCCTTGCCTAATAATTTGGATGAAGAGGAACTAACCGACCTGATTGACCCCAAGAAAGATGTCGATGGATTTCATCCTACCAATCTAGGTCGTTTAGTACAAGGACGAACAGATGGAATGCTTCCTTGTACTCCAAGTGGAGTCATGCGCCTATTAGAGTGGGCAGGAATTGAGACAAAAGGTAAGCGTGCAGTGGTAATTGGACGTTCTCAAAATGTTGGTATGCCACAAGCACTACTTCTAACCGCAAGAGGTGCTGATTCTACTGTAACTATCGCTCATTCGAAAACCGATAATATCCCAGAACTGTGTAAGTCTGCTGATATCATTGTGGCTGCTGTTGGTAGACCTGAAATGGTGAAAGCCGAATGGGTCAAAAGCGGTGCAGTAGTAGTTGATGTCGGTGTTAATCGAGTCGATGATTCATCAAGAGAAAGAGGATGGAGGCTTGCTGGTGATGTATCTCCAGAAGTAAATGAAATCGCTTCTTGGCTATCGCCAGTGCCAGGTGGTGTTGGACCGATGACTGTTGCAATGTTGATGGAAAATACGGTTAGGTCTGCTGAAAATAATCTTAACTGATTCTATGAGAACAATCATAACCAAGAGTGAATAGTCTTTGTTAAATGGAATACAAAGCCCCTAGATTAGCAGCGGCAGGACGCATTGGTGGCGGACTACTTCTACTCATCAGTTTAATATCATGGAAAATGATTCCAGAATATATATTATCCACTGGATATAAAAAATTATTGGTTTATGGATTGATCGCAATTTCCATTATCAGTCTAATAATAAGTTTCTGGGCATCACGTGAGCGTAAAATACCTCAATTAAATGAAAATCCAAGCGTAGAACAGCAATTTGCAGATTTAGAATCTTCACCAACTATTGTTCGCTCTATATCAACAAATACTGATCAGTTCGGTCTCGAAACAGTAAGCTCTCAAACTCAAAACATAATTCAGTCGGTAGTTAAGACTCAATATGAACCAACAACCGGTGAAGTAAGTGCAGCAATTGATTCCCTATCTAAAGGCGACTTAGGGGCATATTCAGCTGCTGAAGCATCTTCTAACCCTGCACCACACAAATATGCCACACAGGTATTAGAAACTGCAATTCTCGACAGCAATGAATCCCTCGAACAGAGAAGTAAACTCGATAATATCCCATTGCCTAACCAAACCGTATCTTCTACGCCCGACCTATCATGGATGGAAGCGGATGCAACTTTCACTACAGAAGTGGCTGTAAAGGAAATTCCACTACCTACTCAAGTTGAGGATGATGAAATCTCGTTAGAAGAACTCGAGTTGTTAGAATTACCAAATCAGAAAGAAGTTATCGAAACACCTGATTTACCTGACTTCAATGTGATTACTAATCAGACAGATGAAGTTACTGATAAAACACCCGAATTACCAAACTTAGATAATTTATTCTAAATCACAAGTTCAATAGATGTTGGCCACGTCCATGTGTTTGTGTGGACACAGGATTTTGACCTTCATAGCCATTCAACCCACAGTGATGGCATCCATGCAGTACAAGAAGTCGCACAAAAAATGAAAGATTCTAATGTCAAATATTGGGCATTAACCGACCATGACACTATCAGTGGATGGGATGAAGCAAGACTGGCAGCCAATAGTAGGGATATTCACTTTATTCCTGGGGTAGAGATTACTTGTTCGCCGGGACTGCAAGCCGATGAAGATGAATTGAAAAGATTGGAGCGTGAAGGTGCATCAAAATCATGGCATCTTCTGGCATACTTCCCCAAATATACTGAATCAAATAAGGGAATTGAAAAATTTGAGACATGGCTTAAACCACTTCAAGAAAGTCGCCTTCCACGCATGAAGAAAATGGTTGAAAAATTGGCGGAATTAGGAATGCCAATTCAACTAGAAAGAGTATTAGAGAAGGCCGGAGGTTCAATTGGAAGGCCTCACTTAGCAGAAGTTATGGTTGAAGAAGGATATGTTGAAACCAAGAATGAGGCTTTTGAATTATGGATTGGCGACGGTATGCCTGGACATTATGTTCAACCCAAGCCTAGTATTGAAGAAGCGACTAAAATAGTTCATTCAGTTGGAGGATTTGTCTCTTTGGCACACCCATTATACTACGGGGTTAAACCTGAGAACTTGATAGATTATTGCCATAGTAAAGGGGTTGATTCAATCGAAGCATTCCATGGTAGCCATCCAGACTCATATCGTTTTCAACTATGGAAAGTGGCTGTCCAAAAAGGAATGACAATCACATGTGGTTCTGACTTCCACGGTAGTAATCATGGACACCGACCAGGATATGCTGTTGTTCCATTTAGTGGATTGAACAGTCAATTACCCTCGGCGAGTAATTGAGTCAGCAATTAGTGCTAATTCGAATAAGATTACAACCGGCATTGCCACCAAGAATAGTGAAAGCGGGTCTGGAGGCGATAGTAATGCTCCAAGAAGGAATGCTGTAAACCAGATATGTCTTCTATATGCCCTAATTTGTGTCCTCTCTAGAACTCCCATCCTAAGTATCAATAATGTAGCCACTGGAGATTGAAATCCAATAACTGAAGCAAGTGCCAAACTTACAATGAAGCCGACATATCCCGATAATCTCCATTCGGTTGAGATCCCTGCACTCTGTGCATCATCAGTAAGGTACTGTAGAATCATTGGTGTTAGAAACTCCCAAGAATAAAAAAGACCCAATAAAGCCAAACCAAGTGTTGACAATATAGTGAGAATTACCGTTGGACCAAAAGAAGGCGGCTGGAGATTCAATTCTGCAATTCTTTGCTTTACTGAATCATTACTTAGTCCCCTCCATGCTGCTTCAAAGAAAAGATAGGACATAACGAAAAATGCACCTAGGCTTGTAGCGATATGAAACTGAAGTAGGATATATTCTACAGGCGTTACTACAATGATATTGACATCATCAGGTAGCCTGGATGGGTCGATTAACCAAGAGATGACAGATTTGGTGAGTGGGAAACCAATCATCACTCCAAGTAAGAATATCGCAACAATATATTTTATTCTTGAAATCATAAATTCTTTGACATCCATCACGATTTGTCCGCCAGGGGAATCTACTAACTCAGTGACCGTCTGAGTCAGTGAATTTTGTTCGCCCATGATTATCCGAAAAGGTGGGAACTCATAACACAAACGATAACTATTCTTCTTCATTCCAAATGTGAGATGGTGTTGAATCAATCATTGAACGCTTGTTAAGTTTCAGACGTCGAAGTCTATGGAGAACGAATACTGTCATCCATAGTGAGGGCAAAGATATCAATATTGCAGTAGACATTTCCTCTTGATGATAATCATTAACCACTCTAACCTTCAATACTGAATCTTCAGAAGAACTATCTGCTGGATTATGTAAAACAATAAAGTGAAAAACATTATGCTGGGTCGTCTCTAAGTCCAGTGTTCCTCCAGCGGGAATTGTGTAATTATCACCTAAAGTTTTCAATTTCTGCCAGTCTATCGTCCCATCTTCCATCGCAGAAGCACTATCCTCTACTTGTAAATAAACAACTTCAAGCGAAAGACTGCTGTCAAGGTTAGTAATTTGAGAATCTACTACATTACCATGACTAATTTCTTGAATTATCTCGAAGGTTGAATCTTGAGGCCCCAACTGATAAGAGACTCTTTCATCGGATTGATCCATTTGAAAATTAACTGCCAGGAGTATGACTGTAAGCATTATTAATGTCCCCATTCCTTCAATTATGGTATGTCGCTTGACTTTAGATTTTGTAATTCCTTTGAAGAAGGAACCATGGTCATTTCTAAGTCGAGGTTGTAAGTGATGTATGAATAGCGCCCCCACCCCACCAATAATCATCCCAAGTGGAATATCGGTGACCCAATGAATTCCTAGATATAAAATCGAGAAGCAGAATACTATTGTGTTGATTAAGATAAATAGATGATATGGCCAATGTTCCCATTCAGACATTTTCCCACCCTTCTCTTTAACATGAAGGTAATTTAGCATCAAAATACCAAAAGGAATTGCTACATGAAGGGAAGGAACTGCATTATCTAGAGGGTCATGAAGTGCGTAGAAGGTAGTGTAAGCCCCATCTTGGTACAGTAAAGCATCCATTCCAGGAATCCAAGAAGAAGTGACTTCAACATTGAAAAATAGATAATAAGGAACTGCAAGAGCATATATCAGAAGATAATTCATTGTCACTTTATCAGTCATATCTCTGTCGCCACTATATGCATAATATACCGTGGTAACGTAAATCAAGAAGAGATAGATGAAAAGATAATGGAAATTTAGTATAGTGGTTAGAGTTTCATTGTAGAAGGTATCTTGAATGAACTTAGTAAATTCTCCTTCCAGACCATAAATCCATTCAGTCCAATGCCCGACATCAGCTTTGATAGGTTCATTTAGACCATCAGTAATTGATTTCCATCTAATTATTATGATATAGCCGATTGCGTGAAGATAATACCTATTTTCATGGAATTCCTTTAGCCAATGCTTAATGGGAATTCTACGTCCTTTGATGTGGAGAGTGAACAACAAGCAGATTACGGGTGTTAGTAAAAGGATGATAAGCATCATAACACGGTAAGGGCTCATGTGACTGACGTAGCATTTGACAATATATCCTTTTTGACGGCAACTGTTGTTTAGTGTGGTTTAACCAATGAAATGATAATTGCCAGACATGGCACATTTACAAATAGAAACTGACACGAAGTCTCATGTCCGATGCTTGGAGTCAATCTCCAGAAAATACTCTACAGAGTCTTCGACATGGTATTGTTCACACCGATGGAATCGAACTGGATGTCCGACTAACTAATGACAATGAGTTAGTGATTCACCATGACTCGATAGTCTCGGTAGCCAAGGATAAATTGCAAGGACGTAGTAAATGGTTAGAATCATGGACTTTAGATGAACTAAAGGATGAAGGATTCTGCTCTCTTGATGATCTATTAAATGATTCAGAGATAAGAGAACATTGGATTGAACGAGGTAAAATGGTATGTCTTGAATTCAAACGTCCACATTTACTTTCTCCAACAGGTCGAGGTATATTTGGTAAATCTAGACAGATAGATTCCCTTTCAACAGCAATGAAGATGGCTGAATCAAAACTCGACCAAAGCAATATACCAACTCAAAATTCCGTATTCTATTCATTCTATAAAGGAATGAAGAAAATAATTGATGATACTTCAATAAATAGGAACTGGGCTGAATTAATGCCATCTATTCCAACAATAGGAAATCGTACTATCAAGAGAATTTATGCCTTCCCACAATATTTCACAACTCCATTTTCGCGATTAGTAAAGAAACATAGAGATTCCGGGTCTTCGATGGTTCCATGTGCGATGGAATATTTCTCCCCTGTATATTCTCGGGCCCTCATTGGTAGGATGGTAGGATTACATGGAAAACGTAGAGAATACCTTTTACAATGCCAAAGAGGATTACCAACTTATGTTTGGCCAACTAAAACTAATTTGGAATACAGCGTTTTGAATGCAGGTTTAACCGCATTAACCGACCACTTAGACCCTAACTTAACATGGCTACCATCAGGTGATGCCAGATGGCTTAATCCTGCAACTATGCCACTAGATAAAGAGCAAAAAGAATTACTAGATAGTGCTTCAAAAGAACAACACCTGTCGATAATTAAACAATTGAAATCGGATGTACCATCATGGAATGAATGTGACACTCAGAGGAAGACAGAACTCATTCAATATTGGCGGGAAAAATGGAATTGGGATATAGATCTCGATACTCTATTGGCCAAAAGTGTTGACTCTCCACCTTGGCAAAGTGTTAGATTAATCGGTCATCGAGGGTCAGGGAAAACTTCCAGACCAGTAATGAAATAATTACTCTATATGACGCAAAGTTTGCTGTTCTGCAAAATATTTTGGTCGATAAATTGGAACACCCTTGCCACCACGGAAAACAGAACGCTCATCAACAATTTGTGCACCAATTCCAGCAACTCTAGCCCAACCGAAAAAGGTAGTATAGTAAGTTGGGTCTTTCAAACCTACATGATGTAATAATGCACCACTAGCAATATCGACATTGGCATTTGGATTACTTATTTTCGGATTCTCTCCTAAGACTCTAGGTGCTACTTCACGTAGTGTTCTGATAATCTTGAAGTTTTCATCATTTGGACAGATTTCTTCTCCAAGTTCAAATTGTACAGTAGCCCGAGGGTCTTCAACTCTTAGAACAGCATGTCCAAACCCAAAAATCGGCCTACCAGCGTCTAATTCTGCTCGCACGAAGGCTTCAACTTCTGTGGTATCACTCGTTCCAATTTTCAAAACAAATTCCAAGCATGATTGGTTAGCACGCCCGTGAAGAGGACCAGATAATGCATTCATAGCACCCGCCATTGATGAATAAACAGTCGCTTTACCAGATGCTACTGCCTTGCCAGTGAAGGTAGAAAGATTACCTCCACCATGGTCCATATGTAGTACCAGGTATGTTGAAATAACTCTCTTCATAACTCCATGATCTACATTGTCTAGTTGCAAAGTACTGATG
>CESI01026607.1_pt1 | contig 11479 bp, 7 predicted proteins | sample 356301 | NCBI WGS metagenome assembly CESI01 (sample SAMEA2621423, study PRJEB7988) | marine metagenome | biome: marine biome (ENVO:00000447); feature: deep chlorophyll maximum layer (ENVO:xxxxxxxx); material: "saline water (ENVO:00002010), including plankton (ENVO:xxxxxxxx)" | depth 40 m | reverse complement strand
TGTAGCAGCTTTTGCAGAGCTGAGCCTAGCCACTCGGCCATCGGACCCTCAAGTCTGTTTTTACAACAGGAGAACAAATATACGAAAACCATGCAGGGAGGTTACATTCCTAGGAAGAGAAATGTATTTTCGCGGTATGGGACTTCGAAAATATTATGCCAACGCATTGACCATGGGCAATTTGTTGTCTGGTATACTGGTCATTATTGGGCTATTCATTTGGCCTTTTGGATCGGCAATGAACGGCACCTTCACGGGCGATTCATTTGCGGAGTTCGGAGCGCTGGCTGAAAATCAGAAAGGCTGGGGCATGTTGGCTCTGGCCCTGATCTGGTCGGCCGGCCAACTGTTTGACTTACTGGATGGCATTGTGGCGCGATGGACCCAAACCCAAGGCCCAATGGGTGTACAATTGGACAGCATTGCAGATGCGGTCTCCAGCGGTGTTACGCCAGCGATTGCCGGCGTGGTGTTTCTTCACGCCTGGGCACCGGCGATGCCTGGGGTATTGAAATTTTTACCCTTGACCATGGCTATTGCGGCGACTTGGCGCTTGGCGCGCTTCAACGTCGAATATGCCGCGGGTTCTGATGTTTCTGGATTTCGTGGAATGCCGGCGCCGGCGGGTGCGCTGTGGTGGATTGGAGTCTTACTGACGGGCGCGCAATACGAAATGTTTGGAGTTGGCGGAACAGCAACAATGATTGCCTCCGTCTTCATTGGATCGACCTTGATTCCGTGGTGGATGATTAGCGACCGATCGATGATGGACCTCAAAGGGTGGGGGAGATCGGTGGATTACGACCGCAAACGCATCATGCTTTTGTTCGGACTCGGCATTGTGGGAATCGTGGTGGCAATTTTTGGTCGTGCGTTCGGTTTGGGATTGCAGGCCGCATTACTTTTGTATGCATTCTTCGGAAAATTCATTCAACCGAGCCAAAATCATTCTTAAGATTCGAACATGAAATTTAGCGCATCCATTGATATCATGCCTTTACCGGCGTTGTTGGACCCCCAGGGAAAGGCCGTTTCTAGCAATATGAAAAATATCGGGCTTGCAGGCATCGACAATGTCCGGATTGGCAAGCACATCACTCTTGAGGTGGAAGCGGCAGATCAGGCTGAAGCTGAAGGCCAGGTAAAGGAGGCCTGTGAAAAGTTGCTTACCAACCAGATCATGGAGCAATTTGAATTTCGTGTGGAAGTGATGGAAGCAGTAGCCTGAGGCTACTGAGCCGTCACAGCAAACCGAGAGCTAATAGAAATCCGAACAAGACTTCGGGTGAAGGAAGGCCTTCGAACACGCAAATCCGATCAAATACGCTGATGCTGTCTTCCTTGTACAGTCCAAAAGCGCCAGGATCGAGGGCATCCTGCTGAAGGGTGTAGACCAAATCAAGCGGAAAGGTACTGTCTCCGATGTAGATGTTGTTGCCTTCCAAGGTGTACAGAATGGCATCACTGAAATTGGAATCTCCTTGAATCAGACGGCCATCGCTCAACGTAAAGCGCAGGTCAAAGGAACTAGATGAATACCCTTCGTACAACGCTCCAGGACGAGTTGTCCATAGAACCGTGCCTCTCCAATCCCGTCCCTCACGCACGATGCCTTGATCGGAATGAAGCATCATTTCGCTCCAAAGCATGCGGTGATCGGGGTAAACGTTTACGCGGTCTTGTGCCATCAACGAAGTCCAAGCACACACCGTGCAGACCATCCAAAGGCCCAAGCAACGAGCGGCGTTCATGATCGGATGGCGGCGATTCCGGGCAATTCTTTGCCTTCCAGATACTCCAACATTGCACCGCCTCCGGTGCTGACATAGCTAACACGCTCGGCCAATCCGGCCTTATTAATGGCGGCAACAGAGTCGCCTCCACCAATCAGTGTAAACGCATTGCTTTTGGCAGTGGCCTGAGCCAACGCTTCGGCTACCGCATTGGTTCCTATGGCAAAGGCATCCATCTCAAATACGCCCATCGGGCCATTCCAGAGAACGGTTTTCGAGGTCAGTACGGCCTCCACAAATCGTTTGGTGGTTTCCGGGCCGATGTCTAGCCCCATCCATCCGTCTGGAATTTCTGAGGTAGCGACCACATTCGTGGCCGCATCGGCCGCAAACTGATCAGCAATTCGGGTATCCACCGGGAGTAAAAGTTCGGTTTCTGTGGACTTCGCCTTTTCGAGGATGGCAAGCGCTTGTGGATGCATGTCGGACTCTACAAGGCTGTTCCCAATGTTTCCGCCCTGCGCCTGGACGAAAGTGTAGGCCATTCCTCCGCCTACAATCAATCGGTCCACACGTCCCACGAGGTGTTCAATGATTCCAAGCTTTGAACTCACCTTGGCACCACCAATAATGGCGGTGAGCGGTTCTTCCGGATGAGCGAGGACTATCTCCAGGGCATCGATTTCTTTGGCCATTAAAAATCCAAATGCTTTGTCTTCGGGAAAGAATCGAGCAATGACTGCCGTGGACGCATGGGCTCGGTGCGCGGTTCCAAAGGCATCATTGACGTATACGGTGCCGTTTTCGGCGAGTTGACCGGCGAAGAATTCATCCCCGGCTTTTTCTTCCGGATGGAAACGTAGGTTTTCCAGCAAAGCGATTTCGCCTGGCTTCAATGATTGCGTCACATCAAGCGCTACATCTTCCACACAATTGCTCGCGAATTTCACCGGCTGGCCTAGCAAAGCTTCGAGCCGCGGCAAAATGTGCTTCAAGCTGTACCGCTCGTCTGGTCCTTTGGGTCGCCCCAAGTGGGACATCAGCACCACGGACCCTCCTTGGGATAGTACATGCTGAATGGTGGGCAATGCCGCTCGAATTCGGGTGTCATCAGTCACTTCACGGGAGTCATTCAATGGAACATTGAAATCCACACGGATGAGCGCGCGTTCGCCTTCGAGATGGAGGTCAGTCAGGTTCATGAAGCAGAATTAAACAATTGCGCGAGGCCGACTTTCTCCTGAACGCACCTGGCCAAATCGGCAATGGGAATGCGTTCTTGAGCCATGGTATCGCGGTCGCGAATGGTCACTGCATGGTCGGTGAGTGTGTCGTGGTCTACAGTGATGCACAAGGGCGTTCCGATGGCATCCTGGCGGCGGTAACGTCTGCCAATGGCATCCTTCTCGTCGTATTGCACGTTGTGTTCCAGTTGGAGCATTTTCAATATTTCACGAGCTTTCTCTGGCAACCCGTCTTTCTTGATCAAAGGCAGAATAGCGGCTTTCACTGGGGCCAATGGCGCGGGGATGCGCAGCACCGTGCGTTGCGATCCATCTTCGAGTGTTTCTTCTTGATAGGCCGCACTCAATGTGGCGAGGAACATGCGGTCCAGTCCAATGGATGTCTCCACCACAAATGGCACGTAGCTCTCTTGGGTCTCAGGATCGAAGTAGCGCAATTTTTTATTGCTGTGCTCTTCGTGTTGCTTCAAATCAAAGTCCGTGCGCGAATGAACTCCTTCGAGTTCTTTGAAACCCATAGGGAAGTTGAACTCAATATCCGTAGCGGCTTCGGCGTAGTGCGCCAACTTAATGTGGTCATGGAATCTGTGCAATCCATCGCCAAACCCTAGTGCTTTGTGCCAGTTGAGGCGGGCTTCCTTCCAGTATTCGTACCACTTTTCTTGTGTGCCAGGCTTCACAAAAAATTGCATTTCCATTTGTTCAAATTCGCGCATGCGAAAAATGAATTGGCGCGCAATAATTTCATTTCTGAAGGCCTTGCCAATCTGCGCAATGCCAAAGGGAAGCTTCATGCGGCCGCTCTTCTGTACGTTGAGGTAATTGACAAAAATGCCTTGCGCTGTTTCCGGACGTAAATAGATGACTCCGCTGTCTCCGCTGACAGCGCCTAACTCGGTTTTAAACATAAGATTGAACTGGCGTACGTCTGTCCAATTCCGGCTGCCGGTGTCGGGATCCGCAATACCGAGGTCCTCGATGAGGGTTTTTACCGCCGCTAAATCTTCCGCCTCCATGGCCGATTTGAAGCGTTCATTGATTTCGTCAATTTGCTTTTGACGATCCACGATGCGGCCGTTGGTTTCGCGAAACTGTTGCTCGTCAAAGGAATCCCCGAAGCGTTTTGCCGCCTTGGTTACGTCCTTGTTGATTTTGGTTTCAATCTTGGCAATGTGGTCCTCAATAAGCACATCTGCGCGGTAACGCTTTTTGGAATCCTTGTTGTCAATGAGCGGATCATTGAATGCATCGATATGTCCGGAAGCTTTCCAAGTATTTGGGTGCATGAAAATCGAAGCGTCTATCCCAACGATGTTTTCGTGCATGCGGACCATCGCGGTCCACCAATACTGCTTGATGTTGTTTTTGAGTTCGGCGCCAAGTTGACCGTAGTCGTAGGCCGCCGAGAGGCCGTCATAAATTTCACTGGAAGGAAATACAAAGCCATACTCTTTGGAGTGGCTAATGACTTTTTTGAGGAGATCGTCGCTCATATTGATTCGAATGTGCTGAGTGCGTTGGTAAAGGTAGCGCGCGGAAACGGGACCGCCTCAATTTTCCGACAGACACAACGCGCTCTCTATTACCTTTGCCTCTATGCCAAAAAAGTTGCGATATGGACTCATAGGAAGCGGCTCTTGGGCCACGGCAATTGCCAAGATGGTGCTCACGAATGAGGATCATTTGAATTGGTGGGTCCGAAGGGAGGAGACGCGCGACCATCTCTTGAATTACGGCCGCAACCCGAACTACATCCAGAGCATAGCCTTTGACGTGGACAAGCTGCGAGTTTCTAACCGAATGCAGGAGGTGATTGACGCGAGCGATGTGTTGATCTTTGCGATTCCCTCCATCTATCTGAATCAAGTGATTCAGGAGCACAACCCACAGAGAATGCAGGACAAGATCATCATCAATGCCATCAAAGGCATGGTCGTTGAGTTCGATAGCATTCCTGCGCGATATCTGCACAAGCAGTTTGGGATTCCTTATGAGCGTATTGGCCTCTTGGCCGGTCCATGCCATGCGGAGGAAGTGGCGCGTGAAAAGTTGAGTTACCTCACTATGGCTTGCCCGGATTTGGACCTCGCGAAAACCTTGTCCGAGGCATTTGCTACCCGCTACATTCGAATTCAAACTAGCCAGGACGTTGTTGGGGCTGAATTGGCGGCTGTGCTCAAGAACATCTATGCAATAGGTGCGGGAATCGTTCTTGGATTGGGCTATGGCGATAATTTCCTCAGTGTTTACATCAGCAACGCTTCTCAAGAAATGAAGCGGTTTTTGGCGGCCGTGCATGAATTGGATCGCGATGTCAAAGAGAGCACATACCTCGGGGATCTTCTCGTTACAGCGTACAGCCCTCACAGTCGAAATCGAACGTTGGGCATGATGATTGGCAAAGGATACAGTGTCAAAGGTGCCATGATGGAGATGAATATGGTGGCAGAGGGCTTCAACGGATCCAAGGGCATTCACCGAATGAATGAGAAGTTTGAGGTGGAGACGCCCATAGCCGATTCGGTGCATAGAATCCTGCACGAGCGAATGTCTCCCGTTATTGAAATGCGGCTGCTCACAGAGCAACTGGCCTGATTTTCTCTTTTTGTTTCGTGAGAGTAAAAAAGGACAGGCAACCTGCAAGGCCTTTTGTCCGTTATTTGTTTGAAAGCAAAAGATCCTAAAACCTATCGTGCACGTTAAAAATCAAATATTTACGCCTCTTTTGGTTTTGATGTCTTTGGTTCAAGGCGCTGTCACTTTCGCGCAGACTGAGCAAGATGATGCACGGATTGTGCAACGTGGCCATATGCCTGAGGGTGTTTGGTTTGTGCCCAACGAAGGTCAATTTCACGATGAAGTTTTGGCTGAGGCACGTGTTTTTGGAGGCGATTGGTGGCTGACGAATCGCGGTTGGAAGGCGGGAATGTTGGCGTCAGGTTATGATGAATTGGCTCGTCATGCGTCTCCTTCAGCAGGACTTTCAAAATACGTTTTGGATGTGGAATGGGAGGGCAGTTCCTCGGAGTATCAAGCCAGTGGGAGTTACCCGGCCGGCCACCATCTTTCGTATTTTCGCGGCAACGATCCTTCCCAGTGGGCAACGGGTGTGCGTCCATCAGGAAAGCTCAAAGTTGCTCATGTTTGGCCTGGGATTCACGCGATTATTGATGGGATGAAGGGCGACGCGGCTCACATCAAATGCGACTGGAGGGTGGATCCAGGTGCTGATCCCACACAAATAGTTTCCGTTTACAGTGGCCTAGAGACAACGCTTCAAGCCGATGGAACACTGAAGCACTTGCTCGGTCCGGCTGTGGGAGCAGGCGACGAAGTTACAGGTGCGTGGGGCCATATCACAGAATCTGCCCCTTTTGCTTATCAGATGGCCGGAAGCCAGATGGAGGAAATCATCTGCACGTATCGGCTGCAAGAGCTTGAGAACGGCGCGTATCGGGTCACGTACGAATTGGGTGTGTATGATTCGACGCGACCATTGATTATCGATCCGGAAATCGAATTTGCCTCGTACATAGGCTCTACGGCTGACAGTTGGGGATTCACGGCAGCCTACGATGATGACGGCAGGCTAATCGGTGGTTCTGGTGTGCGCGGTGCGGGATACCCTACATCAGCTGGAGCATTTGACGCCACTTACAACGGCGGGGATTTTGATTTTGGAATCAGTGTTTTCTCATCCGACGGCGCCAATCTGGAATACAGCACCTACCTCGGAGGAAGTAATCTCGAGTATCCACACAGTTTGGTGACTGACGCATCGGGCGACATATACGCCATGGGCACAACGGGTTCACCGGACTTTCCAACCACCGCCGGCGCGTTCCAAGAATCATTCATAGGCGGCCCCTTCATTGACTTGGGCAACTATAGTTTTTATCAATCGTTTACGGAAGGCAGCGATATCATCATTTCCAAACTCGACGGAGTGAACGGATTCCTCGAGGCGTCGACCTTCATTGGCGGATCGGAGAATGATGGGTTGAACTTGGGCCCACAATTGAATTACAACTATGGCGACGTTTGCCGCGGTGAAGTCATGGTGGATCCGCAAGGAGATGTTTGGGTGGCAACGAGTACGCGAAGCGACGATTTCCCCATGTCCAATGCATTTGATCCGGGGCTAAATGGGACAAGCGATGCGGTGATATTTCGGCTGTCAGCGGACCTGGTTGATCTTGAATTTTCCTCCTATTTTGGAGGAAATCAGGATGACGCTGCTTATGCCGTCCAATTTGCCCAAGGGCAATCGTTGGCCTATATCTCGGGGGGAACTCGAAGCGACGATTTGCCAACTGCACCGCAAGCGTATCAACCCAATTTAGCAGGAGACAGCGACGGTTATATTTTCTCTTTGAATTATGCGCCCGAAATGCCCATTTTGGAAAGCGCAAGTTATTTTGGCACAGATGATTATGACCAATCTTATTTTGTTCAGCTAGACACCGAAGACCGCCCTCATTTGTGCGGACAAACGGTCGGTTCGTCGCTTGCGCTCGTTGGGGATGTGTATGCCGCCAATCCGAATGGGAGCACATTTGTAGCCCGTTTCTCTGAGGAATTGGATGCGGTGGATTGGGTCACACGCATTGGACTTCCACAATCAGGCATTGACATTAGCCCCACGGCATTTTTGGTATCTGATTGCGATGAGATGTACATCAGCGGCTGGGGAGGCACAACAAACAATGCGAACAGTTCCAATGCAGGACAGTCTTCAACGAGTGGAATGCCCGTCACGGAAGGCGCGTATCAAATTGGCACGGATGGAAGTGATTTTTGGCTGGGTGTCTTGTCTCCAGGAGCTGTAGACTTGTCGTATGGAACATTTTTTGGGGGAACCTTTTCAAATGAACACGTGGATGGCGGAACGTCGAGGTTTGATAAGAATGGAACTGTATATCAAGCAGTATGTGCAGGGTGTGGTGGCTGGGATGACTTTCCGACGACAGCTGGAGCTTGGTCGAGTACGAACCCATCTACCAACTGCAACTTGGGCGTATTTAAATTCAATTTGGGATCGCTGGTTGCTGACATCGACATCGACGCGCCTGACCTTATTTGCGCTGGTGAGCCCATTCAATTCGTCAATAACTCCATCGGAGGCAATGATTACGTTTGGGAGTTTGGGGATTTGAATTTTAGTGATGAAGAAAACCCAGAATATGTCTACCTCACGCCAGGTGAGTGGGATGTGATGCTCATCGTTTCGGACGCTTCCGCAACTGGAGGGTGTTTGGAACCAGACACGGCATTTGCGACGTTATTTATTGAGGAAATCCCTCAACCTTTGATCGATGAGGTTCCTCCCGTTTGCGAAGGAGAAAGCACAAACCTACAGGCATATGGAACCGATAATTTGGAGTGGCAGCCCCACCCCACTTTGGACGATCCGTCGGTTCCCAACCCAACCGTGACCCCCACGCAGACGACTACTTATACAGTGGAAGATTCCAATACATGCGGATCGGGTTCTGCAGAAGTAACGGTGGTGGTGGAGGTACTGATCACAGACATCACAGACAATATGACCATTTGTCTGGGAGATGTGGTTGAATTGGAGGCCACAGGCGGCAGTGATGTCATTTGGTCGCCAACCGTGGGGTTGGGATCACCAACCGCGGATGTGACGACTGCCAGCCCGACGGAAAACACGACCTATACTGCTCTAATTTACAGTCCAAATGACTGCTTATCAGAGGAAGAAGTCACGATCAATGTGGTGCAATCAGCACCCGGAGGCCAGACGTATCCCACGATTTTCTTGTGCCAAGGACAAGGCACATTTTTGGAGGCCGCCGAAGGGATGAGTTACCTGTGGTCACCCGCAGATTTGGTCATCAACCCTCTGGCGCAGAATACATTTACATCACCATCTCAAAACACTACGTTTTTGGTTCAGATCGCCAATGCATGTGGCGTAGGGGTGGATAGCGTGAGTGTTGAGCTGATTGCGCCAACCGCTGACGCAACCGGAGGAGGATGGATGTGCCGCGGGGAAACCATGGAATTGAGTGCCTCCGATGGAGTTAATTATTCATGGATGCCTTCGGGGCTTGCTGCCAACCCCGCCGCCCAGTCTACCCAGGTGTTTCCCATTGAAACGACAACTTTTACGGTGTTCGTTACGGATCAGTTTGGCTGCACAGGAAGCACGGACATAGTGGTTCAGGTTTGGCAGCCGCCTTATGTGGATGCAGGGCCGGATCGATCTGTGGATTGGTTGGATCGAGTAAGGCTGTTTGGCACGGTCGATGGAGATTCGCTGTGGTGGACTCCTGATGATTGGCTGAGTTGCAGCGACTGTCTGACACCTGAGGTGGAGGTGCAGGGTCCCCAGTGGTTTGTCTTAGAAAGTGTTTCGCAAGAGGGGTGTTCCGCGCGCGACAGTGTTTTCTTGGATGTCTTTTATCCGTTGTATATCCCCACAGCATTCACTCCCAATAACGATGGAGTGAACGATGCCTTTCAGGTTGAGGGTGTCGAGCCGCGGGGGTTTTGGTTGGAAATTTTTAACCGTTGGGGCGATCAGGTGTTTTACAGTGAAGACCCCAATGAACCTTGGATTGGCAATAACCAGCTACTGAATTCAGATTATTTTGTACCCGACGGTATTTATCTCTGGCGCATGCGTTATGAATTGAAAGACGGTCCCATTTTGAAAACGGGTACAGTAACGCTCGTGCGATAATTTGAACCTTGGCGGTTTGAAACGATCGTTACTAGTTGCAAGACCCAATTGTTTCAGCTACATTCGAGGACGCATTGGCATTACGTTCGCAACACAATGAATCTTTTAGATCAGCACCTTCATCGCCTCTTTTTAGATCACGACTGCGTGGTGGTCCCCGGATTGGGAGGGTTTGTCTGCAACCGAATACCTGCCCGCTATGATGTTGCACGTCAGGAGCTGGTTCCGCCAGTGCGCAGCGTCTTATTCAATGAACGCATCATTCATCATGACGGTGTTTTAGTAGAAGCGATTGCCCGCAGTGAGGCCAGTTCAATGGATGAGGCTTTGGCTGCTGTCGAAGCAGAGGCAGCTGTATTGAAAGCAGAACTTCAAGCGGGAAAAACCATTCGCATCCACCAAGTGGGAAGATTGTACGCAGGTGATGAAGGGCGGTTGCAATTCATGCCGGACGAGGAGATGGAGCGTATTTTGAGGTCATTCGGGTTGAAACGGATTCCGCTCCAACCGCTTGAGAACAAGAATGCGCGCAACCCCTTGCAGCCTGCTGCCCGTGTCATTCCTATGCCGGACACTCCACGGACTGAAATTCAGTCACCATGGATTCGTGTCGCAGCCGCTATCGCGGTACCCGTCATTGGCGGTGCAGGGATGTTCTTCATGGAGAACTCAGGACAAGATGCTGCGTTGATGAGCACTTTGCCAACTGTTACCCAGACGCATGAGGTGGCCTCGTATCAACCTCGATTTTCGGAAGAAGCGATTCAAGAGTGGGAGGCAATTGATGAATCAACGGATTTGATCATCGAAGTTCGTTCTGCGGTTGAACTACCTAAGCCATTGAAAGACGTCGTGGAGCCGTCAGTTGTAACGGAAAGCACGGATATAGTCTTTATGCTTGTAGCAGGTTCTTTTACAGTCGCATCCAATGCACACAATCATTCGGCTGCCCTCAATCAGCAGGGATTTGTATCTGAGATCTATTTGCAGGAAAACGGTTCGCATCTGGTCACGTTTGCAACACATTTGACCGAAAGCGACGCACGGGCCCAATTGAAAGAATTGCGAAGCGACGAAACCACCGATCGCGCCTGGCTGAAGCGTTTGGACTCCTCGATCTGAAGGCGATAAAACATGGCGATTCGACTTCTGCCCGAGGCTTTAATCTTAGATTTTGGCGGTGTTTTGTATGACATTGACTACGAGGCACCTGTCCGGGCCTTTGAGGCATTGGGAGTCGCAGATTTTGCGGGACTGTATAAGCAATCGGCGCAATCCCCCATGTTTGATGATTTGGAATGTGGGCGCATCAGCCGGGATCATTTTTATTCTCAGATGCAAGCACATTGCGCACCAGGTACCACTCGTTTGGAAGTGGTTGACGCATGGAACTCTATTTTGACGGGAATGCATCCATCGAGGATTTCAATGGTGCAGGCCTTGGGTCGCCAGACGCGGCTTTTTTTATTTTCAAACACCAATGTCATCCACGCTCATGTGTTTGAAGCGTGGATGGAAGAAAACGTGGGCCTTTCGGCTTTTCGACGCGCATTTGAAGGCATTCATTACAGCCATGAAATGGGAGAGCGAAAGCCGAACCCTGACTCTTTTTTGTCCCTTTGCTCTCGGCACAGACTTGCTCCGGAAAAAACCTTGTTCATAGACGATAGTGAACAGCACGTGAATGGAGCGCGCGATGCAGGCCTGGAGGCACACTGGCACCATCCTGTTGAAGATGATGTCGCAGTCTGGTTGTCTCAAAGGGGATTTGAACTGCCCGAAGCGGCGTTTCT
>CESI01016651.1_pt1 | contig 11486 bp, 12 predicted proteins | sample 356301 | NCBI WGS metagenome assembly CESI01 (sample SAMEA2621423, study PRJEB7988) | marine metagenome | biome: marine biome (ENVO:00000447); feature: deep chlorophyll maximum layer (ENVO:xxxxxxxx); material: "saline water (ENVO:00002010), including plankton (ENVO:xxxxxxxx)" | depth 40 m | reverse complement strand
TCTCTATATTTATTTTGACTTGGCATCCACACCTCTATGTCATATGTCTTTGCTGCAGTAAAACCAAGATCGCCTGAACACAGCTCAATAACTTGATAAGGTAATTCAAGCACTTGTAAAACTTCTTCTGCATTAGCAAGCAGCCTATCAAGAGCATCATAAGAATTATCAGGATGGACTATTTGAACTAATTCAACCTTTTCAAATTGATGTTGCCTAATTAGACCTTTGGTGTCTTTGCCATAGCTTCCAGCTTCAGAGCGAAAACAGGGAGTATGAGCAGTTAGCTTGATAGGCAGATCATCTAAGTCATTAATGGTATCTCTAAAAAGATTTGTGAGAGGAACTTCAGCAGTTGGAATAAGATACATATCATTAGAGAGTTTAAATAAATCTTCTTCAAATTTTGGAAGTTGGCCAGTTGCTTGAAGAGAATCTGCATTGGCAATAAATGGAACGTAATGCTCTTGATAACCATTTTTAATAGCCAAATTAAGCATTAGGTCTATCAGCCCTCTTTGCAGTTTTGCAATATCATTTCTCAAAACAGAAAAACGAGTACCTGATAATTTTACAGCTAACTCAGAATCAATATCTTTAGCAATCTCAATATGGTCTTTTGTATTTGATGAACTAGGAACGCCAAATTTTTTAATTACAACATTATCATTTTCGCTAGAACCAATGGGCGCTTCTGGATGAGGGATATTTGGAATATCTAATAAGAAAATTTCTAACTCAATTTGAATATTTTTTAAATCTTCTTCGCCTACTTTTAATCTATCGTTGATTTTGTCTATATCACTTTTTAAAATATCAGTAGAAGCTCCTGATTTTTTTAACTCGGCAAAATTGTTCGATAATGTCTTTCTTTCTGACTGTAGAGATTCGACATCAATTTGTAATGTTTTTCTTTTTGAATCTATTTCAGTAAATTTTTTAATATCTAATGAATAGCCTTTATTATTGAGAGCATCTAATACTTCGCTTGAAGAATCTCTTAATAATTTTATATCTAACATATTACTTTAATGCTCCTAATGTTAAACCTATATAGGTAGCTGCTATTGTAAATACAATTGTCATTAATATATATAGAGCAGCTTCACCAAAATTTTGATTATTAAACATTTCAACAGTTTGGATTGAAAAAGCAGACATAGTTGTAAAAGATCCTAAAAAGCCAATAACAAAGAATACCTGCATCTCAGATTTCATGTCTGCCAAAAAGCCAAAAAGAAGACCAATAAGAAGACATCCAACTACGTTAACTCCAAGTGTTCCTATGTGCTGGCTAGTTGAAAAATATTTTGTAATTATCTCTGTTAGACCATATCTAGAAATGGCTCCCAAAGCTCCACCAATTCCTATAAATAAAATATTCATCAATTCAGTGTTAAGTTTTTAAACATAATTAAATTCTCAATATTAAGATTGTCATTATATTTTAAATAATAAATCTTATTCTCTTTAAATTTAACCTCTATTTCATTGTAACTCTCTTCAAGCGAAGACTTAATAAAGATGGTGTCTCTATCAAATTCTAAATCGTAACTTGGGTTATCAAGAGTAAGACCGTTTAGAAGAATATCTATTAGCATGTTGTCTTCAAGATCGCTTAACTGCATTCTTGATGTCTGATTTAACTCTATGTCTGTGATAATAATTTGATCCTTGGTCAGTTCATATTTTTCTTTAAAAGGATAATCAACATAAAAAATGGTACCTTCTTTATTTTTTAAAATCCTACCTTCACTTTTATCAATTGAATTTGTGTAAGGGTTTATCGAGGATTGAATAAAAGCTAAGCTTGAACTCCTAAAAGAATCATTAAAAAGGCTTATAAGGTCATTTGAAAAAGTTAGAGGGCTTGTTAAAAGAAGAGCTAAATATATTAATCTCATTAAAGTTATGTTCTTTTTGGGACCATTACTTCTCTTGAGCCATTTGAGCTCATCTCAGTTACTATCCCCGCTTGCTCCATCGTTTCTATTATTCTTGCAGCCCTGTTATAACCTATTCTTAGTTTTCTTTGCACAGCTGAAATTGAGGCCCTTCTAGAATCAATAACAAAATTAACTGCTTCGTCATAAAGTTCATCTGCTTCTTCTTCATTTGAATTTTCATTAGACCATCCTGGGATAGGACCTGTATCCTGAACATCTGAAACGATGCTATCTATATAATCAGGCTCTGATCGTTTCTTCCAATCAGCTACAACTCTGTGAACTTCATCATCACCAACGAAAGCACCATGAACTCTTATAGGAACACTTAACCCAGGAGGAAGATAAAGCATATCGCCCCATCCAAGTAATTGCTCAGCTCCGCCCTGATCCAGAATAGTTCTAGAATCAATTTTGGAGGAAACTTGAAAACCAATTCTTGTAGGTATGTTTGCCTTAATTAAACCAGTAATAACATCAACCGAAGGTCTTTGTGTTGCAAGTATAAGATGTATTCCTGCTGCTCTAGCTTTCTGAGCTATTCTAGCAATCAGATGTTCAACTTTTTTACCTACAAGCATCATCATGTCTGCGAACTCATCAACCACTACTACGATTGAAGGTAGTTTTTCTAGATAAACATCCTCATCTTCAGTTAGAGGGTCTGGTATTTGTTCGCCATTAGCTGCTGCATCTTCAATCTTTTTATTAAAGCCCTGAAGATTTCTAACACCCATTACCGACATCAGCTTGTACCTTCGATCCATCTCTGCAACACACCAGCGCAAGCCATTAGAGGCATCAGTCATATCTGTAATAACCGGGGTTAGTAGATGAGGAATTCCATCATAAACAGATAGCTCTAGCATTTTGGGATCAATCATGATTAAACGAACATCCTCGGGATCAGATTTAAATAACAAACTTAGTAACATAGCATTCACACCAACAGATTTACCTGATCCTGTGGTGCCAGCAACTAATAAATGCGGCATTTTAGCAAGATCAACAACAACAGGTTTTCCTGCAATATCATGACCCAAAGCTAGTGATAAGCTTGATGTAGATGATTTAAAGGCGTTAGAAGAAAGTATCTCTGTTAGACGAACCATTTTCCTATTAGTATTAGGTATTTCAATACCAACAACTGATTTCCCTTCTATAACTTCAACGACTCTGACGCTGCTAACTGCTAATGATCTAGCTATATCCTGAGCAATATTAGTAACCTTGCTAGCTTTAGTCCCAGGTGCTAGCTCGATTTCAAACCTAGTAACAACTGGTCCAGGTAAAACTGAAACAACATCTGCTGTCACTCCAAATTCTGCAAGCTTAACTTCGAGCAGGCTTGCTAAAGCGCTAAGATCCTCTTGAGATAAAGAAGATCCATCATCAAGCGCTCTATCTAAGAGCTCAGTGCTTGGCATTCTGGTTTTTTCATCTTCGGATACAGGCTTTGTAGTCGAAGTGTTTTTGGTAACAGGCTTAATGTCTGATTTGGTTTTTTCTGGCTCAGGAGCTTTTTGGGACTCCTGAACGGGAGCCTTGATTTCAACAGGTTTCTTTAAAGCAACCTCTTTAACTTCTTCTTCTTTTCTTTTTAAGTTGGCCTCAAGTCTCAATCTTTGTTTTTCTCTTGATTTATTAATAAAGCTTTTAGTTTTATTAATAAAATTTGAAGTTATCTCTTTAAACTTTTTAGTTACTAAGAGTAAAAATGAACCCACTAAATCTATTACTTTGGCCCAGCTAAAATTAAATGCTAAGGCAAAGGAAGGTATTAAAAATAGAATTAAAAATATTAAAGATCCTATCTGACCAAAGATGCTTGATAAAAAAGTAAATATTGAATTACCAATAAAGCCACCTGCAGATAATTCAGGATAAGTCTCACCTTCTAAGTAAAATTCAAATAAAGAGCATGCGCATAAAACTGTAGCTATTGCTCCGAGTAAACGGAAATATGATTTGGCTTTTGAAGAATATTTACTAGAAAAAAATATTGTTTCAACAGAGAGGCTAGCAAGAAGGGCTAGAATTATATAAGCAGCTATTCCAAAAAAGACAAAGAGTATATCTGAGATCCAAGCTCCAAAAGGACCACCCATATTAAGTATCTCTTGATTGGGTGAAAATGAAGAAAATCCTGGATCAGCTGAATTGTAAGAAATAAGTGCTATAAAAATATATAAACATAAACCTAGCAGTGTAAATCCAAGAAAACTCTTAAGAATGCTTTTGGTATATGGAGAATTCATTGTTTAATTATTATTAATATATGATTAATTATATTGGAATTAATCACAATTTGTAGATATTTGAATTATAATTTTGCACATGACTAATCACAAAAAATTAATAATCCTGGGCTCAGGTCCAGCAGGATATTCAGCATCAATTTACGCAGCAAGAGCTGGATTAAGTCCAGCACTTATAGCTGGGTCCCAAGAAGGCGGTCAGTTAACCACCACAACAGATGTTGAAAATTGGCCTGGGGATAGTGATGGTCTTCAGGGTCCTGATTTAATGATAAGAATGAAAGAACATGCCCTTCAGTTTGATGTCGAGATGATTGCCGATCATATAGATTCAGTCGATTTATCGAAAAAACCTTTTACATTAAATGGAAGTGCGTCCTATACAACTGATGCTCTTATTATTTCAACTGGTGCTAGTGCAATGTATCTAGGTATTCCTTCTGAAAAAGAATTTCTTGGAAAAGGTGTTTCAGCTTGCGCTACCTGTGATGGGTTCTTTTATAAAGATCAAGAGGTTTTGGTTATTGGTGGAGGAAACACAGCTATCGAAGAAGCTTTATATCTATCTAGAATTTGCTCAAAAGTTACACTAGTTCACAGAAGAGATGAGTTGAGAGGTGAAAAGATACTTCAAGATAGAGTTTTTGAACAAGAGGCTGCTGGAAAAATAGAGATCTTATGGAACACTCAATTGACAGAGGTTTTGGGAGATAAGGCCGGGGTAACAGGCGCCCTACTTACTCAAGATGGTAAAGAAATTCAAAGAGATGTCATGGGTATTTTTATTGCAATAGGTCACAAACCTAATACTGATATATTTAATGGTCAATTAGATATGGATAATGGCTATATTCTTATCCAGTCTGGAACTAACGGTTCTGTTACTAAAACTAGTGTAGATGGAGTTTTTGCTGCAGGCGATGTGTCTGATCAAATATACAGACAAGCAGTAACATCAGCTGGATTTGGTTGCATGGCTGCACTTGATGCTGAGAAGTACCTATCTGAATAAATTTTTTACTGACCAGAAACCCAATAAAGTGCAGTGATAACTGCAACAATTATAATAATTAGTGCAACTTTGGCGTCAGACTTGCTATCTTCATTAGATTCAACGTCATCATAAAAAGTATCTATATCATCTTTCATATTTTTATTCTCCATGTTTAATGACGACTCTTCCAATCTGCTCGCCATTTAAAATTCTATTAATTTCCTCACCAACATCAATTAAATTAATTGTTTTTGAAGAGTCTTCAAGGTTAACTTTCCATTCTTCTGATAAAAGTTTCCAAATTGATTCCTTAAATTCAATAGCAGATTCGGCTGAATCAATACCTAACAAAGCAACTCCTCTTAAAATAAAAGGAAATACTGTCGTATTTAGTTCCATTCCAGCAACATTACCACATGCTGATACTGAGCATCTTGGTGCTATCATTGAAATAATTTTAGCCAGTATATCTCCACCAACCGTATCAACGGCGCCACCATACATAGCTTTATCTAAGGGTCTGGTTGGATTCTCCATAAATTCACTTCTAAGCAAAACAGAGTCTGCACCAATTGATTTAAGAAATTGATCTTGGGTATTTTTTCCAGTAATTGCATGCACCTTATATCCTAATTTATTAAGTATATTTATTGCAACAGAGCCAACACCACCTGTAGCGCCTGAGACTAATATAGGCTTATCTTTATCTATTCCACTATCAATAATCTTTTTAATAGATGCTGCAGCAGTCAAGCCTGCTGTCCCATAATTCATAGCTTCTTTTGCTGATAAGTTTGAAGGAAGTTTAACTGCCCAACTTGCAGGAACATGAACAACTTCACCAAATCCACCATAGACACTCATGCCCATACTGTATCCAGTGACTATAACCTCATCACCAATATTAAATCTATCAGATGATGATTGAGAAACCTTTCCTACTGCATCGATGCCAGGAACAAATGGATAGTTTCTAGTTACGCCATTTTTAGGGCCAGAGGCCGACAAGGCATCTTTGTAATTTAATGATGAATATTCAACATCAATGAGTAAATGATTGTCTTCAATTTCAGGAATATCAATAGACTGAACAGCGCCTAAATAAGAACCCTCTTCCTCTTTGACTATATAGGCTTTATAAGTTGTCATCTTGGAGTCATTCGCATACCTGAATCTATTCTAATGGTCTCTCCATTTAAATAAGAATTTGAAACGATATGGGCTGCTAAATCTCCATACTCTTCTGGAATACCAAATCTATGTGGAAACTGAGTTGAATCAAGAAGTGGTTGCCTTACTTTATCTGGAGCTAGTTGCATTAATGGGGTGTCAAAAATGCCAGGAGCGATAGTGCAAACTCTTATACTATGCCTTGCAAGATCTCTTGCAGCTGTAAGAGTTAAACCAATAACACCAGCTTTTGATGCGCTGTAAGCAGATTGACCAATTTGCCCTTCGTACCCAGCAACGGATGCTGTATTAATCAAAACACCTTTTTCACCTTTAGCATCTGGTTCATTTTTATCCATCAACTCAGCAGCCAAACGCATTACATTAAAAGTACCAACTAAATTTAGATCAATAATGAATTTAAAATGATCTAAAGGATGAGGTGCTTCTTTACCAAGAATTCTAGCTCCATATCCAGTTCCTGCGCAGTTCACAGCTACATGAAGGGCTCCAAATTTTTCTTTAATACCTGCAATAGCATCCATTACTGGTTGCTCTTCCATAACATTAGTTAAAAAATATTGAACATTTTCTTCGCCTAAAGCAGCTTGAACTTCTTTAGCGTTATCTTCATTTAAATCCAGGATAGCAACTTTAGCTCCCTCAGAAACAAACTTCTCAACTGTGGCTCTACCAAGACCAGAAGCGCCTCCTGTAACTAATGCAATTTTATTTTTTAAATCCATATTATCTCCATAAAAACTTAGGAATGAATTATAACCATTAAGAACTATATAAACAGCTACTAAATGAAACCATTTTTTTTGGCATGACAATTGCTTTATACAGGTTATGGAACAATTTTTTTAATCTATATTAAGGAGATATTAAATGAACAAATTATTAACTATATTGCTAACAAGTCTCATAACGCTTCCAGGTTTTGCTGGCACTAGTGCTAATGTTGGATTTTCTTCAGATTACATATGGAGAGGTATGACGCAAACCTCTGGCGATCCTGCTATGTTTGGTGGATTTGATTTTGCAGCAGAGTCAGGATTTTATGCTGGTATTTGGGGTTCAAATGTAAGTTTTTCTGAAGGTGCTGGGAACGAATTAGATACCTACCTTGGGTATAACTTTGCTTTTGGGGACATTGATATCGATGTGAATTATGTTAATTTTGGTTACCCTGGTGATTCTGGATTAGATTTCCAAGAAATTGGGGTTGCTTTGAGCTATAGCGACTTTGGAATTGCTTATTACTCTGGTCAAGATGGAGCACCTGATTATATGGATTTATCATATTCCATCGGTGCCTTTTCATTATCTTACGGTGACTATGATAGTTATGGTACAAATTATGCTTTTGATTGGGCTTTTTTATGTGGCTCTTATAATTGCGCTTTAACCTATTCTGATTTTAGCTCTGATTCCATTGATTTAATCGATGAAAATGCTTTTGTTTTTTCAATCACTACTAACTTTTAAGAGGATATAAATAATGAAATTAATTACAGCAATTATAAAACCTTTTAAGCTTCAGGAGGTTAAAGAAGCTCTTGTAGAAGCTGGTGTTGAAGGGTTAACAATAACTGAAGTGAAAGGATACGGAAGACAGAAAGGTCATACTGAGATGTATAGAGGTGCTGAGTACTCCGTTGATACTTTACCAAAAATTAAATTAGATATTTTGGTTGATGATGCAAATCAAGACCTCGTTACTAACACTATTATTAAATCTGCAAATACAGGAAAGATTGGTGATGGAAAAATTTTTATATCTAACGTCGAAGACGTAATTAGAATTAGAACCAGTGAAACTGGATCTGCTGCAATTTAAGGAGAATTAATATGATTATTAAAAAATTATTATTAGGTTGCTCATTGATAATCTTTGCACCCGCCCTATTAGCGCAAGATTTAAATTCTGGTGATACTTCTTGGGTATTAACATCTACTGCATTAGTCCTTTTTATGACATTACCTGGGCTAGCTTTATTTTATGGAGGCCTTGTTCGATCAAAGAATGTTCTTTCGGTTTTAATGCAGTGCTTCGCAATTGCATGTTTAGTCTCTGTCTGTTGGGTTGCATATGGATATAGCTTAGCGTTTAAAGGTGATGGTCAATTTATTGGAGACCTAAGTGCAATATTTCTTAATGGCGTTGAAAGAGATTCAATGATTGGAAGTATTCCAGAGTCACTCTTTGTTATGTTTCAAATGACATTTGCAATAATTACTCCTGCACTTGTAGTTGGTGCATTTGCTGAAAGAGTAAAGTTTGGAGCTGTATGTGTATTTTCCGTTCTTTGGTTTACTTTTGTATATCTTCCAGCCTGTCATATGGTTTGGGGTGGAGGGTTTCTTGGTAATGCAGGAGTTATAGATTTTGCAGGAGGATTAGTCGTGCATACAACTTGTGGAGTTGGAGCTCTTGTGGCAGCTATGATGCTTGGCAATAGAAAAGGCTTTCCAGGCAATCCAATGCCTCCGCATAACAGAACCATGGTTATGATTGGAGCATGTATGCTCTGGGTTGGCTGGTTTGGTTTTAATGCAGGAAGTGCTGTTGCTGCAGATTCAAGTGCAAGTATGGCCATGTTAGTTACTCATATAAGTGCTGCTGTGGGAGCTTTAACCTGGATGAGTATTGAATGGGTTAAACAAGGTAAGGCAACTATGATAGGTATAGCTACAGGCATGGTGGCAGGACTAGCAACTATTACACCAGCTGCTGGTAGCGTAGGACCAGGTGGAGCTATGCTAATTGGGCTAATGGCCGGTTTCGTTTGTTTTTATGCCACTCAAACTATTAAAGGTTATTTTCATATCGATGATTCATTAGATGTATTTCCAGTCCATGGAGTTGGAGGTATTTTAGGAATAATAATGATAAGTTTTCTAGGTTCTCCGGATGGTTTTTTAGGATCTGGTGCTGGAGGTATTGCTGAAGGTGGAGCCATAGTTCAATTAAAAATTCAACTGCTTGGCATAATAGTAATAGCAGCATGGACAGCTATAGCTACTTACATCATTATTAAATCTATTAGTGTCTTTACTGATATTCGCGTATCTGATGATGTTGAGGCTGAAGGAGTTGATATCAATGAACACAACGAGCAAGGGTATAGCTTTTAGACTATAACTTGCCCTTGTTTATAACAGGGTTAGAGTATTGCTTTAAGAGTAATGCTTTAATTCCTGGCTCAAGCCCTTGTGTTCTTTTTTCAAGATAAACTCTAGCAAATTTTATCTGCTGTTCAGAAAAATTATGATCAGCTTTATAAGTAATATTCTCAATATCGCAAGCGGCAAAATTTGAGGGCTGTAATTTATATAATTGCAAAATAGATCTAGTAATTAATTTTGCAGACTCTTCATAACTTTCTTCAGTAAAGTTGATAGGTGATCCGATGCTTAAATTCACCATACCCTTCTGACCCGAGATACCATTTGCAATACTATTTAAGTCCTCTTTATCTTTTTTTTGATATTCTTGGTGCATATTAAGAGCATAGAGTTCATTGGCTTTAAATATATCATTTGGATCAAACTCATATGAAACTGCAATAGGAATAAAGCATAGTGAATTAAAGTAATCACAAATACTGATCGATTTTCTATTAATCAAATGTATCATTTTGAGCAGAGCTGGGTCGGTCTCATCAATACCATCTTTTGCTCTACCTTGTTTTTGAGCAATCCAAATAGGTTCATTTTTATCTAAAATACTATCCCCAATATACTCAGAAGCTAAATTAAGTCCCTGATATATCTCACGTTTGGATTTACCAGTCCTATCAATAATAAAACTTTTATTTAGCCTCATTAAATCTGAAGCCCAAGCTTCACTCATTAAATTATTGCCTACTGCAATATTGGTTGTCTTTAGATTGTTCTTATGGAGCATAAAATTTAATAAAGCTGGGTCAACTGTGATATCTCGATGATTAGACATATATAAATAAGCTTTATTAGATTGAATATTATTAAAACCATCACAGGTAAAGCCCGAAGTCTTATTTTGGATCATGTCATCAACTAAATTCTCAAAAATAGATTGATACTCTTTAACAGTATGAATATCTTTAATTTTGTTTTGCAGAATTTTTGATATGAGTAATCTACTGAAAGGAATTTTTGCTAGATACTTATACTTGCTAACTGATATGAAAGCTTTTACTACATCATTATTAATTGATAATTGCTGAAGTACACTTTGCACTTCTGAGTCTGTGTAAGGTCTAATAGAATCAAATCTTTTCACGTGTAGTCAGTAGGATATAATTTAAACTATATTTTACAACAATATTGACTTATGAAACATTATTTAGACTTTGAGGGAATGGCGGTACTTGCTCATAGAGGTGGTGCATTAGAAGCCAATGAAAATACTCTTGAATCTTTCCAATATGCTCATGGCATAGGATGCGATTATATTGAAACTGATGTTCAAGTTACCTCTGATGGTATTCCATATATATTTCATGATGAAGACTTATCAAGAATAGTTGGAGAGAGAAAATTATTTAATGAATTATCAAGTTCAGAAGTAGATAATCTTATGATATTTTCTGACCACAAAATTCCTACGCTGAAATCTGTACTTATAAGTCTCCCTAATACCTTATTTCAAATAGATGTAAAAACAGATGATGTTGCTATTCCTGCTCTAAAAGTAATAGAGGAATGTGGGGCTCTAAATCGAGTATGTATTGCAAGCTTTTCAAGTAAAAGGCTTGAAATGGTAAGAAATTTGTATCCAGATATATGTATATCTATGGGCCCTAAAGAGATAATTAAAACATTGCTTGCAAGTTTTGGTCTCTACTCAAAATTAATTCATGGTCAATGCCTTCAAGTTCCTATCTATCAGTACGGAATTAAAATAGTGACACAAAGATTTATAAATTATGTTCAAAAGAAGGGTTTAAAAATTATTGTATGGACTATTAATGATCAAGAGACAATGAATAAACTTATATCTATGGGTGTTGATGGAATTATTACCGACAAACCACTAGAGCTTAAGCAGCTGCTAGCTAAGAGAAATATTTTATCTTAAGTCTTACAAAAAACTTTTTAGCAAAGTAATACATAGGAAGAATTATTGCT
>CESI01031076.1_pt1 | contig 11507 bp, 7 predicted proteins | sample 356301 | NCBI WGS metagenome assembly CESI01 (sample SAMEA2621423, study PRJEB7988) | marine metagenome | biome: marine biome (ENVO:00000447); feature: deep chlorophyll maximum layer (ENVO:xxxxxxxx); material: "saline water (ENVO:00002010), including plankton (ENVO:xxxxxxxx)" | depth 40 m | reverse complement strand
GGAATTCATGTACTCATTGCTTGTCCGGGTTTTACAGCCTCTAATATTAGAAATATAGCTTTAGACGCTAATGGAAGTGTCCAAGGAGAAACACCAAGAGACGAGCAGAAAATGATGCAACCAGATGAAGTAGCTAAGGCTTTGGTTACTGCGGTAGAAAAAAGAAAAGACAGATTAACATTGACTGCAAACGGTAAACTAACTGTTTTTTTAAATAAATTCTTTCCAAAAATGGTCGATAAATTGGTTTATAACCACATGAGTAAAGAGCCGGGCTCCCCTTTTTAATGCTTGTATTTATAGTTGGATATATGGGGGCTGGCAAGTCCAGTGTTGGAGCAGCTTTAGCCAAGGCTTTAAATTTTAGGTTTGTAGATACCGATGATTGGGTTGAAGCGAGGTGTTGCAAAACCATCACTCAAATTTTTAACGATTTGGGCGAGAAGGAATTTAGGGGAATGGAAAAGGAGTGCTTGGAGTTCTTAATCGATCAAGATCATCTTGTGGTGGCTACTGGAGGGGGGCTTCCTTGTCACAATAATTTAATGGAATTGATGAATGAGATGGGGGAAACAGTTTTCCTTGATGCTGCTGAAGAAACCTTACTTAAAAGACTCGAATTGCAAACCGAACAGCGGCCTTTATTGCATTCAAATCAAAGTCTATCTAAGATCATTACTTCGCAATTAGCCGAAAGAATTTCGACCTACGCCTGCGCAAAACATACCCTTCAGGTAAATGAAAAAGCGATCCTTAGCATTGTTCAAGAGCTTCAATTCTTACTGCAGCATCCCAGATAATAACATTAATAATTCCCCAAGTTATAGTATGAAATTTTGTTTTTCATGGGTTTAATTTTTTTTCGGTTTTTTAACCTGCCAAAAAAAAAAGTTTATATTTGTTAAAAATAGTTAATTCTAATTATCCCCCCAGAATTATCTAAACACGCTGACCCCTCAGGATAGCGTGTTTTTTTTTATCCATTATTTAAGCAATTGAAATGCAAATTGAGCTTTGTTCTTTTTCCTCCTCTTCTTTAGTTAAAGCACCTGTTTGCCGAGCTTTAAGAATAGAACTTTGTTCCAATTTTTATGAAGGTGGAACCACGCCAAGTATTTTCTCTTTTTTAAGGGTTATTAAGACCCTAACAAATCCAGTTTTTGTAATGATTCGTCCTAGAGGAGGCGATTTCTTGTATTCTGATGAAGAATTTGAAATCATGAAAGCGCAGCTGTTGTGGTTTAAAGAAAACGGTGCAAAGGGTTTTGTACTGGGCTTGCTCAACTCAAACGGAACGGTAGCTATCGAACGCACTAAAATACTGGTTCAATTGGCTGCGCCTTTACCCGTTACCTTTCACAGAGCTTTCGATACGACCGTAGATCTAAACCGCGCATTGGAAGCTGTAATAAAAACAGGTTGTACGCGTATACTCAGTTCTGGAGGAGCCGCAAACGTAAACCTAGGTTTTACCAAACTACTGGAACTGCACAAACAAGCCAACGGAAGAATAGCGCTAATGCCTGGTGGTGGCGTTAATTTAACCAATGTCAAGTCGTTTATGGAGGCTGGTTTTACCGAAATTCACCTTTCCTCCAAAAAAATGACGCCCTCTAAAATGCAATTTAAAGCCAGTATCTCCATGACGGCAAACGATTCTATCTCCTCATTTGATTATGTGGGTATTGATTTCGATAAACTTAACAACTTTACCAATTATGTTCGCCAAATTCAAATCCCTTAACCTCCTTCTTTCCATCGTTTTACTACTGGCTTCTTGTTCCTTACCAAACAAGCAAGGCGAACTTGAACTCCCTATTGAAAATTGGGAATTTAGAGAAGCAGGAGGGGAATGGCTTCCGGCTTCGGTTCCCGGATTTGTGCACTTGGATTTGTACGATAACAATCGGATCGAAGATCCTTTTTACAGGGCCAATGAAAAGGAATCTCAATGGATAGCCTCAAAGGTATGGGAGTACAAATCGACCTTTGCTGTAGCGCCTTCATTCTTAAAAAACAAAAACATTTCGTTGCATTTTTCGGGTATCGATACCTATGCAGCGGTCTTTTTAAACGATTCGCTCATTGCAACATGCGCTAACTTTTTTGTTTCGCATTCTATTGAACTGGCTTCTTTACTAAAACCCATTAACGAGCTCCGCTTTGTTTTTGAGCCAACTCTAGCCAAAGCTAATGAAAAGGCTGCAGCAGCACCTTACCAATTGCCCGCAGCAGAAAGAGTTCAGGTGCGTAAACCACAATTTCATTTCGGATGGGACTGGGGACCACAACTTATTGGATGTGGAATTACGGAACAAGTTAAATTAAAGGCTTCCAATCAATGCAAACTCAGCAATGTGCATGTTAGTACACTTGCTGTAAACGATTCAGTGGCTAAAATGAAGCTGAGTTTCGAACTCACTCACGCAGAAGACGCCAACTATACCCTGTCTTTTTTAGGACAAGAATACCCGGTAGAAGAAGCGCTAAATACGATAGAATTTACGATTGAAAATCCACAACTTTGGACCGCTCGAGGCTACGGTGCCCAACATTTTTCTGAGCTCAATTTGATCTTGCGAAACCAACAAGGCGAGCTGGTTGATGAGTTGGCACATACCTACGCCATTCGTACCATTGTGCTGGTTCAAGAACAAGACGCTTTGGGTAAAGGTTTTAAGTTTCAGGTAAACGGAAATGACGTATACGCAAAAGGAGCGAACTGGATTCCTTTAGACTACTTTCACACGCGCGTGGATTCAAATCAGTACAGACAAGCCTTGCTTGATGTGGCTGCAGCCAACATGAACATGCTTCGCGTTTGGGGAGGCGGTATTTACGAAGACGATTACTTTTACGATTTATGCGATAGCTTGGGTATTTTGGTTTGGCAAGATTTTATGTTTGCATGTGCCATGTATCCCGGCAACGAGGGCTTTTTACAATCGGTTGAACAAGAGGCTACTCAGCAAATCAAACGCTTGCGAACGCACCCTTCTATTGCGCTCTGGTGTGGCAACAACGAAATTGCTGAAGGTTGGCACCGCTGGGGCTGGAAAGACCAAAGAACCGAAAAAGAAAAAGATGCCATTTGGGCCGATTACCAAACGCTTTTTAACAAGTTGCTGCCCAATTTGGTAAGTTCCTTAACAACTTCTGCTTACTGGGAGTCTTCGCCGCAATTTGGACGAGGCAATTCCAAACACCAATTTAACGGAGATGCCCATTACTGGGGCGTTTGGCACGACGCCGAACCTTTTGAAAATTTTCAAACTAAAGTGCCACGTTTTATGAGCGAATATGGATTCCAATCGTTTCCGGAAATGGAGGCTTTAGATTTGTTTGCGCTCGAAGAAGATTTGTTCTTGGAATCGGAGGTAATAAATACCCATCAGAAGCACCCCAGGGGGAATACTTTAATTGCAGAATACCTGAACAGAGACTTTAAAACCCCTGTAGATTTTGAGAGTTTTGTTTACTTATCTCAAATTGTACAAGCCGAGGGTATGCATATGGGCATTGAGGCGCATCGCAGTGCCAGACCTTACAATATGGGAACGCTGTATTGGCAGTTTAACGATTGCTGGCCATCCGTTTCGTGGTCTAGTAGAGATTATTACGGAAACTGGAAAGCCTTGCATTACACGGTTAAAAAAGCCTACGAGGACTTGCTTGTCACCACCCGTCAGACCCAAGATTCTTTATTTGTTTATTTGGTAAACGACGCGAACCAAAGCATGGACTTTGATTTGCTTATTGAACACATCGATTATACCGGAGCTACTTTGGGTGCCAAAGCCAAGTACGTTTCTTCTAAAAAGGCTTCAAGCACTCTGGTATACACTGCTGCTCTCGAAGACTTTTTATACATAGACGGTTTAAAAAACCAATCGTATCTTGAGGTACAAGTAGTTCAAGACGGCGCTGTAAAGGCTCGTAAACTCCACCATTTTGCAAAAACAAAAGACTTGAAATTACCCTATGCTGGAATTTCTTTTAAAGTAGAAAAAGACAGCCTAGGCTTTGTGGTAGAGTTGTTTAGTGATGGCTTTGTAAAAAACCTAAAACTTAGCTGCCTTCACGACGGACGATTTGAAGACAATTACTTTGATTTGCCTGCCAACGAGCACAAACGCATTCGTTTTTACAACACCTACCCATTGGAGGTCTTTAACGATACGTATTTAACTTTCTTTTCTGTTGTAGACACATACGAGTAAGCGGCTTTTAAGTTTTGGATTGCTTTTTTAGGGTTTACATCTTTTAATTGAAAAATGTATCTTCGAAAATCTTTTAGACCTTTAAAATGAAAAGAATCCTATCGCTTTTTTTAGTAAGCTGTGTATTGCTCTCTTGCAATACTAAAACGTCTTATTACTCTTACGTAAATCCCTTTGTTGGAACCGGAGGGCATGGGCACACTTTTCCTGGAGCAACCCTACCTTTTGGTATGGTGCAGTTAAGTCCAGACACTCGTTTGGACGGCTGGGACGGCTGTGGTGGCTACCATTATTCCGATTCTGTTATATACGGATTTTCGCATACGCATTTAAGCGGTACGGGCGTATCAGATTATGGAGACGTACTTTTAGCACCCACAGTTGGTCCGGTAAATTACCACAATGGGGCAGACGGTAAGCCCGGGTATTCCTCAAGTTTTTCGCATCAAAACGAAGCCGCACACGCCGGCTATTACCAAGTGTATTTACAAGATTACGGCATTGATGTGGAACTTACAGCCAGCAAAAGAGTCGGTTTTCACAAATACACCTTTCCCAAATCGAGCCAAGCCAATATTATATTAGATTTGGAACACAGAGACGAGGTGCTGGAGGCAGAACTGCAACTAACGTCGAGCAATGAAGTGGTTGGTTTTAGAAGATCTAACGCTTGGGCTACAGATCAATACGTTTATTTTGTAGCTCAATTTTCAAAAAAGTTTAAAAATGCACGCATCGCTCAAAACGATGTGCCAAACAACCTAAGTAAACAAAACGATACAGAACTTAAAGCCTCTTTTGAGTTTGAAACTGAAGCCGGAGAAGAAATTTTAGTTAAAGTTGCCATCTCTGCTGTGAGTGTGGCCTCGGCTCGAAAGAATTTAGAAGCCGAAATACCACATTGGGCCTTTGCCAAAACCAAAAAAGAAGCCGAACAAGCCTGGGATACAGAACTCGCTAAAATTGAAGCAGACACGGACGAAGAAACAAAGCATATTTTTTACACCGCACTTTACCATTCGTGTATAGCGCCAAATATTTTTATGGATGTAGACGGCGCTTATAGAGGTACCGATTTAAAGACCCATAAAGCAAAAGACTTTCAAAATTACACGGTATTTTCCTTGTGGGATACTTACAGAGCAACCCATCCTTTGTTTACGCTCATCGATCAAAAGCGAAGCAACGACTTTATTAAAACCTTTATCAATCAATACGAAATAGGAGGGCAATTGCCCGTTTGGGAACTGGCCGGTACGTATACCGGATGTATGATTGGCTACCACTCGGTACCCGTAATTGTAGATGCCTTTGTTAAGGGGATACGAGATTACGATGTGGAAAAAGCATATAAAGCAATGCTTCACTCAGCCAACCAAAATCACTTAGGGTTAGTCTCTTACAAGAAAAATGGCTTTATAGCTGCGAACGATGAAACCGAGTCTGTATCCAAAACATTGGAGTACGCTTACGACGATTGGTGCATTGCGAAAATGGCAAAAGAACTGGGCAAAGAAGCCGATTTTAAAACCTTTACTGAACGGGCGCAATCGTACAAAAACATCTTTGACCCAAGCACTGGATTTATGCGTGCCAAAATGAACCATTCTTGGTTTGCACCTTTTAATCCCTCAGAAGTCAATTTTAATTACACCGAAGCCAACGCTTGGCAGTATTCTTTTTACGTTCCTCAAGACATACAAGGCTTTGCCAATGCATTGGGTGGAAAAGAGCAATTGGAAGAAAAACTAGACGCTTTGTTTACCTCATCTTCCAAAACCATTGGGCGACACCAAATAGACATTACCGGTTTAATCGGACAATACGCCCATGGAAATGAGCCCTCGCACCACATGTCTTACCTCTACAACTACGTTAACAAACCTTGGAAAACCCAAGAGCGGGTTGCTCAAATTTTAGAAGAAATGTACGCCAATGCACCCGATGGCTTATCGGGCAACGAAGATTGTGGACAAATGTCTTCTTGGTACGTGTTAAGCGCCCTGGGAATTTACGCTGTAACACCAGGTTTGGAATACTATACCATTGGGAGCCCGAGGCTTGAAAAGGCACAGCTAAACCTCGAAAATGGCGCGCAATTTACCATTCTTGCCAAAGGTGCTTCAAACAAAAATATATACATACAATCGGCAAAACTCAACGGCAAAACCTTCGATAGATCGTTCATCTATCACCAAGAAATTATGAACGGTGGTACCTTGGCATTTGTGATGGGCGATCAGCCTAACACCTCATGGGCAGCTTTGGATGCTGAAATTCCCGTATCCGAAATTAAAGCGCATAAAATTGTAAGCGTTCCTTTTGTTCACAAAGGCAGCCGCACCTTTTCTGATGAAAATACAATAGCACTTAAAACGCTTGATGAAAGCAGCCAGATTTATTACACACTGGACAATTCCGAACCAGATACAGCAGCTACCTTGTACACCCAACCTTTTACCATACAACAAAACACCACACTTAAAGCCATTGCTCGTAAAAACGGTGTTAGCAGTAAAACCATTACGGCCGTATTTACCAAAACGCCTAAGGGACGTTCTATTGATCTTTTTACCGATTACGGATCGGAATATTCTGCCGGAGGCGATGGCGCGCTAATAGACCATTTGAAAGGGCCAAACAGCTACATGACGGGACGCTGGCAAGGTTACGAGGGCGTAAACCTAGAAGCGGTGGTTGATTTGGGCAAACTCACAAAATTAAACCAACTTAGTACCGGATTTTTACAAGATTGGAATGCCTGGATATTTATGCCCGAGTGGGTTGATTATTACGTGTCTTCCGACGGTGAAAAATTCATCAAACTTGGTCGAATTGTTAACAAAGTAGACGAAAAAGAAGCCGAAGTTGTGTTGCAAGACTACGTTTTGCAAACCAATACTATGGCAAGGTATGTAAAGGTAATGGCAAAAAATAGAACATTCAATCCCGATTGGCACAGAGCACCGGGAGGCACCTGTTGGATTTTTGCAGACGAAATTAGCATTCAATAAATTACTCAAATGAAAAGAAGAGAATTTTTAAAAAATACCGCAATAGTAACTGCAGCCTCTGCATTGGCTTCTTGTGATGTTCAAACAGATTTTAGATTTGAAACAGCCGCTAAAAACGGCGGATTACCCATTGTTATTTCTACTTGGAACCACGGCATAGCAGCCAACCAAGCAGCCATGAACGTGATCCAGTCTGGAGGCAAGGCCATAGATGCGGTAGAGGCGGGTGTGCGCATTCCCGAATCGGACCCTGAAATGAGGTCTGTAGGCTACGGGGGTTTGCCCGATAGAGATGGCCAAGTAACTTTGGATGCCTGCATAATGGACGAAACGGGTAATTGTGGAGCTGTTTCTTACCTGCAACACATCAAAAACCCTATTTCTGTGGCTCGCAAAGTAATGGACGAAACACCTCATGTGATGTTGAGTGGCCAAGGTGCTCTAGATTTTGCGCTGGAACAAGGTTTTAAAAAAGAAAAATTGCTTACCGAAGAAGCTGAAAAACGTTGGAAAGAATGGCTCAAAGAAAGCAAGTACCAACCCCTCATCAACATCGAAAATCACGATACCATTGGAATGTTAGCCATTGATGAAAAAGGTGATATATCTGGCGCTTGTACGACCTCTGGCTTGGCTTGGAAAATGAACGGTAGAGTGGGAGACTCTCCAATTATTGGTGCTGGTATGTACGTAGACAATGAAGTAGGCGGTGCCTGTGCAACAGGTTTAGGTGAGTTGGTTATGAAAACCTTGGGGTCGTTTTTGATTGTAGAACTCATGCGTCAGGGCTACAGCCCTCAAGCCGCTTGCGAAGAAGCTGTGCAAAGAATTGTTTCCAAGCAACAATACAAAGACATGCAAGTGGGGTATTTGGCCATTGATAAGCAGGGAAATTACGGGGCATATGCCATCCATCCAGGATTTAATTACGCCTTACATCTCAACGGAGAAAATAAGATGCACGATGCAGAATCATTTGTCAAAAAATAAACATTACAACCCTTTTCATACCCTCTTAAATCCTAATTAGAATTTCAAAAAAAAATCATGGAACATAAAACAAATTACAACGCAGCACTGGCAACCTTAGTTACGGTTTTTTTCTTTTGGGGATTTATAGCAGCCTCTAACGGTGTGTTTATACCCTTTTGCAAATCGTATTTTAGCTTAGACCAGTTTCAATCGCAATTGATTGATTTTGCTTTTTACGGCGCTTACTACATTGGGGCACTATTGCTCTTTGTGGTTTCGGGTTTTGTAAAAATGGACGTACTCAACAAATGGGGCTTTAAAAATGGCATTGTGTACGGTTTGGTTGTTTCTGCTGTTGGAGCAGCTCTTATGATTCCTGCCATATCTAGCGGATCATTTGGCTTTATATTAGCCGCTCTTTTTGTGGTTGCCTTAGGCTTTTCTCTGCAGCAAACCTCGGCCAATCCTTTTGCCATAGCATTGGGAAAGCCAGAAACGGGATCGCACAGGCTTAATTTAGCAGGAGGTGTAAATTCCTTTGGTACCGCCATTGGACCCATTGCCGTAGCTTTAGCCCTTTTTGGCGCCGCTACTTATACCGAAGCACAGGTTTCTAGCATCGATCTAGACACCGTAAAGATACTTTACACCGCCGTGGGCGCTTTGTTTTTGCTAGCAGCCGCCTTGTTTGTTTTTTCCAAAAAACTACCCCAAGCCAAGGGAGATACTACTTTTGTTCAAGCACCAAAAGCGGTTAAAATACTTGGTTTTATTACCCTTTCACTTTTAGTAATTTTCTATTTTGTATTCGATCAGTATAGAGGTGAAGTGGCAGATTCTAATTTCATTTTCCAATTAATGATGATCGCCTTAGTCATTATTGTGGGAAGTTTATTATTTGCCAACAAAAGTGCACTTAAAAATTCGGAAGGTTGGGGAGCCATGCAATACCCTCAATTGGTTTTGGGTATGTTGGCCATATTTACCTATGTAGGCGTGGAGGTTACCATACAAAGTAACTTGGGCGAACTGCTTAAATCGGATGCTTTTGGTGGCTTTTCCGACTCTCAAATTGCGCCTTTCATCTCCATGTATTGGGGTTCTTTAATGATTGGACGTTGGGCAGGTGCTATTACTGTTTTTAATCCGGGTAAAACCCTAAAGAATATTTTATTTGTAGTAGTGCCGTACCTAGCCTTTGGCGTGGTGTTGTTTGTAAACCACGTAAGCAACAACGATATTAGTGGCTTGTACCTGTACGGTTGGAGTATATTATTATTGATTGCAGGTTTTTATTACGGACAAGAAAAGCCTGCTAAAACCTTATTTATTTTTGGTGTGTTAGGCGTCCTAGCCATGTTGGTTGGTTTGTTTACAGAGGGAACCCTTGCCTTGTATGCATTTATGAGTGGTGGTTTGTTTTGTTCTATTATGTGGCCGAGCATTTTTTCCTTATCCATTGCCGGTTTGGGCAAGTACACCTCTCAAGGGTCTGCTTTTTTAATCATGATGATTTTAGGGGGAGCTATTATACCTCCAATTCAAGGAAAAATGGCCGATTTATTTTCTATTCATAATTCTTACTGGATTACTGTTGTTTGTTTTGCTTATTTAATTTTCTTTGCAGTTAAAGTAAAAAAGGTATTAAAATCTCAAGGCGTAAACTATGACGACTAATAAAAAAGTAACCGTAGGTATAGATATAGGTGGAACCAATACTGTTTTTGGTTTGGTTGATGAACAAGGCAATTGCCTGATGCAAAACGCATTAAAAACAAGCGATTATCCTTTAGTGGAAGACTTTGTATCGACCGTTTCGAGCCAAGTAAACAACTTAATCGCATCTATCCCAAATGTAACCGTGGTTGGTATGGGTATTGGCGCTCCAAATGCCAACTTTTATACCGGAACCATAGAATTTGCACCCAACCTCAGTTGGGAGGGCATTGTACCCCTAACGAAATTGTTTGCTGCACATTTTAACTTTCCTATCTTTTTAACCAACGATGCCAATGCAGCTGCCATAGGCGAAAGGATTTACGGCGCGGCAAAAGGACTCAACGATTTTATAATGGTTACCCTAGGTACCGGTTTGGGAAGTGGCTTTGTGGTTAACGGTGATTTGGTTTACGGACACGATGGTTTTGCCGGAGAATTAGGGCATACTACAGTAGAGCTAAACGGACGCCAGTGCGGTTGTGGCAAAAAGGGCTGTTTAGAAACCTACGCTTCGGCTACGGGTATTGTAAAAACGGCCAAAGAAATGATGCCGACCATGCCCGATAGTGCCTTACACAAACTAACCGAACTTACCAGTAAAGCCATAGCAGATGCAGCTTTACAAGGCGATGCCTTGGCCTTGGCTATTTTTGATTTTACCGCCGAAAAACTAGGCTTTGCCCTGGCCAATACAGTGGCAATTACCAGTCCAAAACGCATTGTTTTGTTTGGTGGTTTGGCGCAATCGGGCGATTTGATCCTTAAGCCAACTAAAAAACACATGGAAGCCAACCTGCTTAAAATATTTAAAAATAAAGTTGCCATTGTGCCGAGTCAATTAAAAGCTGCAGATGCGGCTATACTCGGAGCTAGTGCCTTGGCTTGGCAAAACATTTAAACGGTAAATTTTTCATTAATGCGGCTACTGTCTTTTCTTTTTTTACTCACTGCGCTCAGTTCTTGTACCCAAAAAGAAAAGACCCTTACCCGTATTTTACCCGAAGTGCAAGAGGCAAGGCATGCACCTTCTTATTTTAACTTAGAGGATGTTGCCCTTTATGCACTCCCTAATGCGCAGTCTGCTGCCCAACTATTGGCTTTGGAATTGCAAAAACTCGACTATGCCACAGACACCATTTTACCTTTTAAAGACCCCATACAGAGCAATAGTATTAATTTACACATCGACAGTACCTTACACCAAAACAAGGCCTATTATGAACTCACAGTTCAAAGAGACTTTATTTTTATCAATGCGGTAAGTTACCAGGGTTTGGTGCACGGAATTTATTCTCTCCTACAACTGATTCCTCGAAGCAGTGGTATAAACGATTCCAAGCTGGCGTGCATTACCGTAAAAGACTACCCGCATTTTAAATGGCGCGGTATGCTTTTGGATTGCTGCAGGCATTTTATGGAAGTGGATTTTATAAAACGGTACATCGATTTATTGGCCTACCATAAAATGAATGTTTTGCACTGGCACCTTACCGAAGACCAAGGTTGGCGGATCGAAAGTAAAAAACACCCAAAACTAACCGAAATAGGAGCATGGCGCAAGCAAAAAGACGGCAGTACTTAT
>CESI01046431.1_pt1 | contig 11630 bp, 10 predicted proteins | sample 356301 | NCBI WGS metagenome assembly CESI01 (sample SAMEA2621423, study PRJEB7988) | marine metagenome | biome: marine biome (ENVO:00000447); feature: deep chlorophyll maximum layer (ENVO:xxxxxxxx); material: "saline water (ENVO:00002010), including plankton (ENVO:xxxxxxxx)" | depth 40 m | reverse complement strand
TAACTCAGGGTTTAACTCTAAACCTTTACAATTCTCGAAAATCTATTCGCCAAATAGAAGCAAAAAAGGAGAGGTAAAACCGATAAAAACATCGTTTAAATAGGCTAAAACAGATTACTCGATCATTATTTATGACTAAAGATGGTTTTTAGCCTAAAAATATTATTTATAATTGACTATTAAGCTTTACTCAGCTTAACCATATTAGACATCCCCATTTCTCCTATTGGCATACTGGCAATATTTATGATAAAATCATCTTCCTTTACCATGTCCCATTTCTTAAGGATATACTTGATATCAGCTATAGTATGATCAGTGCTAACCATTTTATTGTAATAAAATGCTCTAACACCCCAAACTAGACTCATTAGAGTAAGAATTTTTCTGTTCCCAGTAAAGACGAATATATCTGAATTTGGCCGTTGTGAGGCCACTTTTATTCCTGTATAACCACTATGTGACATCGTTATTATAGCTTGAGCTCCTACTCTTTGACCTAGCCTTACAGCATTATAACAGACAGAATCAGTAATAAACCGAGCCTCTGCACTCTTAACAGGAGCCTCTTCATGATTATATATAGAATCGTGAGTTTCCGCCTGCACTACTATACTGCTCATAGCTTCAATTACTAAGTGCGGATGTTTTCCTACACTGGTCTCTCCGCTTAACATTACGGCATCTGCACCATCCATTACAGCATTAGCCACATCATTCACTTCAGCCCTAGTTGGAGTAATGTTATCTATCATACTTTCCATCATCTGAGTAGCCACAATACAAGGCTTAGCGCTCTTAATACACTTCTTTGCTAGCATCTTCTGAACCAGCGGTACGTTCTGCATAGGAATTTCAACCCCTAAATCCCCCCTAGCCACCATAATGGCATCTGTGGCTTTAATAATAGCGTCTATATCCTCAACAGCTTCTGGTTTTTCTATTTTAGCAACTATTCTTGCATGTTTAGATTGTGAGTTTATAATGTTCCTTAATTCCTTTATGTCTGAGGAATTTCTGACAAACGACAATCCTATCCAATCAACATCTTGACTTAATGCATAATCTAAATCCGCGAGATCTTTAGTTGTCAGGCACGGAAGAGAAATAGCAGTGTTAGGCAAATTTATCCCTTTTCTAGAAGTTAATAACCCTCCATGACTAATTTTCGCTTTCACTAAATCTTTCCCATTAGTAGACTCTACTTCTAAGTGAATTTTTCCATCATCTAGTAATATTTGCTCTCCCTTTTTCACATCTTGAGCAAAACTCTGATAATTCGTACTGAACCTCTTAGCTGTCCCCTCAACACTATTTGTGCTAATCTCAACGACATCGCCTGTTTTTAGTAAAGCTCCCTCTCCGGCCATTACGTCTGTCCTAATTTTAGGGCCTTGTAGATCTGCAAGAATGGCTGTATGGATGTTTAGTTTAACATCTAAATCTCGTATTATTTGTATGACTTTTCCATAATTCTCATGTTCTCCATGTGAAAAGTTTAATCTAGCCACATTCATCCCCGCCTTCATCATTCTTTCTAACTCTTCAGCGCTTGATGAAGCTGGCCCCAGAGTAGCTACTATTTTAGTCTTTTTCATTCTAATCATATATGAGTGCCTGTCTGGATTTTAATTTTAATACGTCCAGGCTATAAACTGCTTGTACTTCTTTTAATTTTCTCAGTTTCGAAATAATCTCTGCCTCAGAGTAAGGGCTGTCGTCATCGTAAATTTTAATTATAAAGTCTACAGTAGGTAACTCTGGTAACAATCTACTGTTTAAACTTTTATTACACAGCAAGCTAAAATAAAACCCTGACTCGTTTGAGATGTATTTTCTGAATTGAACACTTCTTTTCTTTACATTAATATTATGGCCATCTGCCAACTTCAGGTTAGCGCTCAACATATTATTAATTGCCCAACAAAGAGTATAAACTTTTTGGTTCGAGCTAATAGCAATCAACTGAAAATTATAGTCTATTTCTACCTCTAAGTTGAGAATTGCCAATTTTATGTTTCTATTTTTAAATATTCAAAAGCCTGCTTTGCTGCTAACTTTTGAGCCTTTTTTTTTGAGTAATCGGTTGCTGTAGCACAAATTTCTCCTGAAATTTGAACCTCCACTTCATATTCATTTCGTCCATCGAGATTAAACTCATTAACAGTTCGAAATTTAACTTCTTTTTTTGTTCTTTGGCTCCACTCGTGCAATAAGCTTTTATAATCCTTTTGTTCTTCAAGAACTAAACTTAAATTTATGTAGGCAAACATTTTCAATGTCGCGCGTTCGGTTTTTATATACCCGAGGTCTAGAAATAAAGCCCCAATAAGCGCTTCTAGAGCATTTCCAAGAAGGGAGGTATCCTCTGTGTTGAAATTAATAGAATACTCTAGATATTTGTCCAGCCCAATTTTTCCGGCTAGTCGATTTAAAGTTCGTCTATTTACAACTTTCGCCTTCTCTTTAGTCAATTCACCTTCCGATAAATCTGGGAATTCTGTATATAAATAATCAGCGATAATAGCGTCTAAAATAGCATCCCCAAGAAACTCTAACCTCTCATTACTTTGATTTAAGTCATTTCTCTTTTGAATTACTGAGCTATGTGTAAGTGCAAGTCTATAAAGACTCAGATTTTTCACCTCAAATCCAAATAAATTCTTTAAAAAGAGCCTGAGCTGGGCATCTTCTTTAGATTGTCTGCTAAAGCGTAAAAACAATCGAATTATATCTTTTTAAAGATTGCAGAAGTGTTATGGCCTCCAAAACCAAACGTATTCGTTAAAGCCGCATTCACCTCTCTCTTCTGAGCTTTGTTTAAAGTTAAATTTAGCTTGTTATCTAAATTTTCATCTTCTACAACGTGATTAATTGTTGGAGGAATGATTTGGTGCTCTAATGCTTTTATACAAGCTATAGACTCTATGGCACCTGCAGCTCCAAGCAAATGACCCGTCATAGATTTTGTAGATGATATATTAAGCTTATAGGCATGCTCACCAAAAACTTTCACTATTGCCTTGGTTTCTGCGATGTCTCCTAAAGGCGTGCTAGTTCCATGAACGTTTACATAGTCAATATCACTTGGCTTCATGTGCGCATCCTCTAAACAAGCATTCATCACGTTTATGGCCCCTATTCCTTCCGGATGTGGCGCTGTTATATGATAAGCATCTGCGCTCAATCCCCCTCCGGCAAGCTCACAGTATATCTTTGCTCCACGAGCCTTAGCGTGCTCATACTCCTCAAGAATTACTGCTCCTGCCCCTTCTCCAAGAACAAATCCGTCTCTAGTAGCATCAAAAGGTCTTGAAGCGGTAGCATAGTTTTCATTATTGGTAGATAACGCATGAAGTGCATTAAATCCTCCTACTCCTGCTTCATTTACTGCCGCCTCACTTCCTCCAGCTACCATAGCGTTGGCTTTACCTAGACGTATGTAATTGAATGAGTCTATTAGAGCATTTGTAGCACTAGCACATGCCGAAACGGTAGAAAAATTGGGGCCTCTAAATCCATATTTAATCGAAATATGACCGCTAGCAATATCAGCAATCATTTTTGGAATGAAAAAAGGATTGAATCTAGGCGTGCCATCTCCATGAGCGAAATTCATGCACTCATCCTGAAACGTTTTTATCCCCCCTATGCCTGACCCCCATATTACTCCAATGCGATTCTTGTCTAAATCTTCAGAATCTAAACCTGAATCTGATATAGCTTCGGCCACGGAGACCATAGCGTATTGAGCAAAAGGATCCAGTTTGCGCGCCTCCTTTCTATCGAAGTGATTAAGAGGGTCATACCCTTTCAATTCACACGCAAACTGGGTCTTAAATTTTTCGGCATTAAAGTGAGTTATAGGAGCTGCTCCGCTCACACCATTTACTAAATTGTCCCAGTACTCATTTACCGAATTTCCAATTGGTGTTAAAGCGCCAAGACCTGTTACTACGACTCTCTTTAATTCCATAAATTATTTTACATTATTCGTTATGTAATCAACCGCTTGGCCTACTGTTCCGATCTTTTCAGCTTGATCATCAGGAATAGCAATGTTAAATTCTTTTTCGAATTCCATTATTAATTCTACAGTGTCTAGAGAATCTGCCCCTAAATCATTTGTAAAACTTGCTTCATTTGTTACTTCAGCTTCGTCTACACCTAACTTATCAACGATGATTGCTGTTACTTTTGAATGAATTTCAGACATGTTTTATTTGTTTACATATTTATTTAAGAGCGCAAATTAAGTAAAACTTAAAGTCTAATTCAATTATACAGCCCATAGTTTTTTTCAACCACTCCTTTTAAGGTGCGCTTTTAAAATAATAAAGCACTCATAAAGTTTCTGAGGATGGTTTAAGGTCCTCATCATACATTTGAATTGCTTTTAGCAATTATTAGGAGGTTAGGGAAAAAACATCAATTAATGCCTTCGCTACTTTAGAAATAAATTTTTGCTGTTTAACCTTTTAGCAATGACCAATGGGGGTTATTTTAATTTTTTCATGAGGTTTGATGCAAATACAAACCGATTGAGGCTCTCTACATCTGAGTTCACAATATCCTTTCGGTCACCTTTCCATTCCACACGCCCCTCATGAAGAAAATTTATTTCGTCTCCAATTTCTAAAACACTATTTAAATCGTGACTTATAACTACTGTGGTCATGTTCAGCTCATAAGTCAGGTCTTTTATCAAGTTGTCAATTATAATGCTCGTCTGAGGGTCTAACCCGCTATTTGGCTCATCACAGAACAAAAACCTCGGCTGCATGGCTAAAGCCCGAGCTATACCGACTCTTTTCATCATTCCTCCACTTAGGCTGGCAGGCAATAAGTTAGCTGAATCCTGAAGTTCCACTCGTTCCAAGGTGTTCATGGCTCTATCTATCTTCTCCCCTTCGCTTAACTCAGTAAACATATTTAATGGAAACATGACATTCTGAATAACGCTCATACTGTCAAACAAGGCGCTCCCTTGGAATAGCATCCCTATCTTCTTTCTTACCTCTTGCTTTTCTGGCCTGTCCATTCGTGTAAATGAGTTGCCGTCATACGCAACATCTCCTTTGTCTGGTTCTATCAAACCAACTACACACTTGGTAAGAACAGATTTACCCGACCCGCTTCGTCCAATGATAAAGTTAACTTTCCCTTCCTGAAATTTTATAGAAATGTCTTTAAGGACTTCTTTGTGATGAAATCTCTTATGTAAATTTTTAACCTCTATCATAACAGAAGTAATTGGGTTAAGAAATAATTAGCTATTAAAATGTAAATACTACTAAAAACTACTGCTTTCGTACTAGCCTCTCCTACTTGTAAGGCTCCGCCTTTGGTGTAGTAACCGAAATAAGAGCTTACGGTGGCGATAATAAACGCAAACACAAACGTTTTTATAAGTGCGTAAACTATAGAAAATGTCTTAAAATCAAATTGAATCCCGTAGACATAATCTACTAAAGTTATTAAGCCCGCTGCTTTACCAAAAAAACCCCCTGCTAGCATAGCCAGGAACATACTAATAATAATCAGAAAAGGGAAAATGAAAAGGCTAGCTAGCACTTTAGGAAGGATTAAGTACGCAGCTGAATTGACCCCCATTATATCCAAGGCATCTATTTGTTCTGAGATTCTCATAGTTCCTATTTCAGAGGCTATATTAGACCCCACCTTGCCCGCCAATATTAGTGAAATCAGCGTTGGGCTAAACTCTAAAATAATACTTTGGCGCGAGGCAAAACCAATTGTATACGCTGGAATCCATGCGCTGTCGATGTTTGAAGCTGTTTGAAGAGTAATCACCCCGCCCATAAAAATAGATAATAGAGCCACAATGCCAATTGACTGCAAGCCGATTTTATCTAGCTCGTTGATGAGCTGCTTCCAGTATACTTTTAGCTTTTCAGGCTTACTAAAGAGCCTACCAAGCAACAAAGTATACCTCCCTATAGTCTGAAGTATATTCACAGGTTGCTAAAATAGATATATCAGTTAGGAAACATCGGCTAAACTTGGATGATTTTTAAAATATAAAAACTCAAAACTTCTTAGTTAAAGAAGTAACATCTATGTTTGATATATGAAATGTACTAAGAATATTCTAATTGTTCTTTTGGTTATAACGCTTCTATCAAGTTGCTCGCTGTTGAGAAAAAAGAACAAATGTAACTCTTGCCCTACTTGGGATTCTATAGAACTAGTTGAAAATTCCACTAATCAGTATGATTCGGAGAATTAGTCCTTACATACCAGAAAAGTCAATTCCTCTTTTAAAAAGAGTTCTGGCTAACATAGATACGGAGCTACGAGTTTCTAAACCCAGGAAGTCTAAACTTGGTGATTTTAGACCTCTAGGGACGTCTGGAAAGTCTAAAATCTCTATAAATGATGACTTAAATGAATATTCCTTTCTTCTCACCTTGCTCCATGAATTGGCCCATCATTTATGCTGGGCAAAACACCATGGAAGGGTAAAGCCTCATGGAGAGGAATGGAAAAGAGAATTTGAATCTATTTTAAAGCCTTTTGTGCTTTCTAATGTTTTTCCCGTTGACGTTTCATTAGCAACTTGGAATTATTTAAAGAACCCAAAAGCCTCATCTTATTCTGACGAAAACTTATATAAAACCCTTAGGAATTACGACTTCGCAAAAGACGGCTCCATTTATGTGAGTGATATTTTTATCGGTCAACGTTTTGAGTATTTAGACAAAGGCTTGTTTGAGGTTTTAGCCAAAAAAAGAAAAAGAATTTTATGCCTCTCCATAGAAAAGAAAAAGCAATACTTATTTCAACCTACGGTAAGTGTGAATTTAGTCCATTTATAAAATTACCTTTGTTACTCTAAAAAACGAACACATTGAACCCTGCATCAAATACATACTGCGTAATAATGGCTGGTGGTATCGGTAGTAGATTCTGGCCGATGAGCACGGCAGATAACCCGAAACAATTCCAAGATATACTAGGAATAGGTAAAACTCTTATTAGAATGACCTTCGAAAGAATTTTACCTATTTGCTCGGTTGAAAACATAATCGTAGTAACTAATTCTCGTTATAAAAACTTGGTTTTAGAAAACCTTCCTGAGCTGAATGAGTCACAAGTACTTTGTGAACCACACATGAGAAACACCGCCCCTTGTATAGCATACTCAAATTTTTGGATAAAACAGAAGACGGAGCAGGCTGAAATCATTGTTCTTTCTGCTGATCAACTCATCACAAATGAGCCTCAGTTTCTCCAAGATATACAATCAGCAATTAACACCGCTAAAAAATCTGAGTGTCTGGTTACAATTGGAGTTAGGCCCTCTTCTCCAAACACAGGGTACGGATATATACAATTTAGCGATCCACTAAAAGACTCAGAAGACAACGTAAGAAATGTAGTCACATTCACCGAAAAACCGAATTTAAAATTGGCGGAAAAGTTTCTAGAAACTGGTGAGTTTTTCTGGAATTCTGGAATTTTTATTTGGACTTTAGAAACTATTCAAAATGAATTTCAGACTCACCTTTCTGATATTTATGACCTATTTGCGGAATCATCTGAACTGATTGGAACAGATAAAGAAGAAGAAGCAATTGAAGAGATTTATTCTAAATGCACAAATATCTCTATAGATTATGGAATCCTAGAGAAAACAAAAGGGGTTAAAGTAATTCTAACTGACTTTGGGTGGAGCGATCTAGGCACTTGGGGGTCTGTTTACAACCATACTTTAAAGGATAAAGACCTAAACGCTATTAGTAATGCCCGAGTGGCCTTTTTTGAATCACAAGGAAATCTCGTGAAGCTAAACAATATAAAAAAGGCGGTTATTCAAGGCTTAGATGGGTATATAATCGTGGAAGCGAATGGAGTCTTATTAATTTCAAAGAAAGAGGAAGAGCAGCGTGTAAAACAATTTTCGAAAGCTTTGTGAAACAAATTAAACTTAGAAAATTATAACCACGTGTCTAAGACTTAAATTCATTGAAGTAAAGAATAACAATCATCTTCAAAAATTAATGAATAAAGGTGCAAATGCTCAAAAAAGTGGTGTTAACAATAGATGTGGTAAAGAAAAAACTAAAGCATTACATAAAAGTCTCGTATCTGTGGATTTATATGCTAGTTCAGCACCTCTATTCTTATTACAGTTTCTGCATTCTCTCCTTTAAGTTTAACAAAATACTTACCTGAAGACAATCCTGCAGTAGAAACTAGGAGCTTATCTCCTGTAACACTCATCTTCTCACTTTCAATTATTCTTCCCAGCTGATCATACAAGAAGAAAGCATAATTTTCTACATCTCTTAATTCGATAGTGAAATTTTCACCTTTAAAAACGGGATTAGGATAAACCCTTAGCTCCTGAAAAACAAGCTCATTAACTACCAAAAAGGTGTCTAATTGAATACTAAAATAATTTAGCAAGTTCATTTCACTCATACTATTCCCATATAAATCTTCAGCATTAGAAACGTCTATGTCTATATATGCTAATGGCGTCAGATCACTTGATACATCAAAATCAAATCTGTATGCGGAGCCAAACCAGCCCGTGTTTTCAGAATTGACTGTAATATTTCCTGAAGGATCCTCTACAGGGAAATTTAGCGTAGGAATTACATCCGAATTTACCTCTTCATCAAATAAAACTAACACTTGGAAACCACTGGTTCCGCTATTATCGTTCGTTACATTGTAAGTGTTAGCAGTTATAAATCCATCGGGGTTTTTGTTGTCCAGAATTAAAGCTTCATCAGAATCCCATGGATTCACCGCGTTTCCTGCTAAATCCTTTGCAGACTCTAGCCTTATCATTAACTCCTCATCTTCATTTTCATCAAAGATGTCAAATGAAGCACGATAAAGCTGGGTGTTAATCCAGGCAGAATTAGACGAACTTGACAGCGATGCAGGAGTCACCGGATTGAACACAACCTCTCCCTCTACTGTTTCATCCATAACCTCATCGAACAGGGCGGTTATATTAAGTGTATTTCCTGTCTCAGCCTCGTTTATAATCGTCGTGCTTAATGTAAGCGATAGGACGTTAGGGGCTTTGGTGTCTATTGAAAATGCATCTACCAAAGAATAATCCTCTCCTATATTTCCAGCAGCATCTCTAATTTCTGAAACAAGAACATCTATGTTAGATAATTCCAAATCAGTGTCTACTACATCAAAAACAAACTCATACTCATTTAATGCTACAAAACCACTCGCTCCATTATTTACGATTAATGCGGAAGATGGATTTTCTAAAGGGAATGACATAACTGGAGCTTCACTTGAGGTTAACAGCTCATCATCTGTCTGTACAGTAATTGAGTACCCTTCGACTATGGCGCTGGATTCATTAATTATTGACGTGCTGTATGTAACATTAGAAATAGCAGGCGCTTTAGTGTCTATGTATGTTTCTATTACAACATCTTCAGTCACTAACATGTTCCCCGCTAAGTCTGAAGCACCAGAAATGCTGACGATCATGTTATATAACTCTTCATCTGCATCATTTATTAAATAAGCCATTCCGAACTGACTATCGTTAATCCACTCTGGTTGAACCATTAAAAAACTTAAACTACTCATGGTAGGGTCCTCATTTACAAAAGAAACGGTAGGTGAAATTTGACTCATTGACTCAGAGAAGTTAGTAAGCAGGTTGATATTCGTTCCTACAAGGAATTCATTCATATTATCAGTGAAGTTTGCCTCGGAAACTGATGGGTTTTCAGTATCTATTATAAACGCATCCCCTAGTATGAAATCTTGTTGAATATCCCCTTGTAGATCTTGTGCTCCGAAAACTAGAGCTTGAATATCTAAGGCAGTGAAATTGTCATCAACTGTGCTAAATGACCACGTGTAAGAGTTGAAAGAAGTCCAAACTCCCGACGATAAAGTTAAAGTTCCGCTCAAATCTTCAGTAAATGTTAGCATAGGCTCAATTTCTGGGTTCATAGGCAGGTTATAATGAACCTCAATAGTTAGGTCTGTTCCTGCGTAAGCGTCATTTATTAAATCTGTATTGGTGGCGCTAAGAATTACTCTAGGCTCAAGTGGGTTAGCTAAATCAGTAACCATGGTATAAACACTTTGACCAATCTTGGTCCCTATTTTTCTTCCGGGAATATCATCTACTGGTGGATGAATCCCTCCAAATATTCTTGAAAGGCTGCACTGATCAGAAGCGTCTTTATAAGTGGCCCACTGTAATTCCATCTCTACACTAGGACCGGTCTCAAAAACTAAAAAGTCATTTTGAGGACAAGGGAAGACTCCCATTCCGCCCGGGAAATACTCATCCCCAGTCATTAATCCTAATAGGTCAGCTGCTGCCTTTGAAAAAGTAGAGTGGCCAGAAACATATCCTGCAAAAGGCGGAGAAACGAATGTTGGCCTCTGATAAGGCCACCAATTCTCTGATAAAATCCAACCGACACCAGCCAAGGTGCTGTCTTGTACTCCATCAATTATATTTCCTGAATTACTTAACTGGTCTAGGTAGTCTGGTCCTTTCCACGACAACACTTTTATTTTATGTAAATGCTCTTGACTTATCCCAACTAAAGGATCGTCTTCATTCACTAATTCAATATACCCAGGAATTAACGGCAACCCTTCTGGGTCGTAACTAGGAGAACTAGAATTAGAACTCTGTCCATGATCCCCCATGTATCTGATAGCAGATATTGGTCTTGTATAGTCATACCATCCTTTTATACTCCAAGCGGCTATAGCACAATCGTGCATCGCTCCACCAAGGGCAAAATAAGTTTTTACATCCCATTGAAGCGCGTCTAACTCTGCGCCTTGTCCGTTCCACTTTTTTTCTAGCTCGGGATGATCACTGACATAATTCAATACAGTGTACCAATGACCTGGGGGAGTTTCAGAATCTGGACCATCCGCCCAAAACTCGGCTAGCACTCTACCATAATCTCCTAAAGGAACCATCTGTGAATCATAAGGCATCCCTGTAGATGGGTTCGTGTCATGACCTTGAGAACCGTCTAGCCCTTCGAAATAATTATAGAACTGCGACAAATCTTCAATGCTATTCGTTTCTGGATACTCTCCTACATTTCCTATCCCGTTGGGAGAAGCGTCTATCATAATCCCGTTGTCCTGATCTAAAAGAGAAGACCAAACAGCTACCATAGCATGGTTCCATTTGTAATCATCAGTTATGCCATTTTCAAATCCTTCATTATCCATATAAGCCGGGGCCCCTGGATCACAGTATACCTGATAGACGTTTTCATCTCTGGCAAAAATTGATATGTCATCTTCTGTAAGACTGAAGGGAACGACATTGCCCCATTCTGCACTTAAAAAGTCTGGAGTATTTATTGGCAGTGGATTCCCCAACTGATCTATTGCCACCAACAGGGTTAATGGTTGCCATCGGTTAGGGTCTAGCATGTCCGGATTCCCGGGGAAGCTGGTGACCAAATCATAATCTTCGCCATCATGGATAGACTCATAATATTGATTGTTATATCCGTACTCTTCGAAGGACCCGTCTGATAAACCAAAAGCAATAATCTCTGCAGCTATATAATTTCCTAAAGAAGCTGGACCATTGTTTTCATAGTCAATCGAACTAACATCTGTGGCGT
>CESI01020175.1_pt1 | contig 11649 bp, 7 predicted proteins | sample 356301 | NCBI WGS metagenome assembly CESI01 (sample SAMEA2621423, study PRJEB7988) | marine metagenome | biome: marine biome (ENVO:00000447); feature: deep chlorophyll maximum layer (ENVO:xxxxxxxx); material: "saline water (ENVO:00002010), including plankton (ENVO:xxxxxxxx)" | depth 40 m | reverse complement strand
GCTTTGGAAGAATGCCGTGAAGATTGTTTTGAAGCGCTTGGCACGGTATACGAAAGCTTTTTCGACGACGAAAGTGCTGCCCATATTTTTGATTATCCTGTGACTCACTATCCAGTTAAGGTACAAAGCGTGCGCTTGGACAAAGCACCCGTGATCGAAGGCAAGTTGGTCGGAATTAAAGGCCAGTATTTTATCTTCGAGGACGGCTCAGTCTTCAATGTGCGAAGACATGCTGGCTATCGCGTTAAAATGGAGTGGTAGTTAGCGGTCGCCGAGAATTCAATTCAAAGAAGGGTCCGAAGGGGCATTTGCAATGTGTCCAAAGCCTTGCCCCATCCCTTCAATCAATTGTTTCCAGAATGTTTCTTCCTCCGTTCTTGTATCCATTATGTCTTTAGTAGAGGCTTCTGTGACAAACCAAGAGTGGCTTTTGATCTCTGATTCCAACTGGCCCGGAGTCCAGCCAGCATAGCCAATGAAAAAGCGCAAATCTTGTTCGCTTGCATCCCCGATCTCGAGAATGGATTTCAACCAAGCAAAATCACCTCCCATGTACAAACCCTCTTTCACCTCAACAGCACCTGGAGCATCAGCCTTTGTATGGAGATAATACAAATTGCTGTGCTTAACAGGTCCACCAAGGCTAATTCTCGCATCCCATGCCGGCAGTTCTTCTAACAACTCATTCAAATCTACTTGCACAAAATTGTTGAGCACAAAACCAAAGGAGCCTTCTTCATTGTGCTCGCAAAGCAAAATTGCCTTTCTTCCAAAATAAGCATCGCTCATGAACGGCTCGGAAAGAAGAACCTTTCCCGGAGCCAATTCTGCTTTGGAAGGTGGCGTGAATCGAATCATGGGGTAAAGTTCCGACTTTTGTCCAAAGTTTGAAAGTGAATTGATGAAATACGAACAAACAACTCCACAGCTGCGGTCACTAATGTCCCTGATAGGCCATTTTAGGAGTATGCACTGCTTATGGATGTCGCTGTGCATCGCTCAAGTATTTGGCCAAAGTGATCAAGGAGATCCTGCTGTTGATATTTCAAACAATGCAACACCTACTTGGCGCGAAACCATTTCTGCGTTTCAATCGCTTTCAGACCGAATGGAAAATGCGACATTCCTTGAAATTGGCAAAAGCGATGTCGGTCGACCGATTCATGCTTTTGTCTTGAGCGAGATGGCAAGTGAAATCGACAATAAAGAAGGTCTAGAAGTCATAGGAGCATCAGAAAACAACAAGGCATGTGTGCTTGTAAATAATGCCATTCATCCTGGAGAACCTTGTGGAGTCGACGCCTCCATTGCCTGGGTGCGTGACTTGCAAAGCAATCCAGAACGGCAGCAAAAGCTTTTGTCAAAATTAGATGTGGTGATTATCCCCATGTACAATGTAGGAGGAGCGCTGAATCGAAACTGTTGCACACGCACAAATCAAGACGGTCCTGAGCAATATGGATTCAGAGGAAATGCTCGGAACCTTGACTTGAACCGGGATTTCATAAAAATGGACAGCCAAAATGCAGAGTCATTTGTCCGCCTATTTCACAGCATTGACCCCGATGTATTTATTGATACTCACACGAGCAATGGAGCGGATTATCCCTTTGCGATGACTTTGATCACTACGCAACCTGACAAGGCTGGCCCTATTGTAGGACCTTATCTCAAGAATGTAATGCAACCGACCATTGCACGTTCTATGGCAGATCGAGGAGAGCCCATTGTTCCATACGTAAATACCCGAAATCAAACTCCCGAATCGGGAATCATTGAATTCTTAGAAACACCTCGGTACAGCACAGGCTTTACCACTTTGTTCGGAACCTTGGGGTTTACAACAGAAGCCCATATGCTCAAATCCTTTCCGGTTCGTGTCGAGGCGACCTTGAAAATCTTAGAGTGCATCATCGAGTTCACTGTTGAGAATGGCACGGAAATTCAACAATTGCGGAAAGAGGAAAAAACTCGAATCTCAAATGCCCTTAAGCTACCCGTTCACTGGACCCTTGATCAACAAGATTCAACAATGATTCCGTTCAAGGGTTTCGAGTCACGAAGGGAAATTAGCAGTGTGACAGGGGCGCTTCGTTTGAAATACAACCGCAATGAAGTCTGGGAACGGGACATTCCATTCTTTGATCATTATGTTGCCGACGATGTGGTGAACATTCCTGAATTTTATATCCTTCCACAGGCATGGAGAGAAGTGGTGGAACGCTGCACATGGAATGAGATCGAGATGCAGCAATTGCCGGCAGACACTACAATGTACCTGAAGGTCTTTTACATTCGCGGTTTTGAGGCCAGTAAGTCGCCCTACGAAGGTCACCACATCAATCAATTGGACTCAATCGACTACAGGATTGAACAGGTGCGACTTTTTCAAGGTGATTGGATAATTCCGTCACGACAAGAAGGAGCGAGGTTTTTGGCGGAAATCTTAGATCCGCGCGGCCATGATTCCTATTTCACTTGGAATTTCTTCGACAGCGCAATGCAGCAGAAAGAGTATTACAGTTCTTATGTCTTTGAAGAAACCGCACTTGAAATGCTCGAATCGGATGAGCGACTCAAGAAGCGGTTTCACACGGCAAAAATGAACGACAACAATCTTACCAGTAGTAGCCGTGCCCAATTGAATTGGCTTTATCTTAATTCCAAACATTATGAGGGCAGTGTGAATCGTTATCCAATTTTCCAATCCGCTGCTCTCAGAAACTGAATCCATGCCCAAACTACCTTCGTCCTTGTGGAACATTCCACAACGATTTATAAGTATTACGCATCAATTGGGGCGAAGTTGGAGGCGAGATGTCATTAAAATGACACCTGAACAAATCCGAATTTCGCTGGATGGTTTTGCTCGACTCTACCCAGGACAATTTGGGGTCACATATGAGGAAACAAAATTGGGCAGTATTGTATCGGCCAAAATCTACTCAAACCCCTCTGCGTCAGAAAAACCAAAGGGAAGAACTCGTGTGCTATTGGTTCATGGAGGTGGTTTTGCATTTGGCTCAATGCGGACCCATCGAGCTCTTGCAACTGCGTTAGCGGCCAAGACTGGAACGGAGGTTTGGCTGCCCGATTACAGTCTTGCACCAGAAAATCCATTTCCTAAAGCGCTCGAAGAATTACTGGAATGCTTCGTGGATCTGACAAAAACAGATGAGCCTATTTGGTTGATGGGTGATTCGGCAGGCGCCAATTTGGCAGCAGCTGTTTTGAACATGGCCATAGAGCGCGGCTTGACTCTTCCGGCGGGATTGATTTTGTTGTCTCCATGGATTGACTTGCGCGCATCATCAGAGAGCAATACAATGAGCCAAGCTGAATGGAGTCCGTTTGAAAGACTCGACATGCTCGAGTACGCTACACATTACTTGCAGGGGCATTCTCCAATGGACCCCCTCGCTTCGCCCATAATGGCTCCACTGGATCAGTGGCCACCCGTTTATCTAGAAGCTTCCAGAGCGGAATATCTCTGGTCCGATTCTGAGGCATTGGCCACGCAATTAAAAGAGCAAAAAGTTGACTTCGAATTTCGAATTGAGAAAGCTTCTCTGCACGGCTGGCAATTGTTTCCAGATATCCTACCAGAAGCGAAAAGATCCATCCACCACATGGCAACTTTTTTAGAAAAACATTCTCAACTTCCGGCCTCATAGGCGTCAAGAGTCTGCACCAATATTTTTGTAGCCTGTCGCCACGTTGACTCTGTCATCGTCAAAGGAGGAGCAACCCGAAACGCACTTGGAGTGCTCAAAAAGAAGTAAATCAGCAAACCATTTGACAAGGCATGGTGAACGCAGAATGAAACCGCTTCAACATGCTTCAGTTCCACAGCGATGTACGTTCCGATTCGTCGAACTTCTTGAACAAGCGGGTGGGTCGAAATCTCATCTTCAAATACCTTTGCTCGCGCTTCAATCGTGTCGTGGTCAAGTTTTTTCAAAATCTCTAAAGCCGCAGAAGAAGAAGCGCAGGGGAGGGGATGCCCTCCAAATGTCGTGATATGGCTCAATTCAGGGGAGTCCGCGAACTGCCGCATATTTTGTTTTGAGCTGACAAATGCTCCCATTGGCACGCCACCTCCCAAAGCCTTTCCTAGGCAGAGGATGTCTGGGACAATATCGAAGTGCTCGAAAGCAAAAGGACGCCCAGTCCGGCCCATTCCACACTGAATTTCATCCAAAATCAAAAACACACCTTGTTCGTCGCATTTGTAGCGCAGGGATTGCAGCCAATCCTTTGACGGAATGCGAATCCCTGCATCTCCCTGAACCGTTTCGACAATTACAGCAGCATGCGTCTTATCAATGCAACTTAGTGCCTCGGTGTCGTTCCAATTCATGAATTGTACACCAGGAAGAAGAGGCTCAAATGGAGCCCTTCTTGATTCATTCGAACTTACACTTAAGGCGCCAAAGGTATTTCCATGATAACCACCTTGAACAGCCATGATTTTTGGCCTTCCTGTCATCGAGCGGGCAAGCTTCAGAGCACCGTCGATCGCCTCAGCACCAGAGTTCACATAATAAACAGCATTCAATGTATCTGGAAGCATGGAGCACAAAGCCTCTGCTGCTTTATCCTGAGCTTCTTGACGCATTTCGCCATAGACCATGACGTGGAGGTGTTTATCAATCTGATTCTTAAGTGCGGACACTATGGATGGGTGACCGTGTCCGAATGAACTAACGCCAATGCCCGATACGAAATCAATTATTTCTGTTCCATCATCTAATGTTAAGATAGAACCTAATGCCCTGCTCACGCGCAGATTCAACGGGTGCAATGTGGTCTGCGCCAAGCCTGCATTCAAGAAATCTTCGTTTACCATAACATATATGATGTGTGCATGGCGATTATTTGGTCACAACTTCAATCTCATCCAAAAAGACCCAGCTTGGATTCCCCGCGCCTAAATGTTTCCTGGGCAATGCTCCAAAATTCAAAACCGTGAAACGGACATATTGAGCAAAAGCAGCGCCACCTATTTGAAAACGATGCACCAAGGCCTCTTTGTTATCATTCGACTCATCGTGTGTTGCAAGTCCTTCTCCAAAGATGTGCCAGTCGATTGAGTCCAATGAAGTCTCAACTTGAATAGCACGAGGCAAGAAGATCCAAGGCCTGATGTCGCGCAAGGCACCAACCTGAATAGAAAGAATCGTTTGTTTCTTCCTCAAATCGATTACACCTGTAACGTCCTCTCCCCAAAACCCCTGCCAATCACCATTTTGATAATGATTGACTCCTCTGATTCCATCGATGAGGGCATTGGGTCCGCTAGCGGCATATTGCGGATCAAATTTGGTTTGTAGATTCAAGCTCCAGTCGTGGCTGATTCTTGAAACCTTGTGAACCACAGGACTCGAATACGATCCATTGGAAGCCGCGCTTCTTGCCCATATTTTCACAGAGCCATCGAGTGTGATGGGCGTTGTGTAGGTCAACCAGTCATTTTCCAAATAATTGCTCAATTCATCTGTCAATTGGTACTCAATCTGATCCATTTTGGGATTTGGAAGGAGCCGGACTTCAATGGTTTCCGAACGGTACGTCATAGGTGCATCTATAATAGGTACTCCCACAAATCCTTGATCCAACCAAGACTCGAATGGCCTAGAACCTTCATCCTGGCCGAAAATACCATTCGCCTCATGGTCCATATTAAATTGAATCTTACCTCCACGCATGACAGATTTCTTGCTAAACCAAGACGTAACGTGATCACTGATTGGTTTTGCTTCCGAAAATGAAGAGTGGATGGAAGCAAGAGAGCTTCCAGATCCGTATCGATTGATCACCAAAGGTGAACGTAAAGCGGTTCCATTCGCTGTGCCTCTTGGAGTCACACGAATTGAATTGAATGATGGAATCCCTGCCACCAATTGATCAGATCCAGGGCAAACCGGATACATACCGAGGGCGCTCCAGACATGCCAGGCGCTCATTTGACCACAGTCTTCATTTCCCGAGAGGCCGTCCGGTGCGTTTCGATAGAGACTCTCTTGAATTTGCGTTACCAAATCGACTGTTTTCGCGTGGTTCCCAGTATAGGCATACAGATAAGCCATATGATGGCTTGGTTCATTGCCATGTGCATATTGGCCAATCATTCCTGTAATATCCGGCTGGCTTCGACCGGTCGTTTCGCTTGTGCTTTGGAACATAGCATCCAACAGGGCTTCATAGTTTTCCGGACCACCCAAAAGCTGAATATGTCCGCTAATATCGTGCGGCACATAAAAGTTGTATTGCCATCCATTTGCTTCGGTGTAGTTGAAGTTCACTTCACGGGGTTCAAAGTTGGCCAACCAAGCTCCACCTTTTTTGGGCTGAATGAATCCCGTTTCCACATTGAATAGGTTGCGGTAGGAGAGCGCTCTGTTTTGAAATATGCTTGAAATCTCTATGATGTCTCTTGCGACCTCTTCTTCTTGACTGGATGCTATGCTCTTAGCAAACGATGCAATGCAGGCGTCATCAAATGCATATTCGAGCGTTTTGGACACAGATTCGTGCTCTTCGTCAAGTGATATATAGCCGTTAGCTTTGTATGCAGGAAGGCCCAAGTGAAGGCTGTCCGCTGCTTGAACCATGGCCTCTAGTGCAAGCGATTGATTGAAGCCACCTATCCCCCAAGTCTTGGCGTCTGCAATGACAGGAACACTGTGGTACCCAATCATGCATCCCGTGTAATTTGCAGCCAGTTCCCAAACAGGCAACTGTCCCCCTTGCTTGTACATACGAAGCATGGTCCTGATGAAGTCACGTGAACGAACCGGTTCAAGCCAATTCAATAATGGGTGTAGCGCACGGTACGTATCCCAGAGTGAAAAAACCGTGTAATGCAATCCATCATCCTGCGCAAGCTGATGAACGGAGAGATCAGTGCCTCGGTATTGACCATCCACATCACTGGCAACATTTGGAGTAGTAAAGCAATGGTAGAGTGCAGTGTAAAACTTTTTGCGCTCATCATCAGAACCTCCTTCAGCAACAGCTGTCGACAATTGCTCATCCCAGGCATCGGCCGCTTGATCCTTGTAATAATCGAAGTCCGAAACAGGCGTCTCGAACTCCAAGTTTTGCAATGCACCTTCAATGCTTACAAAGCTTAATCCAACGCGGCTATTGAGTTCATCAATCACACCGAAATCACACGCGAATACGGGCACGTATTCCACCTCTTTGAGCAATTTCCCTGTATCGTCAAAACCCAAATCACTCATTTCCGTCAATTGATCTCGCCACTCAAATGGCCGGTCAAAACGTGCAGCAAAATATACGTGCTGTTCTCTGGCCCAATTGTCAGAAACACGGTGGCCAACCAAAGTAGTGTCGTCTAACGGATAGATACTATAATGGACAAGCTCATCACGGTGGTTCATGTCAACCACAAGTGTCAGAGTATCTGGCTGTTCAAGGCGATAACGGTGGATTCCAACGCGCGGCGTTGTGGTCAATTCCACGTGGATTCCATGATCGATAAGGTCCACGGCATAAAAACCAGCAGATGCTTTTTCCGAATCATGCGAAAATTTGCTTTTGTAACGTTCGGGCCAAGAGTCTGAATTGGCCTTGAATTGCGTGCAGGGCATAAATAAAATGTCACCATAATCAGAAACACCTGTTCCCTGAAGGTGGGTATGACTAAATCCATAAATGGCAGTATCTGAATAATGGTAACCACCGCAGCCGTCCCATCCGGTAAGCCTCGTGTCTGGGCTCAATTGTACCATCCCAAACGGAGCCGTTGCCCCCGGGTAAGTATGACCATGGCCTCCTGTTCCGATGAAAGGATTCACCTCATCGTGCAATCCAAGCGGAGGTTTTTCGGAACAACTTACTAGGAGGAAACAGATAAAAACACAGGTTGAAAAACCAGCAGAAAATGAAAAGTACATTCGATGGATTGTCATTTGGCGCAAATTAATCAAAAGGAATTTTTCGAGGTCTCTTTTAAAGATTCAATTCCTTTTTCCAAGCATGGATCGCGTCCATCGATGTAATTTTGTATGGTCATGCTGGTGGGATGGTCAGGAAGAAGAGGCTGAGATTCCCAACGGATTGGAGCCTGGGTGTAATAGCGGGCAGTGGATACATTCACTTGAATCCTAGAAGTAGGCATTGTCAGTTGAATGGGATTCCCAAAGGTTCCGCTGATGCTTCCCATGGGTGGCTCTCCTATAGTTTTCCCTCGCCCAGAGCGCACAAACCATGATGCCAAGGACACGGAAGCGGAGGCAGACAAGCCGTTAATCAACAGGACCATAGGACCGTCATAGCAGAGTCTTTTTCTCGGGTTAATAGGAGCTTCAAATTGCACGAAACTCATCTCTTGTGCGTGGGTTTTTCGCATTGTATCGTTCAGTTCTTTAAAGTTCGAAGCGTAACCCCGAGCGAATAAAGCCTGCAAACTAAACCTAGAATTCAATCCCTCTTGAGCGAGTGGGCTATGCCTGACTTGCACGCCATATGGCAGGCGAACATCCGTCGTTGTCAGATATGCGAGTACCTCGGCCATAATTGCGATGTGGCCTCCAGAATTGTTTCGCAAATCAAGAACCACTCCGGCCAATCTCGAATCATTGCGGCGACTGGCATACCGAATCTCTTGAAAGCATGCCTTTAGTTGCCGTCTAAACTTAGCCGTGTTTTCCGGGTGAAACGATCGAATGGTCAATTTGATCACATCTGGATGATCTGGCAATCGCTGCCATGAAATTGCGGGCTTTTTAACCAAAGCCTTGATGCTGTCCAATTCAGACTTTGGATGAACTTCAAGTTTGAAGATCCAATTATCTTCTGAGGCATGAGCAACTTTAAGACTATCGCCTTCAACTGCTCCAAGGGCAAACGGCACGAGATCATTCCATAACCGGTCAGCCATACGCAGTTGGGAAACCATCGCATGTCCTTCTTGTGGTACTAGAGAGAGCGCCATTCCAAGGAGGGATCGTGCATTAGCCTCTTCGATTGCAGCAATGATAGTTCCCGGAGCAATTGTATGATACCAATCATGGACTACAACGGTTTGATTTTCCACTGTTGCGACTTCAATACCAATTTGACCATTGGAACGTGCCAGCCGATTTGCAAACGATTGCAATGAAATTCCTGTATGGCTATCGTGTAGCAGGTTGGTCAAATCAGCGAAAACCTTCGCCGCTGTGAATAGATTTCCGCCGTCTTGCAGTGTTTCTCGATTTTGCTTGAGTTTCTCAAGCCAATCATTTTCTGAACAGTAGGCGAATGGGGCAGGATGTGTGGCTAAAATCCATGACGACAAACTGTCTAAATCGCGCTGAAGTTCAGCGCCTGAAAGATGAATGAATTCCTCTGATGCCGGTTTGTTTTGACCCCATGCAATGCAAGCGATGGACAAAAACATGGCGATTAGCACATTCCTCATCCTAAACATTTTTGATGCAAAGTGGGTAGACCCGGATATGACCATCTGCTAAGAGGGTATGGTTCATTCCTGATCGCGGAATTTCACCATGGTTAAAATGGTAGCCAAAGCAACGGTTTCGTCCTCATTATCATACATGTCAACATAAAATCTCACAATCCCCTTTCGAATGTCTTCGTCTGATCGCTTTTCTTGTTCCACCTTCTCCTTTACGGTAAGCCGCACTCCGATTGTTGTACCCGGATAAACAGGCTTCGTAAAGCGCGCTTCTTCAACTCCGTAATTCAAAAGAACAGGCCCCTTTTTAGGATCGACAAACAAACCTGCGGCTTTGCTCAACAGATAGTATCCATGAGCGACTCGCTTTTCAAAAATGGTACCATCCAGACTAGTCTCGTCCACATGTGCGTAAAAGTGGTCTCCGCTAACGTTGGCAAAATTCACAATGTCAGCTTCAGTAATCGTATGCTTAGCGGTGGTCACCGTATGTCCAACAACAAGGTCTTCGAAATACTGCTGAAACAAATGCGGCTGAGCCTCCACTTGTTTGCCTCCTGGATGATAAGAGTTAGTGATTGCCGTAAGCATCGAAGGTGAACCCTGAATGGCTGTGCGCTGCATGTAGTGACGAATGCCCCTCAAACCACCCATTTCCTCTCCACCGCCAGCGCGTCCGGGTCCGCCGTGTACAAGTAGTGGGAGAGGAGATCCATGGCCAGTAGATTCGCCAGCACAATCGCGGTCAAGCACGAGAATTCTACCGTGCATTACGGCCGCGCCCATGACAAACTGTTTGGCCTCCGTGATGTCGTGGCTTACAAGAGAACAGCAGAGAGATCCTTTTCCTCGTTTAGCAAGGGATATGGCGTGCCCTATATTCGTGTAGGGCATCATTGTGCTTACAGGTCCAAAGGCTTCAACATCGTGGCAATGCTTAGCGTCATCGGGGTTATCCATTCTCAAAAGCACAGCTCCCATAAACGCCCTATTGTCGACATCGCCAACGGGGTCAGCTGAATCTCTATAGACGCAATCTGCTTCCGTTTCCAAAATCTTCACCTGGCGCTCAACCTCTTCCTTCTGACTTTGATTGACCATTGCTCCCATTCGAACATCTTCGCGACTCGGATCACCTTTGACAGCACGAGCCAAGCTGGCTATTAAAGCCTCTTGAACAGAATCCATTAAACGTTCAGGGACAAAAATTCGGCGAACGGCAGTGCATTTTTGCCCGCACTTCACTGTCATTTCTTTTCTCACCTCTTTGATGAATAGCGTAAACTCAGGATCACCAGGCTCTACATGGCTTCCCAAAATGCATGAGTTCAAAGAGTCAGCCTCCATATTAAAAGGCACAGAGTGCCTATTTATGTTCGCATTGCTTCTCAACTTCATACCCGTAGTAGCAGAACCCGTAAACGTCACAACATCTCGTTCGTCAACATGATCCAGCATTAGCCTTGCTGGGCCGCAGATAAGTTGGATGGCTCCTGGAGGCAATATCCCCGATGCAATAATCTCTCGAACTACACACTCCGTTAAAAAGCTCGTGGATGTCGCGGGCTTCACAATAGCGGGCATACCTGCCAGCCAATTCACCGCGACCTTCTCGAGCATTCCCCAAACAGGGAAATTATAGGCGTTAATATGCACAGCAACGCCCTCCTTAGGAACGAGCAAATGATTGGCCATGAAACTTCCATGTTTGCTAAGACCAATGGGGTCACCGTCTAAAGCAAATGAATTGTCACCGAATTGCTTTCGCAGACTGGCATAGCTGAACAGATTGCCAATACCACCTTCTATATCAATCCAAGAGTCCGCTCGAGTCGCACCCGTGGCGATACTCATTGCATAAAAAATCTCCTTCTTGGCATGCAGGTGCAGAGCAAGCGCTTTCAACATCCGTCCACGCTCTTGAAATGTCATAGAACGCAGAGCCGGATTTCCGATGGAACGTCCATACTCGAACACTTCTGACCAGTCCAACTCTTGTGTTGAAGACAGGGCATGGACCGAGCCGTGAATGGCATGATGAATCTCCAGGGCCGAACCCTTTTCTGGGGTCTTCCACTGACCTTGTATATAATGCTGCAATACTGTCGGCTCCATGCGATATCTATTTGTAAGCGAATGTATGGTTCAAGACATTGACCGCCTTAGTGCTCACAGGAATCAATCAACCGCAGACTCTTCACAATTGATCGCATATATATTGC